>PDVH01000124.1_pt1 | contig 20507 bp, 31 predicted proteins | sample 1369781 | NCBI WGS metagenome assembly PDVH01 (sample SAMN07795378, study PRJNA414565) | Alkali sediment metagenome, whole genome shotgun sequencing project. | isolation source: glacial lake sediment | place: Bosnia and Herzegovina: Donje Bare Lake | collected 2016-06
GATTATAAGAGAAGATTTTTGATAAGCCTGAATAGAGGGACCAAAATAAAAGTCAGGACGAGCTTCGAATTTGCAAATGATTTGGTGAAGTTTGTAAATGAGAACAAGAATGTCAGGTTCTCGGGCAAAGTCCTCTCAAAGAGCAAGGTTGAAGGCATGGAAGGAAGAAAAAAAGCAGGTGTCTTTGTCTATGAAGTATCCGAATGCTCCATCAACAAATTTGAGAATGCATACTACTACCTTCTCGATGTTAACGACTCTGAGATAGTCCTTAAGATTAAGAAAGCGCTTCCAAAGCCGGGGAAAGATGAGGAAAAGATTGATGAGGGTTTTTGTTCTTTAACTGTTGATGCAAAATACTGGCAGGCTCTAAAAAATGTCTTTTTCTGGGACGTTCCTGAATGCAAAAAGGTGCCGTAAGAAAAGGTTCAATAATAAGGAAGATGAATATTGACGGCAAAGAAAGCTCAAAAGAAATGCCCGTCGAAGCCTGACCGCGCAAATCTCTCATAAAAGTGAAGTTTATATATATTGGCTATTATCCTAAAGCATGGAAATTAACGACAAACTTATAAAGGAGATTTCGGCAATAGTGGTGATATTATTGTTCGGAGTTCTGGTTTTCTTTGCAATACAGCCGCTTATATACGCGATAATCTGGGGCCTTATTTTGGGTTATGTTTTTATGCCCGTATACCATTGGATACTCAAATATGTAAAGAACGATTATCTGGCAGCCTCCCTAACTTTGCTATTGTCTGCGCTTATCATACTTATCCCCATGTGGTTTATTATTCCGGTTATGATTGAGCAGATATTTGAAATCTACAAGTTCTCGCAGGCGATGGACATGCAGGGTTTTGTAAATAGCCTTTTCCCGGGCGCCTCAACACAGTTTATAGCTCAGTTTGGTGCAACTTTAAACACCATGATAGGCAAGCTTGCCTCTGCAATAATGAACTCCCTCGTCGATATGTCTCTCAATTTGCCCTTGATGCTGGTTGATGTGTTCACAGCAGGGTTTGTATTCTTCTTTACACTAAAGGATGCTGAAAAGTTAAAGGCATTCATCAGAAGCATCTCGCCGTTGAGCAAATCAAAGGAAAGCATACTCATAAAGCAGTTCAAGGACATAACATATTCCACAGTCTATGGAAGGTTCATAGTCGGCATAGCCCAGGGGCTTCTTGCCGGGCTCGGCTTCATGATATTCGGCATAAAGAATGCGCTTCTTCTCACAATGCTCTGCGTTTTTCTTGCAGTGCTCCCTGTTCTGGGAGTGTTCCTTGTCTGGATTCCAGTTGCCATCTACATGTTTGCCGCGGGCAATATTGCCCTTGCAATCGCATTTGTGCTTTACAATCTCATCTTGGTATCTAACATTGACAATCTTCTGATGGCTTATATAGTATCAAAGAAAACAACACTCTCCCCGGTATTTGCGCTCATAAGCTCCATAGGCGGGCTGTTCCTGTTCGGCATAACCGGGCTTATTTTGGGTCCTTTAATTTTTGCATATTTCATAATTCTTGTTGATTTGTATAGAAACAAGAATTTGCTCAGTTTATTCGCCGATGACAAATCCGGAGAAAAAAAATAAATCTGAAAGCAAATGAAACTTCGACTAAAAGAGTTAAGTCTTGGTGCAGGAAGGCCAGTAGCATTTCTCGATGAATCCACCGCAAAAGCGCTTAACGTGCATATCGGGGACAGGGTAGAGATTTCCCATAACGGCCAAAAGCTTATCGCCATAGTTGATGTCTTGAAAAAACTCATCAAGAAAGGCGAGATAGCCCTGTCTGATGAGATAATACAATATCTCTCATTGAAAAAGGGAAGTATGGTTGATGTAACTCTTGCCCTGGATTCAAGAAGTTCAATCCTAATAACCAAAAAGTTGAATGGAAAAGAGTTGTCTAAGGAGGAAATTTACTTTCTCGTCAGGGATATAGTGAATAATGCTCTTACTGAAGCAGAAATCGCATACTTTGTGTCAGGCGTTTATGAAAATGGCATGACATTTAAGGAAACAGTAAATCTGACAGAAGCAATGTACAAAACTGGGGAGGTAATCAGTTGGCACACGAAGGATATCGCCGACAAGCACTCCATAGGAGGCATAGCAGGCAACAGAACAACGCCGATTGTAGTTTCAATTTGCGCAGAAGCAGGAGTTACCATGCCCAAAACTTCTTCAAGAGCAATTACAAGCGCGGCGGGCACTGCTGATGTTATTGAGCTGCTCGCAAATGTCGATTTCCCCGTTTCAAAACTGAAAGAAATTGTGAAGAAAACAGGCGCTTGCCTTGCCTGGGGGGGCGCTTTGGGGCTTGCCCCCGTTGATGACAAGCTCATAAGGGTAGAAAGATTGCTAAACTTGGATCCGGAATCCCAGCCTCCATACTTGCAAAGAAACTCGCCGTGGGCAGCAGGTATGTTCTTATAGATATTCCATATGGAGAAAATGCCAAGGTTGACAAAAAGCATGCCCTGAAACTAAGGGAAAAATTCCTCAAAGTGGGCAAGCACTTCAGGCTTAAAATGGATGTTGTTCTAACAGATGGAAGCCAGCCCATAGGAAACGGAATCGGCCCCGTTTTGGAGATGCAGGATGTTATAAGGGTTCTAAAGAGGGAAAATTCGCCCAAGGATTTGGAAAATAAGAGCCTGTTCCTCGCCGGGAGAATCTTGGAAATGGTGGGGAAGGCAAAAAAAGGAAAAGGAGAGGCTCTTGCAAGAGAAATTCTTTATTCAGGAAGAGCCTTCAGAAAATTTGATGAAATAATCTCTGCACAGGGAAAGAAGTACATTGATTTGAAGCCTGCAAAATTCAGATTTGATATTAAATCGGCGCACAATGGAAAAATAAAATCAATTAACAATAAAACCATTAACACACTCGGCAGAATACTCGGCTGCCCCATTGATAAAGAATCCGGACTATACATCTACAGGCACAACGGGGAGATAGTCAAAAAGGGAGAAGCGATAGTTACTTTATATTCTGAATCGGAGAAGAAGCTGAAAGAAGCAGTCAAATTCTTTAATGAGAAGAAGCCGGTTATAATATCGGCAAGATAATTAATTTTAAATATACATTCCATCTTCAAAATAACATGAAGAAAGACAAAAATTATATTCAGGAGCTCGGGGATTACATAAAAAAGAATTTGAAAAAGGGTTATACTAAAGAATCCCTAAAATGGGCTCTTGTCAATCAGGGGCACTCAAAGATTGAAGTCGAAAAAGCCCTTCGTTTGGTTGACGCGGAGCTTGCTTCAGAAGCCCCCGTCCTAAAGACAAGGCCCGAAATTCACGTCGAAGTAATTCCTGCCGAACCTGAAAAAAAGTCATTCTGGAAAAGACTTTTCGGATAAAGCCCTCTTTTTTATCTACTGCAAAAGATAACAAAACACCTATCACGCTTAAAAATTGTTATCACTGGCATTCAATCATGGAAAGCCACAGAATTTTTTTCATAACAATAATTTTCCTCCTGGGATTTTTTGTAGCCCTTTTGGTAAACCCATACATTTCCTCCAATCTCGAACATCCTCTAACATCCCTTGCAGTAGGCGAAGCAAGTGCCCCGTCAGATTTTGTAAAAGAGGGAAATATAGAAGTCTACAGAGACAAAGTCATTCTAAGGATAGAGAATGTAAGTCTTAGCTCCTACGCTGCAACAGGCAGCATGCGCCCGGCTTAAGAGTAGTTCCCAAATCCGAAGACGAAATAAATGCCGGGGATATAATCACATTCGAGCGTGACGCAATTTTAATTGTTCACAGAGTTGTGGAAAAAGGCAGGGACAATCAAGGCACCTATTTTGTGACAAAAGGAGATAATAATTTAGTCACAGACGGAAAGATAAGATTCTCAGACATCAAATATAAGACAATCGGGATTTTATATTGAGTGCATTGATAAAATACCTATCCATTTGGCGTATCCCTATATTTGCCAATTCTGGCAGTAAATTAGAATCAATTTCGAAAATTTTTCCCACCACATCTTCTGCCAGCTCTTTTGGCGGTTTAATATCCTGCCTCTTCTGCCTAACAAAAAATAAGCTTGCATAATCTGCAACAAATCCCAATAAATAACTTTCTTTTTCAGTTGAATCCCTTCTACCCCCGGATTCAAACTTTCTTCTGGCAATTTTCCACGCAAGCGGATGCAATAAATGGGCACTCTCATGCATAACAGTCCATTCAAAGTCTTCTTTTGTGAGGGGATTTCTTAAACGAATCTCTGCTCTATCTTTGCCGCTGCGCCTGCTCCTGTATATCACTGCCTGTCCATTGATTAACTTTAAAATTATTTTTATAGGATAATATCCTGGATGCTCATTCAGCCCAAAATAATGCCACATAAAATCATTAAATTCCTTATGAAACTTTTCTGCATTTTCCTGCCAAACTCTCGAGCCCATAGAAAAATTGGAGGTATATTATATATAATGATTGTTGTCTTATATTTGCAAGAAACGCCCGCTTCACAGATATCAAGTACAAAACGATTGGAATTCTTTACTAATTTTTAATCGAATCTATAACCACAATTCTTAACACCAAAAACTTTCTGGTCCAATTTGTCTATGGGAAAGTCCTTGTGGCAGAATGAAGGCCTGTTTTTATACGTCTTGCATAAGCCTGTTTTTTCATCCCAGAACTTGCAGCCCCTGCAGCACTGCCCGCATTTCCTGCATTTTCCTTTTCTCAGCGCCAGTTTCTTAGAAATATAATCTTTGTCAAAAGCCTCCATAAACTTTCTTCTCAACTTGTTTGGAATCTTAAGCATCTCTCTCATTTTTGAAAAACGCCGACGCCCAGAATCGAACTGGGAGATCCCGAAGGAAACCTGTTCTCAAGACAGGCTGAGTACCATTGTCACACGTCGGCTCAGAATAGGATTTCAAATTATACTTATAAATCTTTATAATTCCTTTTTCCAAATTCAGAAGAAATCCAGCCTAGTCTAACTAGCTGGGCTATGCAAACTTTTTAGATAAACAACAGAATGTTCAACCAAACAAGCTAGCTAGCCCTGCGGCAGATTCAGATGGTTTTTCTTCTTCTTTCTTTGCCTCAGCTTTAGCGGGTGCAGCTCCAGCAGCCGGTGCGGCTGTCACGATACTTGCATTCTTCAATTCAGCTTCTATGTCAACACCCTGCAGACTTGCAATAAGTGTCTTCACTTTGGCTTCATCTACGTTTGCGCCTGTTGCAGAGATTACTTTCTTCAAGTTCTCTTCATTTACAGGCTGTCCAAGCTTATGCAAAAGCAAAGCGCCGTATATGTATTCCATTATTTATCCTCCTTACAGTTTGATTATGAACTGGCAGCAGGTTGTACTGCTGTTTCCGCCGGCTTGTCCGGCCCTGTTTTTTCCGTTTGTGATGGTTGAGCTGCTGGTGCGGCGGCTTCTGCTGCCCGAGGTTTATTCAAGAGATTGCTCAAAGCAATCTCTTCTCTTCCAGCCTTCGCAATAAATAATGAAACAGTTTCTTTTGTGATGTAGCCCCTTGCAACCGCAAAACCAAGAGCCTTCCTTATCATTTCCTTGAGCTCTTCGTATGCTGCTTTTTTGTCAATCTTTATTCCAACATATACTCTGTCATCATCCCTGTCATAAGCCGCAATTGGCTCAAATCCGACTTTCATCGGTTTTATGTCAAGCTTTGCCATCACGCCGGCAACATTCTCTTTTATTACTTCTCCTGCTCTTACAATTGTGTGCGGCAATTTTATCGCAAGCTTTCCATTCTCAACAGCAACTTTCAATCCAACTCCTGACAATTCAGAGATGGCCGGTCCTGGAACAAGGCTTGTTGGCCCAGGCTCAACATTGATGTCTTCAGGTGCAATATCCCCTGCCCTTGCCTTGGCAGCGCTCTGATTTTCCGCCAGAAGTCCTGAAAGGGCGAACGGATCCAAATCTGAGAAGAACAATGCTATATCTGCCCCTATATTTTCCTTGAGCTTGTCAAGAGAAGCCTTTTTGACAGAATCAATAGCCCTTATGACTGCAGATTTCTTTGCAACTCTGATTGCTGCCTTGCCTCTCAAGTTTTTCTTTATCTCATGGAATTGTGAGCTTGGCAATCCCCGAGTTGATGCGATAAGGAGAGTCCTGCTATTCTTTATCCTGTCTGCCAAATCCGAAACTATCTTTATCTTGTATTCCGGAACTTCTCTCTTCTCAATCTTCTTTTCCTCTCCCTTGCCCTTCGATTTTTTTGCTGCCATTATTTCATCTCCACCTTGACAGGCTTGCTCATTGTGAGCTTTATCATTACTTTCTTAACATTGTCTTTCTTGATAGGCAATGCATTCACAAGCCCGTTGTATACTGCAGTTACGTTTGCCATAATCTGCTCGTCAGTCATGCTTTCTTTTCCAATGCTGACCTTGACGGCAGCTTCCTTAACTTTCAATTTCATCGATTTTTCTATCCTTTCAAGAAGAGCCCTTATTGCATTCTCATCCTCAGAAGGCAATATTCCCATCTGCGGCGAGGGCATCTTTCCCGCAGGCCCCAGAACTTTACCAAAAGTAGTAGCAACCGCCGGCATAAGCGGGGCAGCAGCAATGAAGAAATCAAACTCCTTTACGAGATTCTTCAGTGCCTTCTTGTCCTTGTACTTTGGAAAATCAAGATTCGTGATTGTTCTGATAAGTTCGCTCTTCTTCGTAAGAAAACCGCAAATCTTCTTATCCTTTATTTTATTTGGAATGCTAACAATCGTTGTTATGTTATCTTTTTTTGGGTCTATTCCCTTCAAACTGACAACTAAATCTATGCTCTGCTCAAACTTTCTTTTTTCATTCTTCCTAAGCTCTTCTAATGCCTGTTTCAATTCCATTGAAAATCTCCAATACCTCCTACGTTATGACCCAAACCCATAGAAACTATGGTTTGAATATGTAGTTATACGGTATTGCTCTTAGTGATAAAAGGCTCTTTTTAAATGTTATCCTGTTATTTCTTTCTAGCCAGGGGTTCTTTCTTTTCTAAAGAAAGAAGACCTATTTGAAGAAAATCTTGATTAAGTCTGCAATTATGAATCCGACTGCTCCTATAGCCAGTATCCCAAGGGCAGAGACCTTTGAAACGGCCTTGAACTCCTCTCCACTAGGCTTTCTAAGAAGATGCCAGACCCTCGTGCACTGCAGGTAAAATGATGTTATTTTTTCCCTCAACGTCATCTGAAATAAACTCAAAATCTCTTTTTAAATTATTCCTTCTATTGCTTGAGGAAATCAATTCCAAGCTCTTCTTCAAGCTGGGTTTCCTGGCTCTTTGTCAGTTCAGTCGAAACGCCCATTATCTGTGTGCTTTTCACGCCAGTTACTATGAGCAGAACTTTCATGCTCTTTTCCATGTCTGCGGCAATCTGCGCCCCCGAAATTATTTTGGCGTCGGGTGCAACTTTTGCTCCGACTATTTCCATGACTGTCTTGTATTCATCGAGCGACATGTCAGGCCCGCCTATTATGTTTACAAGCGCCCCCTTTGCATTGGTTATGTCAACATCAAGAAGAGGGTTCTTTATTGCTCTCTCAATGGCTTCTTTCGCCCTTTCTTTTGAGTCAGATTCTCCAATGCCGATTAAGGACACCCCCCCGTTCGACATGACTGCCTTTACATCTGCAAAATCAAGATTGACAAGCCCTGCTTTTGTTATCAGCTCAGTAATTCCTTTCACTGAATTTGTTAATATCTCATCTGCAACCTTGAATGCAGTGTGAATAGGCAATTCGGGGGCAATCTCAAGTAATTTATCATTTGGAATGACAATCAAAGTGTCTGTGCATGCGGAAAGTCTTTCCAAGCCATACTGCGCATTCTCCAATCTCTTTTGTCCCTCAACTGTAAATGGCAAAGTCACAACTCCTATGGTAAGAGCTCCTGCCTTCTTTGCCATATCTGCAACAACAGGCGCAGAACCTGTCCCCGTTCCTCCGCCCAGCCCGCAGGTAATGAAAACCATATCAACTTCCCCGAGCTTTTTCTTTATTTCCTGCTCAGATTCCCGAGTTGCCTGCTCGCCTATTTTTGGATTGCTTCCGGCCCCAAGCCCGTGGGTTAATTCGCGCCCGATAAGAATCTTGTGGTCTGCATTTGTGTAAAGCAAATCCTGCGCGTCAGTATTGATGGCGATAATCTCGCATCCTTTTATCCCAATTTCTTTCATCCTCGAAACAGAATTTCCTCCCCCTCCGCCGCAGCCAACAACTTTTATTCGGGCTGCATGCTTTTGGATTATAGATTCAAGCTCCTTATCAACATCCGTTTCAGCAACACCCGTTTTTTCAAATATTTCAGCCATTAGTCAAATTAAGCTAAACTCTATTTATAAGTATTGTTGTAATATTTTATTGTTTTTTATCAGAATCAGGTTTCTCTTCTTTCTTTTGTTCAACGAGCTCAAAACCAAGCTCTTTCCCGCAAAGCTCCTTGAACTTGTCTTTGGAAGCATTTACAAAGCTTTCCAGGATTTTAGGGCCCTTCACAATAACTTTTTCATTTACTTCAAATTCTGGAATAAATTTGAACATGAATTCAAATATAGTTTTTGCCTTTTCCCTGTCATCACTGACAATTCTGACAATCTTGAATTTGTAAAGCAAATCTTTTCCTGCGAGAGGATTGTTAAAATCAGTCATTACTCTCGCCCCCGAGACAGTTATTACTCTTGCAAGGGCATTGTCCATTGAAAGCACCATCCCCGGATAGGGGCTTATTTTTTGCTCCGTGAATACCTTAAGCGGAATTGTTTTCACAAGTTCCTTTCTTCTCTCGCCAAAACCTTCCTTCTGAGAAAGTTTAATCTCATAATCTTTCCCAATTTCTTTTCCCTCAAGAGCATTATCAAATCCGGGAACAAGCATGCCTTCCCCGACAACAACTATTGTTTCCTTTGGTTTAGCCTCAGAATCAACTTTCTTCAAGTCCTCTTCAACGTTAGAATCAAAAACAACCCCGTTCGCATACCCTGTAAATTTGATTTCAACGAAATCTTTTTTCTTGACAATTTCCATGTTCTCTCCTTGAAAGTAACCTTTATAAATCTACTTTTTATCTAAGGCTTATGGTTTTAAGATTAATCGATGCGCATGGCGCCAAGCCTGGCACTACAATAATGATTGATGGCGAGGCTTACACTGTAAGAAGCAACGATATCAGCAAGTCAGGAAAGCATGGTGCTTCAAAATGCAGGATAGAAGCAATCAATGTAATAACGGGAAATAAGAAAGTCCTTGCATGCCCTGGTGCAGAGAGATTCGAAGTGCCCATGATAGAGAAAAAGAAGGCGCAGGTTCTCAGCGTTTCAGACACAACCGCTTCAGTTATGGATTTGGAAAGCTATGAAACAATCGACATATCATATATTCCGGAGCTCAAGGAGAAGCTTGCCCCGGAGAAGCAGGTGGAATACTGGGACATTGAAGGAAGAAAAGTCATAATGAGGGTTCTGTAACAATGGCAACAAAAATAGCAATAGCACAGACAAGAATGTTCCAGAATGTATTTGTTTGCAGGGACTGCAACAAAAAAATTAGGACTCAGACAGTCAGGATACTTGCTGGAAAGATAAAATGCCCCAGATGTTCAGGGCATATTTTCAGGCCGGTAAGGAAAAAGTAGGTAGATAATGAGCTTTATACTATACGATATATCATTTCTGATATTGTTTACTCTATTCGTTGCCATTTTTCTCTACACCCGCAGGCACAATCTGAAGCGCGAGGGCTTGCTTTATCTTTACAGGACAAGAGTAGGCATGAGATTCATAGAATGGACAACAAAAAAGTATCCAAGGCTTCTGAAAGCGCTCGAATACCCCATCATAATCTGCGGATATCTGCTCATGTTCTTTGGAATCTGGTTCATAATCAGCATAGCTTACACATATTTGACATCTCCGTTCATTGCAAAAGCATTAAAGGTGCCTGTAGTTATGCCTCTGATACCCTACCTCCCGGAAATTTTCAAGATAGACTTTCTCCCGCCGTTTTATTTCACTTATTGGATAATAATTATTGCCATAATTGCAATTCCTCATGAGTTTGCCCACGGGATATTTGCAAGATTGAACAAGATTGGAATTCTCTCAACAGGATTTGGTTTCTTGGGGCCTTTCCTTGCGGCTTTTGTCGAGCAGAATGACAAGCAGATGCAGAAGGCAAAGAAGTTTTCACAGCTCTCAATTCTCGCGGCAGGGACTTTCGCCAATATATTGACAGCAATCCTTTTCGGGATAATTCTTTTCGCCTTTTTTGCAACGGCATTCTCGCCTGCAGGAGTCAACTTCAATGTATATGCGATGAGCGCAGTCAACGTCTCGGCAATCACATCCATAACTGCAAATTATGCAAATGCTAATTTCACCAAGATAACTGCAAATGGGCAGGACTATTTTACAGACGCACTATCTCTTAACGACTCCATAAAAAACGGAGAATCCTATGTTTTTGCATTTGATGACTCGCCAGCCTTTAATGCGCAGCTTCCCGGCACAATAACTGCAATCGATGGAAAACCAATGAGAAACTATCAGGAGCTGAACACAACGCTTCTCTCTCACAAGCCCGGAGACAAAATAACAATAACTGCTCTTGACAAAGAAGGTATTCAAAAAGACTACGAGATAACTCTTTCAGAAAGAAATGGGAAGGCGTTCCTGGGGATAGGCATAATGCCCCGTGAGTCCAGCGGAATTGCTTCATATCTTTATTCAGTTCTCTCAAAATTCAAAGACCCATTTGTTTACTACAAATCAAATATAGGCGATTTGGGAACATTCATTCTTGATTTATTATGGTGGATTGTTATGATTAGCTTATCAGTTGCACTAATGAATATGCTTCCTCTTGGACTTTTTGACGGCGGCAGATTCTTCTTCCTCACAATTTTAGGGATAACTGGAAGCAAAAAGATTGCAGAGCAGTCATTCAAGATTTCAACCTGGTTCTTCCTTGCGATAATCGCCCTGATGCTCGTAAAATGGCTGTTTATTTTTATTTAGCCAGAAATAAAATTAATTGATAAATTCAACGCCTTCTTTTGTGAACACAACAAGCCTTATCCCCACTGGAATGCTTAGCAGTGCAGATATAAGCGCCATGTGCTCCTTTCCGCTTCCCGAAGCTATCGAAAGCGCGACTTCCATCTCGCCAAGTTTATTCTTCATCCTGTCCATTATATCCTTCTTCAGTTCAAGAAGTGGCCTTTCAGAATTGACATTAATTATATCCGCCTTTTTTGACGGAGCAAACTCTTCAGCATTTTTGTTTTTGACAAGAATTATTCTCTCCCAATCCTGCCTGTTTATGAGTGCAGTTATCTGCCCCCAGTTTTCCTTGTCCGTTCCAAGAAATGCAACCAGCTCCATTTTACTTCTTCCCCTCCAATCCCCTTGCTATTTTTTCAAGAATATTCAAGGTTCTCAAGTGCATACAATCAACTTCCATTAGTTCTGCCTGTCTTCTTCTTTCTGATGTATCATCTGTGATGATACATATGTAACACCCACCAATTTTTTTTATAACATCCATCTCCTGATACCCTCTCGAACCAACCCTTGTTCTGTAATTCCTCGCAAGATAACAAGATTCTGCATGAGGGCATATCATCACATTCTCCATACAAAATCAGAAAGAATTAGATTTATAATCATTATTGTGCTTAATCTGATATGAATATATTGTGTGGTTGCTGGACTCCTAGAACCCGCTGGAGGTTGTAGAATGATAAGGGACATGCCTCTTGGGGAGATAACCCTTAGAAAGTACGAAAAACCCTACGATGCTTCAAAGAGGGAGATTGTAAGGAAGGTTTGCCTCAGTTTGGGACTTTTGCAGCCGGGCGATTCAAGGGACATAATAGTTGATATTCTGATGGTTTTGGAAGATGCAAGAAAACAAAAAACAATGTTTTCTTCTTTCGAAATAAGGGATAAAGTAGATGCCCTGCGAAAGCAGAATTCTCTGGACAGCAAGGGGCTCGCAGAGAGCAATATCCGCAGGCAGCTAAAAAGACTAAGGGATGCGATGATAGCCGAAAAGACAGAAAACAAGTACAGACTTTCAGAATTCCTGCCAATATCAGAAATCTTCACGGCAAAAATAGAAAAATTCCTCGTTCCCCAGATAATAGAGAGAATAAAAGAATATCTCGTGAAACTTGACTCAATGCAATAACTAAATCTTTAAATAGCGCTCGGCCAGCTTAGCATAATGAGAAAAAATCTCTGCAAATTGATTAGTAATGTCAGCCTGGCCGCAACGGGTCTGGGGCTTTTGGCTTTTTTTGGATCAGTAGCCCATTATACGGTGACAGAGCCCAACAAAAAAATTAGCTATGCTGATGCACTGCGCAATAGAATTGAAATGCAAGAACAATTAGGATATTCTGATGAAGAAGTAAAAAGCTTTAGAATGCAAAGAGGGCAGATTTTAGCAAATCAACTCCCTCAGCACGAAAGCGAACAACACAAGCATGCTGAAAAGCATATTCCATTTATCTTTGGCAGCTTTTTTCTAATGGCTGCAGGGTTTGGATCGCATCTTTATTCTGAGTATAGGGCAGAAACAAAGAAAAACAAATATTTTTAAACCCCTTTTTTACTATATTACTATCTACTTCTTGGGATTTAGGGAGTAGCCGGACAAGGTAAAATAACACGAAAATGATTTTTATCATCAAAGTAACCACAAATAAGGAAGAAAGAGCAATGGAAATGATTAGCGAGAGAGCCGAGAAAAAAGCTCTCAATGTTTTCTCAGTAATAAAGCCCCACGGATTAAGGGGTTATATTATATTGGAGGCTGCGGACAGAGAGTCAGCCGAAGAATCCGTTTTCAATCTTCCTTATATTAAAGGCATAATCGGCAAGACACTGACATATGAAGAAATAAAGAACATGCTCGAGCCAAAGGTTGAGGACTTCAATGTTGCCGTTGGCGACATAGTCGAAATAATCGGGCAGACATTCAAGGGAGAAAAGGCAAAAGTCACAAGAGTTGACAAGACCAAGGGAGAATTGGTTGTATCTCTTCTTGGCGCGTCAGTCCCAATACCGGTAACGATAAAAATGGACAACATAAAGGTTATAAGGCGTGAAGACAAGAGAGATGAGCCTGAAAGCTCAGAAGAGGGCAAGGGAGAAGAACAAAATGCAAGTTAAGCTGATAGTTGACGGGGGAAGCATGAAGCCCGGCCCGGCAGTTTCGCAGCAGCTCGGCCCATTGGGATTGAATCTCGGCAAGATAATTTCTGATGTAAACGAAGCAACAAAAGGCTTTGCCGGAATGAAAGTGCCAGTTGAATTGGATGTTGACCCAAAGGCAAAGACATACAAAATAAAAGTTTTCTCTCCCCCTGTTGCGGAATTAATCAAGAAGGAAATTGCTGCAGAGAAAGGTTCTGGAGAAGCAGGCAAATTCAAAGTTGGAAACATTGCTTTTGAAAGAATAATCAGCATAGCAAAGACGAAGATGCCTAGCCTTCTTGCGAAAGATTTGAAAGCAGCAGTCAAGTTAGTCGTTGGAACCTGTGTTTCCTCAGGAGTTTTGATTGACAGCAAGAATGCAAAGGAAATTGAGAAAGATATAGAAGCGGGCGTTTATGATAATGAAATCAAGAATGAGATTACAGAAGCCTCGGCAGAAAAGAAAAAGAAACTGGAAGAGCATTTTGCAGTCGTAAAAGCCAGGCAGGAGAAGGAGAAGAAAGCTCTTGAAGAGGCCAAGGCAGCTGAGGAAGCAGCGAAAGCAGCAGCTGCGGCTGCGGCAGCGCCTGCAGCGGGGGCACCCGCAGCTCCGGGAGCACCTGGAGCGCCTGCAGCCGCAGCGGCAACACCGGCAGCAGCCGCCAAGCCGGAAGCTAAGCCTGCTAAGAAGTAAGCTTAAAAACCTTATTTCTTTCCCCAAACTAAGGGGATATGGGCCAGCCTGGCTAAGCTTCCGCTTTTGGGAAGCGGCGACCCCGGTTCAAATCCGGGTATCCCCATTCCGTTCGCCGAAGGATTGGAGCCCGCAGTCGCAAGACGAGGAGCTTCAAGGCGAGAGCAAATCGGAATTAATCACAAAGGAAAAACACAAACATGGGAAGCAAAACAAAGAAAGTAAGGGCAATGGGCAAATTTGGAGCCGGATACGGCACCAATGTTAGAAAGAACTATAATGCTGTAGACGCAGCTCAAAGGCAAAGGCAGGCATCTCCATTTTACGCCAAAACAAAAGCAAAGAGAATAGCTTCAGGAATATGGAAATGCGAAAAGACCGGAAAGATATTTGCTGGACCGGCATACTCTCTAAAACAGGCAAAGTAATCAATAGATTTAAAAATCACTTAAAATAAAGACTAACATGGCGCAATACAAATGCTTCAAGTGCGGAAAACCAATAACAAATAAGATTCTCGAGAAGAGATTTGTCTGCCCGAACTGCAACTCAAAAATTTTCTACAAGCCCAGGACACAGATAGTCAAGCTTAAGGCCCAATGAAAATAGACGCAGAGACCGGCAGAAAGATTCAGGAGCTTCAGATTCTTGAGCAAAATCTTCAAAACTTGATGATGCAGAAGCAGGCTGCGCAGATAGAGCTCAGCGAAATAGAAAATGCCCTCTCAGAATTAAAAAAATCAGACGGTGAAGTCTATAAGGTAGTCGGCGGGATAATGATTCGCTCAACAAAACCTGTTTTGTCAGCTGAACTTGAGGAAAAAAACAAGATTTTCGGGCTGAGAATCGCCTCCATAGAGAAACAGGAGAAAATTTTAGACGAAAAAGCATCCAAGTCCAAAAAAGAAATAAACGATTTGGTTTCAGAGAAGAAAAATTAGCTGGCTCTTATTTTTGCATTATATTTCTAAAAGCACAGCAATATTTATAAACTCGCACTTTCAACTAATAGACATGGCACTATTCAAGAAATTGTTTGGAAAAGAGGATTCTGACGACTATGTTGAGATAGACCTCAATGCAGCTCAGACAAATGACAACAAAGTTATTGTAAAGCCTTTTGTTCTTAGGGAATTTGATGACATAAATGCAATCCTGAACTCTTTGAGAGAGGGATACACAATAGCTGTCATAGACATAAAGCCTTTGAAGACAAAGGACATAATCGAATTGAAGAGAGCAATTGCAAAGATAAAGAAAACAGTTGATGCCATAGAGGGCAAGATTGCCGGATTTGGAGCAGACATAATCATTGCAACGCCCCAATTTGCAGACATCCACAAGGCTCCTGTTCCAGTGAAGGAAAAGAGACCAGATTTCTTGTCAGGATAAGAAATTCCTATTTATTTATCGAGCTTTAATGATTCTACTCTCTTGAACCTATGCTCGAGATTGAGAACACTGTTTTTAGCGCAACAACTATTGTTGCTGGGACGAATAACGTAAGAAGAGAGGCAAAAACGGAAGAGATGGGCTTTCCAACCCAGACGCCCCAAATCGCCGAATTAAGGGACATCCCTGAAATTCCAATGTAACTGACAATGACAAGAGAGACAGAAGCCAAAAGAAAAGTTCTTACATCTTTTTCAGAGACAAAATACCCCACAACAAGCCCTAATGCAAAGAGCGCCCACACAATATAGGCATTTGTGCTCCCCCCTGTAAAAATCCCCACCAGTATTGCAAGTATAATGCCTACGAGAAACGCCCATGCGCCAACAACATTCTCCCTTGCCCTTATCGCCATGTTAAATCAGAGCATAGCATTTATTTAAATCAATCGGATAACGAAGGATTCAAGCCAATTAAGATTAATAGAAAAATTTATAAAGTAGTGTAATTACCAAGTTACAACACAAAATGACCTCAAAAACATCTGCATTACTAATCCTTTCAGCACTTGTTGCACTTCTTTCACTAGGATTCGCAAGCGCACTTGCATTGGAAGTAACAGGAGTTTCATATTCATCAACTGCTTCCCACGATTCCGACGTTATAGTTAATTTCAACGTGGCATACAGCGGAACAGTTAATTTCACCACAGTCAATTTCAGTGAAAGCTACACTAATATAGGCACTTGGAAGACATTGCCTTCACCGACCCTTATAGCCAACAACTCTGTTCCTGTTCCATTCTCAGCAGTTTTGAATGTTCCAAGATATGCTTCTGGTGTAATCAACGCCGTTCTGAGAACAAAGGGTTCAACATCAGTAAACAATACCCCAATCACAATTTCAATAACCAATGCCCCTGCATTATCAATCTCAAACATTCAGTCAATGACTAAGACGCAGAATGCTACTATTAATATAACCAACACAGGAAACACAAATCTTGTTAACATAGGGCTCACATCATCCGGAGACTTCAATGTTTCATTCTCAAACAATAACATTGCACTATCGCCAGGAAGTTCAGCCCTTGTGAATGTGAATGCTCTTGAGAACTTTGCAAACATAAAGCTCGGCAGCCGCACTGTAACTGTTCAGGCAAGGGATTCAGCAACAAGCGCGTCAAGCTCAATCTCATATTCGCTAATCAAAGACTTCTGTGACAAGGGAAACATAAATTCCTCTAAAGTTCTTATATCCAACATAGACGATACTTCTTCAGACAACGCCTGGGAGTGGAAGCCTCTCGATGACGTCACCGTAGAAGTGGAAATAGAAAATAATCTGGACAGAGATGAGGACTTCGTTGTTGAAATGGCCCTCTATGACACTGAAAAGGATAAGTATGTTGAGATAGACGGCGAGAACAGCATAGAGCAGCAGCTGTCTATAAATGAAGACGACTCAGAAACAGCAACATTTGATTTTCAGGTTCCTTCAGGCGTTGAAAGCTCAGAGGGAAGATATGTTTTGTTCGTTAAAGCTTATGTTGATGGAAAGGAAGGCACATACTGCAATTCTTATGCTGCGCAGGACGTTCCCAGCAGCGAAGTCGACAGCATAGTCATAAACAAGGACTCTCATGATGTTTATCTGAGCGAAATAACCTCATCCTCTGATATTGTAAAGGCAGGGGAAACAGTCACAATCAGTGCAAGGGCATATAACCTTGGGGATAATGATGAAAGCAAGGTTAAGGTCAGATTGACAAATACAAAGCTTGGATTGGAATTGGAATCTTCAGTATTTGATTTGGATATGGGAGATTCTAACCTGGTTGAATTTTCATTCGTAGTTCCGTACACTGCAGAAAATGGGGCGTACAATCTTAAGCTTGTTTCATACTTCTACTACAAGAAGTCTTCAGATAGTTACTCAAAGACATCCGACCCATTTGACGTAAAGATAACTGTTGCAGGGGGTTCCACAGGCACTCCATCAACAGCTGCAGCAGGAATAGCAGCTTCGCTTGAGTCAGACGCAAAGGCAGGCAGTGACATGGAAGTCACAGCCACAATAAAGAATCTTGGTTCCAACAGAACAACGTTTATTGTTGGTGTAAATGATTATGAAGACTGGGCATCCCTGAATTCAATATCTGACAGGATAGTCACTCTTGACGGCGGGCAAAGCAAGGATATAAAGATAAGTTTGAAAGTAAACAGCAATGTCTCCGGAGAGCAGACATTCACAATAGAATCAAGAGCGGGCGACAGAGTGGACTCAAAGGAAGTTGCAGTCGAAGTTTCTGCAAGTTCATTCTTCTCATCCCTTTCGGATGCATTGGGCGGAAAGACATTAATCTGGATAATCGGAATAATCAATGTGGTTCTTATAGTCCTGATAATTTACCTTGCAGTCAAGATATTCAGCAGATAATTTTTGTCTATCAGAGCTCTTATAAACTTAATTTGTCTCTTTTTTTCATGAATAAAAAAGAGCTTATTGGTTTCATATCCCGCTACCTTATCGCTCTTCTGCTTGGGCTGTTTGGCATTAACCTGATATACTTAATCTTCAATCCGCTCACATCCTATCCTGCCCTCTGGATTCTGAAACCATTTTATCCGCTATTAAGGCTGGAAGACAATTCATTAATCCTAAACATAAAATCAGTTGCTGCAATAATTCCGGCGTGCATAGCCGGGGCAGCCTACTATCTCCTGATTGCGCTGAACCTGGCAACTCCAATGAACATCAAGACAAGGACAAAGAGCCTTTCTTTCCTCATCCTCTCATTCCTTTTTCTGAACATAATCCGTTTCGCAATATTCACAGGGTTATTCTTCGAAGGATACAAGTACTTTGACATGGCGCATGAAGCAGTCTGGTACTTCGGCAGCACGATTCTTGTTGTTATCCTCTGGTTTGCAAATGTTGCCCTCTTTAAGATAAAGGGAATACCAGCTTGCACGGATTTGAAAAATCTGCTCAAAGATATCAATCACAAAAGAAAAACCAGAAGGTAAAAATCAAAAATTAAATGCCAAATTAAGAATTGCCCTTTGCGTCAATTATTGATTGAACTATAAACTTCTCAACAGCTGCAAGAATCCTGCAGTCAGAAACCTCTATGTTATAGCAATAATTTCCTGCTTTGCTTATCTTTGTTTCATTCGCCGCTTTAATGGAAATAACATCGCTATCAGGATAGTTGGCGCAGCTTACATAAGACTGGTTATTTCTCTCTGCTTCCTTCCTATCTGGCGTGCCAGCTTTCACAACAAGATTGTTGTTGGCAAGGAAACCCGAGAGACTTGCAACAGATATCATGCTGTCCTCGCACTCTGTCAAACCAGTTCCATTAATGCTTATGTAGACTTTCTTTCCGGCAGGATAGTCTATTCTTCCTGTAATAGAAACATTGTTGTATCTAGGGTCATTTCTCAGATATAATATTCTCTGCATTATCTTCCCATCAGGAGTTTTAACAAGATAGTTGTAGCTGTAGACAACTATTGTCCCAAACTTTTCCTTTGTGAATGTAAGCCCCTGATATTTCACAGTTCCCAACCCCTGAAATACATAGTAAAGCCCGATAAATAAGACAACCAGCACAACTAAACCCAGAACAAAAGGCCAGTACTTTTTTAACTGCTTGTCTATCTTTGCTTCCTTCTCTCCCGCTCTCTTTTGTTTTCTTGCCATCTAAATTACCCCGAATAATTTGTATATAAATGCATCAATCGCATCCATTTTTCCTTCTATGAAAACGCAGCCGCTTTCCTCGTAAACTCTGCCTGTATCTCCTGCCTCAATAGCACTTTCATTCAAACTCCTTATTACTATCATCGTGTCATTGCAGCTCTTTTCTGGAAGATTTTTATTGCACTTTCCGTAGCAGGCAGGCTGCATTCTTTCGGTGTATCTTCCAAGGGTTGATGCTATTTCATAAAACTGCGCATCATTGTCAGACACAACATAGACTGCCTTGCTCGCGTAGTCATTTACACTCTTGAAGAGGATAACGCTTACGTTTTGTGCACTTTCAGGCGAGCTGCTAAGCCTCATTGTCTGCTCGCCCTCAGTCAAAACCCAGGCATCTCCCACATTTTGCACTTTCTGGTTGCCTGTTGTGCTTGAACTTTCATCTCTCAATGAGAAATAACCAGCGGTGCTAAGAACAAGAATCCCTATCATCAAAATGCTCAGAATCAGGGTATTCCTTTTCGTTCTTTTTTCCGCATCTTCCTTATTCTCAATCTTCCTTATCTGCATTGCCATAAATCCCTATAGAAAATACGGTTTAAAAATTCTTATATTGCTCAGAAAAATGCCCCAGAACTATCCGCACACGTAAAGTGCTCCTGTTCTGCCAAAATTCACAAAGAAAGTCCATTGTGAAGCGCTTGTTTCCTGCCCCGAATAATCGTCATACAAGAACATAGATTGTCCCTCTGAAATCAAAATCACGCCTGCCCCGGCATCGCCACTTGCCCTATTAGCCTAAAGAGAAGCCTCGCAAGATATACTGAAACTGGAAGGATTGCAATAAACTTTCCTGCATTTATTTGTTCCGCGGTCCCTGTTGACATCGACGCAGACTCTGGAATTGCTGCCTGCGCACATAGTGCCACAGTTTACACCGTCATCACAATACCAATACTGCCACTGGTTAGGGTCTGGAATTCCATTCGCAAAAACGCAACTATCGCCGCCCCATTCATCATCCCCGCATGAACTCCACGCACCAACAACAGGTGTAGATGATTTTTGCAAACTGAATTTTAGCGTAGTCCCGGCAGGGCAGGGTGAAGTACAGCTTGCTCCAAAACAAAGGCTACTTGCAGCTACAGCGCCATCCACCCAGACATTTTTGTTGTTATACGCCCTTATCCACGTGTTATCAGTCATGTACCAGCCACCGCCGTGGCTCTCGCTGTACCATCCTTCATTGCCGCTCGTCCTCAGCCAGCCGCCGTTGGCGTAAACGTCGCCCGCAACGTGCAGCATGTAAGAAGGCGCGGTAGTGCCTATTCCAACATTCCCCGTATTGTAATAAATATTGCTCCCAGCAGTTGTCCATGAACCTCCGCCCCCGCCACCGCTTGGCCATGCCGTTATGCAGTTTGTCCCTATGCAAAATCCAACAGCGCTTACATTCTTTGGTATAGTCTTGCTCCAGTCCATCTCATCAACGCTAT
>PDVH01000126.1_pt1 | contig 20225 bp, 27 predicted proteins | sample 1369781 | NCBI WGS metagenome assembly PDVH01 (sample SAMN07795378, study PRJNA414565) | Alkali sediment metagenome, whole genome shotgun sequencing project. | isolation source: glacial lake sediment | place: Bosnia and Herzegovina: Donje Bare Lake | collected 2016-06
GACGATATATTTTAATTAATATATATAATTATAGTGTAATATTTTTTAAGGAGAATTATATGGTATCGACTCTCGTAAAAGTTGCAAAAGATCTTACCGCCCAAGGTCGTGCAAAAATTAAACCCAAAAATTTTGCCATGCCGAAGGAAAAAGCATATCCCATTCATGATTTGGCCCATGCGCGCAATGCCCTTGCTCGAGTATCGCAACATGGATCTTCTTCAGAACAAGCTACTGTCCGTCAAAAAGTCTATTCAAAATATCCTGGTTTGAAAGAACGCAAACAGGAAAAAGAAGGGACAAAAATAGCTTCTTTTACCGATCGATTAATCAAAGCTTCTTTAAAAAAATAATCATGAAATCAAAACCGGATAATTGTATCCTATGTGATCAACCGGTATATGCTCCGGTTGAACGTTGTAAATATTGCCATGAACCGGTCCATATTACTTGCAAAGACGATCATGAATTGATATGTCCTGAAAATATCGAGGAATAAATATGGATGTAACATATCCGTTCACGATCGTACCATGTATTTGTCAAGGTGTAATTGTAAATGATATCAAGAAAGACAAGTTATTTGAAGTCCAGATCATAAAATCCCCTATAGGCCAAATGAGTGGCCCCCTACAATGCACTGCAATTTATAACCCGGGTCTGAATGGCAATTATAAAAAACATGATAGGGTTAAATGCCTTATCAATATGATTTTTAATAATCTTGAAGGAAAATTTACCGACATATCGGGTGGTGGAAACGGATTGATTCTTGGAGTATTTGACGAACGTTCGGTGGTCAATGTTTCTATTGATAATCCATTCGCCATTGAAGATCCTAATACGATAAAATTTGTCGATAGGACAACCAAAGCCGGATTATATGTCAATGATGAAGGAAAGGTGTGGCTCACTACCCCTTCATCAATGGCGTTTCTTATGGATCCATTTGGACATGCAATCCAAAAAAATTCAGTAAGCCTATACGCTCAAAATCATCATCGTATAGTAAGTCACAATTTTCCATATCTTTCCAGGGAATATTTCGGATTGTTCGAAGGTAATGATGATGAAGATGAGGTATCGAGATCACAACCTGAAGATAGATATATCGTATATAGAAGGTTTGTTGCACAATCACTTGATCCGGAAGATTGGGTATCATCATGTGAGGGATTATGGGCACCATGGGTTGGTCCTAATAATGATGATATTTCAATTTCAAAATCTCGAGAGGTTCTTTTTACAAAAATAGTTAATAAAGGAAATTCGAGATTAACAATAGAGGCTGGGGAACCGGGAGATGGATTTTTTGTTTTAAGGGTTGATGATATTATTATCAGCGAAAAGAAATTACCTTCTGGTGGTGCTACTCCAGCTACATTGGGTAATAGATTTAAAATCAAGATAAGTGATAAAGGGACACTTGAAATACAAGGTTCCGGGCAGGGAACTTCACCACTTAATAAATTTCAATTAAAGGTAACTGAATCTGGAGACGTTACCGTTCAAGCATCAGGATTGATTACTCTTTCGCATGGAGATTCAGACACCAATATCAATTCAATAACCCTCGATCCTCAAGCTGGAATAGATATCGTGGCAAAAAAAGGATTCAGGGTTAATGGACTTGAACTTCTCACTAAAGAGTTTTTGACATGGATGGATACCAATCAGGCCCAACTTTGTCAAGTCACTTCTATCGGCGGTCCGGCGCCAATTCATCCATTGGCATTACCTGATTTTAATATCAAAAAGTCATCTCCGGCCGATGCCGGCGGATTTACTACCAAGGGAGTTGATATCAATGCCCCAGGAGTAATACAAAGAGATGATTTTCATCAATCAGTATAACACATTGCATACTGGTAATTTTTGGACTTATATTGTAAGATGAGGATAGGTATGCCGATAGTTCGTTATACAACATCAGGTATTGGTCTTGAAATAAAAGATTCGGTTAAAACTTTTATTGCGGCAAATGCTCGAGCGATGGCCAATGATAAGAATGCAACAATCGATGATGGCGCAGAAGCATTGGCAAATGCAATTTGTTATGCAATCAGTAAGGCATTATCAAGTTCGTTTGTCCAAACAGGATTCAATTCAGGAATAGTCCCTGTTCCACCAGGAGCGGCAGTACCTGTTGGACAAATCATTTATAACATAATGAAAATTGGAACAGTAGAACTTTAAATGACTGGAGAATAATTATGATTTCCGTACAAAACGCCGTATTTCATAAACCTACATTTCAAAAAGTTGCCAATTATGAATTACCCGATGATACATCAACATGGTCTGATGAAATTCTTCGTCAATTTTTTCAACAGATCGATTATATTCCGCAAGGATATGGCACCGATGTTGTTATAAACAATATTGATGAAAATAAAGGTTATGCAAAAGGTAGCGTCGTTGTATGGAACGATAAAAATAAAATCAATTTTCCAATCATTGTCCGCGACAAAGAATTGAGTCCATTTGATGTTTTTGTTGCCATTAAAGACGATGAGTATTCATATTTTCCTGCCAATAAAGTCAATGTGATGCGCGTTCTTGGAAGCAATCAGATCGGAATGGTCGAAAAGAAAAAATCTTATGATGCAGATAGTTCGATCAAACCGGTCGGTAATATTTATCCAAAAGAATCTGTTCCTTACGCACAAGAACTTCAATTGAGTGGAGAATGGCCTCCTTTTTCAAAATTATCAGGATGGCCGGCGCTTGCTAAAAAAGAAGATCTGGAAAAATTGGCTGAAACAATAGATGCCCAACCTGATGTTGCCGCATCTTTCGTTGAGAATACGGGTAATATGGTGAGTAATATCGTCGATATGAAAAATCATGCTTTCGAGAACAGGTCAGTATTTGATAAACAGAAAACCGGTGTAATAGATCTTACTGATGCTATCAGGGCCAAACAAGCTGTTACATTGATTGATTCGCAACTATTTGACGTGTCTCAATTGATCCCTATCGAACCACCTTCAGTATGTGAATTGCGCATCTATGAATTTCCTACTATGGAACAGTTCCTTTCGAGTGGTGCCGATATGACTGAGCGATTCATGGCTTCAAAAAGTGGACGTCCTATTAGCGGGGTCGTATTGGATTATAAGTCTTTTGGATCCAATTATGAAGCGGCGATATGTTGTAATTCTTCAGATGATCCGAATGATGAAAAGAAAAGTGTTAGAAATTGTCGTCCCCAAATATTCATTTCACTTGATGGAAGGTATTATTCGACAGATGAAGATTATGGAAAATCAGGAATATCATTTTATGGATCGAATGTTTTACCTGTCGATAAGGCCCTTGAAAAAGCAATTGGAATATTGGCGTCACATACAAGTGATGAATTCATTAATCAAAACCGTATGAATGAAAATGATGGAGCAGACAAATCATTCAATCCCAATTTCGATATGGTACAAGGAAAAGGGAAACGTTTTGGTTATTGTAATCCATCGAGACTTGGCGATGAAATGCTGCTTGTTATTTATGGTGCCGGCAATTCATATGAATGCATGTATTTCAACGATAACTATAAAAAGTATATCGTAAATGATACGAAGGTTTTCGTATCTGAAAATAATGCCATAATACCTGCCAACGTTGCGTCAGTACAACAAGTAAACGGTGTCGAGAATCCTATTTATAAAACAATCCTTGGGACAATAAAAAAGATTTTCCTGGTCCCTGAAAGTTCATTGATTATCAATGCTGAGTATATGAAGCGTCTTAATCGTGACCAGTTTATGCGGCCGTCACTTTCCGTACAGAAAATGTATGACGATGCGAATATAAATAAGGTCGCAGTTGAACTTGATTCCAATTCAGGAGGATTCAGGATTTCCGGGGAATCTTTCGAACCACTTCGTAAAATTATCGGTATCGAAAAAAATGCTTCAATGAGTATTACAAATACAAAAGCGGCACTCATGACCATGGGAGTAGATAAAAATCTGGCCGGAGAAATACTTAAAGTCGCCTATCAACGCGCATTTGATTATCGCAGGAATGATAAGTCCGTTATGGTATACGGGGTACGCGGTGATTATATAAATGAAAAAGTATTCGACGGTCGTGAAAAAACGGCAAATATCAATCGCCTGAAAAAAGATATCGCCAATTCTCTCAAAATCAACCTTATCAAAGAAGCCAGTGCCCTTGAAGATCCTGAGGCTGTCGATGTAGTTTTGTCATTGAATTTTATCAATGAAGACAGTCTTGGTAATTACGTATCACATCTTCCTGAAATGAAAAAGGTAAACACTAAACTTGCCGAACTTCTGGTTGCTGCGAGAATGGGTTTATCGGATGTTGACGAATCAGCAATAAAGAAATCAATGGAAGGTCTTGGAACTGTCACTGATGGATTGGAAAAAGTAAAATTTGCGATGGGGAAATAATCATGATTCCAATATCAAAAGAAGCATTTTCAAAGATTGCCATTTATATCCCACTTTCGCTTGAAGAAGATATTGTTAAAAGCTTGTTAAAAGCAAAAAGGATAGGATCGACAACGTTTGAAGCAAAAAAGGAATTTATAGATGAAAATAGAAAGCCCCATCCAATTCAATACCGACATCGAAAAAGATAATAAAACGATCGGAAAAAAGGTCCGTAATTACGGCATCGCTATTGGTGGAGCATTGGCCGGACATGGATTATATCGTGGATTTCTTGAACTTGAAAAAAGAATGCCTGGTAAGTGGAAACTTCTCGGATTACCTGCTACCGGATTATCAGCATCTGTTGGTACTATTGCTGGTATGATAGCTAAAAAAAGTGGAAAATTTAATAAAACACAGATACTTCAAAAATCCCTAAAAGCTGCAGAATCTATTCAACCTCTTACTCGTACCGCTTTTATTGGTCTTGGCGCCGCCCTTTCAAAAGATATAGCATCACAACATCTTAAAAAAAAGAAGGGACCTTCTGGTCGGTAGAAGGCCCCTTCATCACGATTCAGGAGAACGCGGCACCTGGCTGCGGGTCGGGGGTCAGGCAGCGTAGCTGACTGACATGGGCGAATCGGAGAGTCACGACGATTCGTTCACCGCAGCAGCACATTCGAATACATATTTCACGTTCCTGAGGCCGACAGGCCGGTGAACGTGAAATATGAAATGTACTGCTTAATAAGCAGACGAAACATCTGCCACGAAAAGCGCTCGTTAAACGCCTTTCAAGCTGCCGCAATATGCCTTTTAATAAGAGAATTACCAATGACCCGTAGGTGATGGATTACTGCTTATTATCGGGTTTGTTCGAACGCGTAATTTCAGACATCTCTTTTACTGCTGCAGTGAGTTTACGGGCGCTCCTGAAGGTCGACTTGGCCATTTGACTGGCCGTATCGATTACTTCATCGAAGACGTCTGGCAAACTCCTCTGAGTAGGGTCAGGAGAGTTGGCCTTACGGTTTTCGGCATTATCCACGATTACCTCCTTTGTTAACTCCTTTTATGGAGTATTTGTTGAATTGTCATATCGACACGATCGTTATAATGATCGCCGTTATGACCTCTGACCCACTTGAAAGTGACCGATTTGTATTCGGGGGTACATTTATCGATCTCCATCCATAGGTCTGAATTCAACAAGGCGGCACCGTCGAGTTTTCTCCATCCTCGTTTTTTCCATTCTTGAAGATAATCATTATAATTATCAACGACATATTTTGAATCGCTTATTATTACAACATCGACATCTTTTGGATTAGATGCTGATGGTTCTTTTTCATCATTCAAATGATGATTAAGAAGATCTTTCAATCCTGATAAAACTGCGGATAATTCCATTCTATTATTAGTTGTATTCTCTACTTTGGTCGCTCTTTCCATAAAAGGAAAACCAAAATCATTAAGAATGACATATCCGAATGCCCCATCACAATTGGCATCACGTTTATTTCCGGAACATCCCCCATCAGTATAAATGGTAAACTTCAAGATTTGACCTCCGGATCTTTTTGTCCGAATTTTTTCTTTTCAAATTCGCACAATTTATCCATATATTTTTTACCCTTGTCGTGATCTACCGACATAAGATATGAAGCCCAACCTTTAAGTTGACGTATACGTGTTTTTGTAGTCCGTTCAGCGTATTTAACCGTGGCGTTAAAAACCTTGGCCCTGAATAAATGAACAAGACGTTTTGGTACAGAAGTTTTTTTATTGACTACTATACCGCAAACCTTCATTCTTCCGCCTTTTGATTTCCACATTATCTTGTCTTTATTCGGTTTAAATCCGAATGCCCAAAGCCAACGGATAGCTTTTTGTTTTATAATATGTTTCAATTCAATTTTTTGTAATTTCTTTGAACTGAATGCGAGGTCGTCAGCATATCTCGTATAAACTATGTCCTTTTCATTGCAATATTGGGATATCTTTCCGTCAAACCCACGCATTACGATATTAGCTATAGCAGGAGATGTCGGAAATCCTTGCGCTGTAAATCCATTGTAAGTGCATGCTTCAATTATCCGTTTGAATAATGATTGGTATCCGGTTTCAGCACAATATTGCGTTATGAAAACAGCTTTTAACTCTTCGCATTTGTATTCAAAATTTTGTGTTTTATTATGATAGAGTGATGGATTGCATTTACCATCAAGCATACGTTCATAATATTTGCATACTCTGCAGATATTTTTATTTCCGAAAAAACAATTTTGGAGATGTTGGACTGATATGGTATCGAAAAAAGATTTGATATCTATTTTACCGATACTATTCGCTCCAATATGAGGAATCGCATTGGTTACAATACTTCTGTTCGAAACGAAACCATGGGCAAAATTACTTGCTTTGAATTTTCTTAAAAATCGCCAATAAATGAATTTTTGTATTGTTTTTAATTCTCTGGATGGCGCAAGGATATTGCGCATTGATCCATCACGTTTAGGTATCTGTATTCTATTGACATGATGCTCTTTATCAGAAAGAATTTTATCGACTACTTCTATCGGTTTACCTGTAAAGTAGGCGATATTGAAATTACTCTTGTCTTCCAACGGCATCTTTTCTGGATTCCCCTTTCTGAACCGCCATCTTACGGGCCTCATCTATACTTTTTGCGGCCCCGGTTTTAATCAATTCGATGGCTTCTTTTTCAACTGAATCATCATTTTTATCAACACCATATTTTTCCATTTCAACCTCCGATTCCGGATTTAAATGAATATTGAGATCGTCAAGTAATCGATCGATGTCCTTATCAAGTACTATTCCGCCGCCTACAGAATAGTGACCTCCTCCGCTTAAAAGATATTTAAACTTGGAAAGCATCTGACCGACATTTATCCTGTTCGGTTCCTGGTGCCATCGATTGTATTGTACCTGGAGGTACATTGTTTTTTTACTTTGAATCTTAGAAATTCTTACGGCATATTTTATTGTTTTGTTAAGATAAAATTCTGCATATCTTGGAAATTGGTTCGCTCTTTTCTGTGTAATAAAAGAAAAATTATTAAATATGGTCATAAATTTTTTTGAAACTTCGAGGGCCTTTTTTATTTCAGAATAGCATGAATTGTCTATTTTTAAAGCGTATATCGCTTTTCTAAGATCGAATTCTGAATTTGATATTACCTCTACTGCTCGTGAATACATCATTTCTGATGGAAATGCTAATTCTACATATGCTCGCAAAAGCATAAGTGGATGCGTATCGGAAAATATCTCATCAACCGTTTTATACCCTGCAGTATCTATCGTATTTACTTTCTGAATGAATGATTCATTATGGATTTTATTTTTTGACGGGATTGTCATTGCCAATGATGTTGCGGATGGTGCGATCGGATCATAAATAATTTGTTCATTGCATACTTTTTGATCGCCAAATTTCTGGTTGAAATGATGGTCAATCCAGAGGTTAGCCCTTTGATGGTATTCATAATCAAGAATTGCTAAAAAATCATTTTCACCAAGATTGAGTTCGTTAATTATTTGTTTGAACTTTTCCCCTCGATTGCTCGACATTATTGGATACAGGCGATAATCAGCACCACGTACAAGTTTATGCATTATAATGGCGGCTGATACTATCCCATCGATGTCATCATGAAAAAAAATGTGATACGAATCAGGAGGAGACTTCACGTATTCCCCTTTCTGCGTTTGATGTTATAAAAAATAATCATTCTCTACATTATTGTTATTACAAGAAACTACGTGGTGCTAACGGGGATACTGTAGCGGTTTGTTTATTCATCAACTTGTCATTACTCATTGGTTTAACATCAGACTTAAGGACCCTGCGGGTCAATCTATTATCAACCATGTGGCCGGCTTTTCCAGTTGCTTGGATATTTTGTATAGCAAAGGGAATATCTTGAGGTTTATACAATTCAGAACCAAGAGCATGAAGTGATTGAGAATCGGATTTTTGAGGTTTGTTGGATACTGTGGCGGGAAAATTACTTGGCCGGCGCCTGGCCAATTTTCCGCCTCCAGCACCACCAGACAAAAAAGCAACGGCCCGAGCTATCTTTTCGAGCCGTTGTTCATTATGTTCAAACATGGAATGGATTAGTCTTTTTTGCGGGAAGCCAAAAAAGCTCCGGCACCACCAAGTGCTCCTATTGCTCCTGTCGCTATCAATGCGGGCCTTGCTTTGGCAGATGCCAATGCTTTTCCAACACTTGCATACGATTTGCCAAGTGTTTTTACTCCCTTTGTCACGCCTTTTTCAGTTTTTCCATACAGACCTGTAACACCTTTTGCAGATTTGCCATATAGATTAGCCACACCTTTTTTCACTTTATCAAGAATCTTTCCTGGATTCATTTTGGCAATTTTGTCCATTTCATCTTTAAACGCTTCCTGACGAATCTGTTCCAGAGCAGCATGCTTATCCATAGTCCCTCCTTGATGGGATTGTGAATTGGTTATTGATGCGTGTTTTCGAACACCTTTGCGGCTCAAGACAGATCCTTCCTTAAGTCCGCGATTATAAAAAGCCTGGGCGATCTGATTGTTTTCAATTTTATTTTGTGCATTGAACGAATCGACTATTGCGGAGTTCTCACGAGCATTCGCTTCTTGAAAAGCAGTTGCCATTTGATTAGCAGCACGATTGGCCCCAATACGTTTACCCAATATGTATCCTCCAGCTGCTCCGGAAATAACTCCTCCTGCAGCAGTTCCAGACCATGGTGCAACCTTTCTGACAAAACTTTGTACACCTTTAAAATTTATTTTAACAGATGTTTTTTCCATATTGAAATCCTTTATGGACAGGAACTTGTATTGTGCCACCCCTTGAGCTATAATTATTATAATAATACATAATGCGTTATTGCAAGTACAAATTCTATTTTTATTATAAATATGGCAAAAGTCCCATTTGAGCGCTTCATCACTACAATGTTGTTATTCAATAACAGCATACAGGAAATTATTAATCGAATTTCCCCGTTTGGTTATTATATCACCGAACCTGAAGTCCTTGATATTTTTAACGACATCAGAAATATCCTTCCTGAAAATATCAGATCATTAATCAATGACCGGCAACCATTGGATGTATCAAACGATACTCATGTTCAATGGCTTAAGCATTTTGAAATATTTGAATTATATGATTATATATCAAGAAAAGAAAAAAATCCGGATCCTATACCTCCTTATTTTAAATGGATTGAGGATTGTTTGTGGATCCATAAGTATAAAGACGTAATGACCATTATCAATATTTTTCTTTTTAATAAAGAGCCTCTTGAATCAATATCCGACATCATTTCTTTCAAGTATAAAAAGAAAATAGGTATTGAAACTTTAAAATTACATCAATCGTTATTTTGGGATTCGGAAACAATGACGGCCAAAGAGGCCTTATACCATTGTGAACCATTTCGACATAATATTCTAATAATAAGACAATTACGGTCTGGAGACAGTACAGTTACATCGATTGATGATGAGGCGCATAATGGAAGTGATGTTGGATTTACTTTTCATGATTCGAATTATATTAAATGGAAAATAGGATATACAAAAGGAATTAAAGTCCCATCAACCAAGGATTTTCTTGAAGGTGTCAAAAGGGATAGTTACTTCAAATATTATGAATCAATGAACATGACACAAAGCGTAGAGATGGAAAATGAAGAAGGGTCAAATGAAGAATTCGGATCTTTCGATAAAAAAACTACGATAAGTAAAAATGTTGAAGAGCAACGTGCAAAAATGGCCAAACAATGGCTTGATATATTCCTTAAGGCAGAAGATAAAATACCTACTTCGAATCCAAGCACTGACAACATAATGGAAAGAATAGAACAACTTGAATTGGGATTTGATGAAGAAAAAATAATGGCGATAGACGATGCTGCAGCCATTATGAATGATATACAAGGTGATTTAAGATGATAAGTCCGGTCCAATTAGTGACGTCAATATTTTCATTGAACAATATGCCGTTAAGAATACCGGCAGAATCAATGCGGCATTTATATCCTATTTATAATCGTCCTTCTAAAAAAATACTACTTAGGTTCGCAAGACAAACCCATAAATCCACCACTGTTGGTTATAAAATTTCACTTCCTTGTATAAAATATTCAAATTTCCATTCTTTATATGTCGCCCCTACTGGAAATCAAGTTTCTGTTTTTTCTGATGACAAACTGAATAGTGCATTAAAAAATTCGGAAATAATAAGAGACAATTTTTTTGACACCCAAACAAAGGACCAGGTTTCATACAAAGAACTTCGAAACGGAAGTAAAATTTATTTAAGGTCAGCATTTCATACTGCAGATTCAAGTCGTGGAATAACAGCTGATATGTCATGTATTGATGAAGTCCAGGATATAATCAGTGATCATATACCTGTCATTGAACAATGTAAAAGCCATAGTCTTGCAAAATGGGAACACCTTAAAGAACGCGTTCCTCATCTTCCGATGCATTTATTTAATTCCAGTATGTATGCCGGGACCCCAAAAACGGTAGAAAATACCATGGAGAAATACTGGACACAATCCACCCAGAATGAATGGATAATAAAATGTTCGAACCAGGGTTGTAAAAAGTATAATTATATTAACGAAGAAAATATCGGGGCTACTTGTCTTATTTGTAATAAATGCGGCAAACCCATTTATTACGAAAATGGACAATGGATCAGTATGAATAAAAGTGGTTTTATAGAAGGATACAGATTACCACAAATAATTTTGAATTGGGTGAATAATAAAAATAATCCTGAAGCCTGGAAAACCAACGTTATAGAGACAAGGAAGATTTATCCAACTGAAAAATTTTTTAATGAAGTTCTTGCTATTGCATATGCGAATGCAAGACATCCATTGAGTGTGGCCGATATAAAAAATGCATGTGGTGATTATGACCCTATTGAGGAAGACCGTGCATTTAAACATCCGATGCTTGATTCTGGTATTATAACAGCAGGTATTGATTGGGGCAAGGGAGATACGGCATCTGGAACATCATATACTTTATTAACTATAAGTGTATGGTACAAAGCAAAACATCATGTCGTTTATAAAAAACGTTATACCGGTCGAATGTCCGATGCAGTTCTTCAAATTGATGATATACTTAGAATCATGGCAAAATTTAAAGTGGTATTTACAGTTGCCGATACCGGAGACGGAAGAACATCAAATGCTATTCTTGTCAATAAATTAGGAGCACATAGATTTGCTGAAATATATGAGCATGGAACCATAGGTCAAAAAATAAAATGGGATGGTGAGCGCGGACATTACATCATGAATAGGACCAGGATGATGACTGATATCATCATGGAGATCAAACGTAAACAGGTTGTTTTTTTTAAATATGACCAATTCAAGGATTATCAAGCTGATTTTACCGGAATTTATTCAGAATATAGCGAACAAACAAGAATGACAAGATATGACCATAATGTTCCGGATGATGCTTTTCATTCATATATGTTCAGTAGAATTGCTATGATGATAAAACGTGGTGAACTTTCAAAATATTTATCAGGAGGAGAATAATATGCCTTTTAAATCAGAAGCCCAAAGAAAATGGATGTTTGCTGCTGAAGATCGTGGCGAGGTTCCAAAAGGTACGGCAAAACGATGGGCGCGGCATACAAAAAATATTAAAGACCTTCCTGAGCATGTTAAGAAGGCCGAATTAGATCTTGTTTCATGTTTCTCAAAAATTGCAAAAACAATTTTATTTAAATCAGTTCGCCCCTGATTTACGAAGGCGTTCTGGTATAAATAATCCACCTTCGTTAATGTAAGCTGTCGGATTGATTTGAAGATTTTCTTGGGCCGATACAGAATCTATACCCTGATGAGTATAGGCTGCATCGTTTAGAATCTCTTGAATGGTTGAATCAAAAAGTTTTTCATACCATTCTACCGATTGTTGATATTCAGCAAGGGGCGCTTCACGAAATTCATGAATTAAATTTCGACGAAGTTGATCTATAGATCCTGACTGGAGCGCTCCTCCTGATTTATGTAAATAATACTCGAGGAGCTTTGCGGTATAAAACTTGAAGACGTCTACGAGAAGATCTTTACGATCGAGTTTTGGATCAGCACTGTTTATGGCCTTGCTGAGTTCGGCTTGAAAATCATACGTGGTATTTGACATAATCCCTTTCCTCCTTGTTATTAAATATATGATATTCTTGTCGAATAATCATCATTAATGTTATATTGTTATTAAGGGCACTATCATGAAAATAAATTCATTAATTTTGCAAGAATGCTATTTTGAATTTGAAAAAAGTTCGAGCCTTGGTAGTATGGCACAGTCTTTTGCTAAAGGAATAACTAAAACCCGCCATTTTATCTCTCCTAAAAAAATATATAAAAAGGTTGTTGAAAAATTAAAAACACCAATTTTAAAAAAACAAGTAAAGGGTTTTACTCAAGAATTTCCAACTACAACATCAGCATATAGAGGAATCAGGCGTGGTGTAAAAGCCGGTGGAACAGCTATAAAAGAATCGGTAGGGACAGTTGGATTTATTGGAGTAATGGGAACCGGAGGAACAGTGGCATCTGCATTTCAACCGGCACGTCCCTTTTTAGGTGGTGAAAATGGATAATGATCTTATTCAGAATATAAAGGAGATGTCCCATAAAGCAGCTGAAGATTATCTTCTTTTTAAAAAAAATCCAAATGATACAATAACAGAAATGTGTGTTTCCGGTCAAATAGAAAATAATGAAATTTTAAAAAGAGTATGTGAACATGCCAATCAGAATATTTATCTTGGATTATTCAATGATTCTGATATAGATAAATCAAATATCGCATTCCCATATGCCGATTTTGACACATTAAAAACCACCGTACAACAAAGCGAGCAAGCCATGAAAATTTATAATTCCCCTCCGGAAGAAAAGCCAGTCATATCTATCGAGCTTAAAACAGCAGAAAAAAAAGCTTCTGATGTTGCAACTGATGATTATGTTTTATTGGGATATCGTGACACTTTAATAAAATTTGCACAACGAATTGAAGCACTTCAGCAATCTGAAATACAATCAGCTGAAGCATCTTTTGATAAAATGGCGCATGATACTAAACTTATGATTTTCAATGGAGAATCGATCGGTGATATAGCTAAACTTGCCACGAGAAACGTCCAGGACCATGGACTTGATGGAATAAAAATAGCGTCGGCTTATAATGAAATTTGTTCTGACCTTGTTCAATCAGGATTCCATGTCAAGACAGAATTTACCAAACTATCATCGTGTAAAATTAACAATGAATCGGAAATGCTTTTACCATCAATGCAGTATGCGATGGCAATTGAAAAAGCTGCGGCATTCAAAGACGTCCTTGATGGCGCCAAAAGAGCAATCATTCGTTTAAACAAGGTTTTAATGTCATAATGCCTGAAGAAAAAAAGAAAAAACTTCCATTTGGATCTAAATTTCAAACCGGATCATTGCTTAAAACAATGCCTGATTTTAAAGATAATCCAGATGATTTAAAACATAGATTGACTATGGCTGGATCTGTTGGGGCGGCTTCCGGCGCCATATATCATGGTGGTGCGATGTTGGTTAAAAAAATAAAACCATCATGGGGGATAAAACCATCATTGGCTGTTACAATACCCGCTATATTGACAGGCATGGCAACAGGATATTTTAGTCCAGATTTGGAGAGAATGGTTAAAAAAGTAAGAGAAGGAAAAGAAACAAAAGAAGAATTACATAAATATGTTGCCATGCCATTTAAAGTCCATAAAAAAAGTTATGAAGCATCACAAATAAATCCTTTTGAAAAGAAGGCTTTTATAAGAGGAATCGCAAAGGGAATAGCCGGCGCAGGAAGAATGTATTTAAAGGGGTTGATGCCAGCACCGAAAGGTTCTTCTTTTTTAAGAAGGGCCGCCGGTTGGGGAGTAAAAGGCGCCACTGGTTTTGGAGCATACGCCGGAGTAAAATCATTATATAATCGACCCTCAAGTGGTGAAAATTATACGACTTATTTACGGAATCAAATGCTTCGTGGAAATATAAAACCGGAAGAACTTTCTCAACAAGACATGGCAAATGTTGGAAGGTTGGGGTTACGATGATTAAAAATTGGAAACAATCTTTTTTTTCCGCAATGGAAAAGAACGCCAATCCAATCATGAGTTTATTGATGCCTGGAATGTATGCATTGGATGCCGCAACACAGATCAAAGAAAATAAAGACCTTGCCCGTCTTGATTCTCCTAAAAATAATGCGCAATATAAATTGCAACCTTCATACGCATATCAGTTTGAAGGTGGTAAAGCCATGCCGATGAAACCAAACGTCGAACCATACTCAACAATGTATTGAGGTGAATTATGACAATTAAAGAAGCTGCAGACAGATTGTTGAAAGCAGGAAAGATTACTGAACAAGAGTATAAAAAACTTGAAACTTCCGGACCATTATTTACAAAAGAAGCTGCTGATTTTTCTAAAATATTGGGAGCTGCAAGTAATGTTGCAAAAAAAATGTTATACCCTGTTGCTCTTACGGGATTATCTGCAGCACTTATTAAAGAAAATATTATAGATCCTATTGTTCAAAGTCAAAAGATCAATAATTCATTTGATCAATTGTCTGAAAAAACACCACAACTCGCTGAAAAAGACCAGGAACAGGTGAAAGAATATTTCGATGTAATCAAATCATTCTCCCCTAAAGCAGCTGCCAATCCTCTTGTAGCTGGTGCCCTCGTAAATAAAATGATGGAATTCGGTGGGGTTGACCATCGTTTGGTGCACGATCTGGTATCTATTGAATCAGGAATGACGCAACCCATGGCCACCAGGACTTTTGTTGATAGTGCAGCAAAAGCAGTTACCAATGTTCCATTGGGTATGAAAAAAACAATGTTTGATGAAAAAGGTTCAGTACAAGGTATTGAAACCACAGAACCGGATTATTGATAATATGAAAATTCCAATATCAGAATTAAGATTGTCTTTGGAAAAATCAGCCGATCAAACTACTGCTAAAACGGTTAGAGGAGCTTTGGGTATTGGTATATCAAAAGCCCTTAAAACCATGGGTCGTCATCCATTTATTACTGCAGGAGTTATAGGTGGAGCGATGGCGACAACTGCTTTAGCTGATAAAATTCTTTCCGTTTACCATATAGCGAATGAGGAAAGAAAGCGAAGGATAATGCTTGGACAGTCAAAGTTGCTTTCCGATATTAGTAATAATCAGATGAGACAATCCGTTAATTCAATTCAACAAAAAGTATATCAATCACCATTACAGTATTAGGAGGAATAAGATGAATAAACATGAAATACTTGAGTCAATTCGGGCGAAAGCTTTTAATGAAGTTTTTAATGAAAAAATAGCAGCAACAGGGGAAAAATATTCTCCTAAAGAAAAAACGATAAATTCATTAAAAGGTTTAGGAATTGGAGCTGGAATTGGGGCAGGAGTAGGGGCAGCTACTATGGGTTTAGCAATATTGAAAAATAAAAACCTTGCTGGAATAAAAAGTTTTGGTAGAATGATTCCAGGTGCAAAAGCAGTAATTAAAACTACTGCAAAGGGTGCTGGAACACTTGGTGGTATTACTGGAGCCATAATTGGATTAAATAAAAAGAAACAATCATGATCAAATACGTTGAATTCGATTCCATTGATCAATATGGCCAACATATCATTCCGGTTGATACTTTTAACCGCATGGAGAAAACTGCGGCAACAAATTATTCTCCGGAATTGATGAAGGTCATTCTTGGTATGAAGCGGAGACCTGACAGGTATTATGTCGTAGTAAATGCTCTCGGGGCTTATGAAGTTTGGGGTCCGAATAAAAATGGGGATTCTTTTCCTGAATCAGGGTTGGTACATAAATCGCTTCGTACCGATATGGGATCTCCGAATGATTATGGTTACAAAACATTCGAATATTACGGAAAACTTTATCGTCACCATGTCAATAAAGATCCGAAAAATTCTTTTGGGGACGTAGTATTCGCCCATTGGAATCCGGTCATTAAACGGGTCGAATTGATTGTTGCCGTTAATACTGAAACAGCCAAGGATATTATCGATGATCTCGAAAATGGAAACGTAGTAAGTGTCAGCATGGGAACCAAAGTCCCATATGATGAATGTAGTATTTGTGGAAATAAAGCAAAAACCAGAAACGAATATTGCAACCATCTTCTTAATTATATGGGCCAAATCGTCGATAAAGAAATGAGTAGATTGTTTTCTATTGAAACCGGACGCACGATTCTTCCAGGGTCCCAGGTATTTGCAATTAATAAGTACCCTCGATTTTTTGATATATCCAGAGTACATGTAGGGGCCGATCGCATTGCATTCATTCTTGGTAAAGCGGCATCAATACATAAATCAGCCTATTCAGTGGATATAGCTGAAGCTGTTGGAACTACCGACTCAATGATTGATAAATTGTCCGTATTTGGAAAGAAAAGCGATATCGATAAAGAAGTTGGGTCCCTTGGTCCTACCGATATTGATGGTAAGGCTTTCCATGTGAGTAAACTCCAGGCTGTCCGCAAAGCAATAGACGAACGGATGCTGCAGGAGATCGAATCTGAACCGGAATTACCATCACCGTTTCTTGATAGTATGGCGTCAACCATACCGTTGAAATCTATTTTGTCAACCATGCTTGGACTTGGTATCCATCCTAAACCTTCTGAATTTCAAAGAATAATATTGGTCAGTATAGGACACAAACCGCTTGCTGACGGACTTGAAAATGAAGGTCTTGTTTTTAATCCCGATCAATATGAAAGACCGATTGATTATGAAAGACCGATTGATATAGGGACTTCCCCAAGAAACTTTGATGATGTTCTCGGAAGGAGGTTTTCTGATTATCTTCCGTCAAGAAGTTGTTTCCCTGATTTCCTTACTCCAAGGATAATGATAATAAAGACGGCACAACAATCAATGCCATGGGACAATCAGGCCAATCCAACAAATGAAAACCAAGTTATAAATCCTGCCCTCGCAGCCATTGGTGGAATAGCCGCTTTATATGCAGGATTGAAACTCAAGGCGGCCGGATATAACCTTCAAAATTTAGTTGACATTTTCATAAATAGACCATGGTTAGGGTCGATTATCGGTGGTGGTGCAATGTATCAATTGTTCAAAAACATGCCTGATTCTTCCGATAATAAAATCCTTTCCGTTCCTGCAAGCGCCTATGAAAATGTTTTACAACCGACAAATTTCTCGGGTCATATAAAACAGTCCAGTACGCTCGCTGGTGGAATAGCCCTCCCGCTTTCTTATATGGCGACATCTTATTCACAACGCGCCATGTTTGAAAAGAGGGCTTACCATTCACCAATAGGAATCCCTGGATCTGGAAGAATAATGATAAACAGGTTATTGCCTCAAGCCGAGGTATCAATTAAAAACATGTTGGCAAAATTGATATAAGATATTATACTTAAAGTGATGAGTTGGTAATTATTGATTTGTAGGGACAAGGAAACATATATTAGTATTATCGATCGACATTGTTCACTCTTATCCATTCACACATATGGAGGACTCCATGGAAAAGCGTAATACAAGTTTCACTGATCATCTGGGCATCATCGAGACTGCCCACTCAAAAACCGCTTCCGCAAAAAGCGGACAGCCCCAGGAATCGCTTCTGCAGAAACTTGCTGCAGAACTTGGTCTTGAAGAGGCCCCCGGCGCAGGTGCCGGCGCTTCGGTAACAGCTCCTGCAGCTCCTACTGCAGAAGGTGAAGTTATTCCTGCTGAATCTTCGGTATCCGGAGCAGCTCCAGCGGTTGTCGCCGCAACAGAGGCTGTTGCCGTTCCGCAAACTACAATCGCCGGTGGAAATCCTGCCGAATCCGCAGCAGGTATGGTTCCTGCCGCAACAAAACCCAATGAAGGCGTGGTTGTTTCTGATGCTGACGGCATGGTAACCGATTCCAACTCCATGCATAAAACTCCAGAGGCAACAGCGGCAGCTTCCGCTCAAGGCGGCGGCGCTGGTGGAACTCTTCCGACTGAAGAGCAAAAGACCGCATCCGAAGCCAATAAAATCGGCGTTCTTATCGCCAACTCTTTCCAAAGTCAACTTCAGAAAGCTGCTGACGATCAGGAATATGCACAGGCCCTTTCTATTTTGAAAGAAGCCGAACTCCTCGAAGGTTATAACATCACCAACGATCCGATGGAAAAAACCGCTGAAACACATGACGGGTATCTTGAAAAAATCGCCCAGAATCAGCCATTGACACGTAACGATATCATCGGCGCCGCATACGAATTCGTTGAATTCCAGAAACAGGCTGAAGATGCTGAAGCTCTTGGCCGTCAGCAAGCTCAGGAATTTGTCGAAACTCTCGTCAAAATGGCGGAAGGTGATGAATCCGGAGAATCCGGAGAAAAAGAAGAGGGTGGAGAAAAAGAAGAGGGTGGAGACGAAGCTTCGACAATTGCCGCCCTTGCGCAGGACGCAGATGTTGTAGCAGCTGTTAAAGTTCTGAAAGAAAAAGGACTTCTTTAATCGATGTTCCTGAAAGAAACTAATATCGGACGGCTCATCCTGAATGCTATAAATCAGGATGGGCCTTCCGTCATAGTGAAGACTGCGTACGACCAATCTGAAGCCAAAAATATTTCGTTCGGACTTCAGAAAGTCGCATCGCTTCCTTACAGTCCGGATGTTTATACGTCTGTTCAGGAAATGATGAAGTTGGCTTCCAAGTGTCTTCAGGAATCGGTAAATGAAATCGAAAGGCTTCAGGCCAGATCAGCGCATCTTGAAAAAGTTGCGAAAGTGAGATCTGTCATCGATGAAATGTTTGAACTTGGACTCATCGAAGCTGACGATGTAGAGCAAAAAATCGCCGAATTGATGAAAAAAGACGAACGTGGAATCGAGATTGTAAAAACGGCAATGGGCCTTGTTAAATCGAGACCAAACGGAAATGTGTTTTTTGAATTTGATAAAAATGCTTCGGAGTCGGAGCAAAGAGCTGAGAAAAGGGGAATGTTCGACGAGGTAGTTCTTGTTGGATAATTAAAAATAACTCTTTTCTTTTACACATCAAGTCACAGGAGAACCACATGTTGTCAATTCTTACTCCAATGAATTTCTGGCATCGCGTCAGCAGGAGCATTGATCCGTCCAATTTCGTAGCAGCTCCTGGTTTATGGGCTGAAATCAATAGCTCGGGAAACCTTGTCAATATTACAACGGCTACTCCGGGCAAAAGAAACGCCATGGTTCTTAACGCTGCTTCTGAAAACAAGTATGAATCGCATGATATTGAAGTAGGGCGCATTGCCACATGCGAAAGTTTCGGTGTTCGTTTCACAGTTGATGGCGCCGGTCATACCGGAACAATAGTTGCCGGAGATGAACTCGTGGTCGATTGCGCCACTGGTTATGAAGGTCTTCTCAAGGCAAAAGGTCAGGCGGCTGCCGGAACGTACGAAGTTGTTGCTAAATGCGAATCGGTGGATAACACCGCCGACACACTCACGGCTGTTACGGTTTCTCCGTATTATGTTACTGTTTGATGAGCGATAACAAAAAAAATGGAGAACAATCCTAAGGGAGGATATACTAAATGCTGACTATTTTAACACCGATGAGTTTCTGGCACCGTGTCAGCCGTAGCGTAGATCCGGCCAATTTCGTCGCAACACCAGGTATTTGGGGAACCATCAAAAGCGACGGAACTGTGGAAAACGTGGTCAACCAGGTTG
>PDVH01000127.1_pt1 | contig 20167 bp, 19 predicted proteins | sample 1369781 | NCBI WGS metagenome assembly PDVH01 (sample SAMN07795378, study PRJNA414565) | Alkali sediment metagenome, whole genome shotgun sequencing project. | isolation source: glacial lake sediment | place: Bosnia and Herzegovina: Donje Bare Lake | collected 2016-06
AATCAGGAACGTGTAATCCAAGAAAACGCTATTTTTTCTCTGCAACGATGATAAATTTCCATTCGTTTTTCTTCCCTTCTTTTTCCAGAATAACAAATCCCGATTTCGTAAAAAACGTCTCCACCTCTTCTTGTGTATGCGCTAAGACATAGGCATCGATATGGTATTTTGTGACATCTCGGCCTGCATGGTTCAGTAACATACCGACTTTGATTGCAAAGAGTTTCCATTTAGGGAAATTACGATTAAGTGCTTCGAAAATAATCCTCCCATTTGGTTTTAATACACGATTCATCTCTATAAAACTATTCTGCGGTTGTTTCCAGTATGGTAGACTGAATCTGCTGACGATAGTATCGATACTTCTGTCTTTTAAAGGGATTTTTTCTGAGACCCCTTGTAACGGTTCGAAGTGTTGAAAACCAATGTCTCTTGTGTTTTCTTTTGCCAACATCAGCATCTTAATCAGCGGATCGATACCAATTACTGTGGCATCTGGAATTTGTTTTAATATTTCAGCGGAGAGCAGCCCTGGTCCGCAACCAAGGTCAAGAATACTTGGATGTGATGCTGTCGTATTTTTTTTTACAATACTTGAAAGAACGATGTAGAGATCACTGAATTTCTTCATGTATGCTGTAAATTCATCTGCGGTTTTATCATCAACCAAAAGATCACAACCGTGACATATCTGAAACCCATTCTGAGAAATAATGTTTTTGTTTTAGAAAATTACTCGTAATAGCGATAGTTCTTTTGTGTGATAACAAGTTTCTTTGAGTCTAGAATGTGATAATTGCTAATCTGGGCAAATGAGTCAAGGGTGATGGTAATATTTCGTTCGTGGGTGATATAGGAGATGCCAGAAAGCGAGAATGCAAGTGATGCATTGCTCCCATCATCGGTGAATAACCGCAGATGGGCGGCAGTTTCAACCCCGAAATTACTTCAGTCCATGCATGGGGTGTTGCTATCACTGATCCATTTGTAGCTGTTGATATCAGGTATCCTCGGATGAATCTTGCTGGAATTCCAAGTGCTCGGCAAAGCGAGATGTAAAGGAATGATATGTCGTCACAATCCCCGTTTTTCTTAGACATAGTCTCAGAAGCTGAACGTACAACTTGTTCATCAGGATGGAGCTGATAAGCGATATTTTGTTTCAACCAAGTAAATAAGGATTTTGCTACAAGAAACGAATTATTCGTCTTTTCATTTGCATAAATCGTTTCTGCAACGGTCTTTATAGAAGGATTTACTGGATCGATGAACCGTATCGTCTTATTCGCTTGTAATCGCGTATATTGCATAGTTATTTTCTGATAGGTATTATGAATTTGTTGAATAGTTAATGCATTCTTTCCATTTAAGTCAGAAACTAAATAGCTTTCAACATTAATTTTTGTCGTTATTCCTAGTTCAATTGTTCTATTGTTTTTTCCCGAGATATTCCAAGAAATGACGGTATTATTAAACAGGTTTTTTGTCTGATAATCAGTGTTATGCAACAAACCATAGGTGGCTGTCCCAAGAAGTACTTCTGGTGTGTCACATAAATAAGAAAGTTCATATCTCCCTGACCCTGAGATGTTCACATGGTATCCATAGGACAGGTCATAACTAATTCTTGTCGGAGTCGATTCATAGGTGATGGGTGGGAATATCATCTCACAACCAGATAATAGTACAATTAATACAACGAGGGAGAATACAAAGAAAGAGCAAGAGTTCTTTTTCATACGACCTTTGATTTATCTCTTTTGAACAACCCCCGTCCATGCCTTTGCGGTTGTGTTTGGGATTTTTTGGAATGGGAGAGATGATATCGACATCCATTTGCCATGGGGCACTGCAGGCAACTTGGATTCTCTTTATGACACATGTTACTGCCGAGTTGGGCGAGGGATTCTAGATATTTGTAGACGTTCTCCTTCATTTCCTCGGCTTCGGCACTGAGGAATTTTATTGTCTCATCCGGATCATCAGTGGTGACCCAGCCGAGTCGTTTGGCTACTCGGTTTACTAGCAATGCTTTCTCTGTGACATTATTTTGGATACTACCCTTGTCCTGTGGTAGAGTTGTTGTTTGTCTTGATGGTGGTGGAGGCATCTTTGGCATCTTCACTTTATAATCTGACGGGTCGATGTCTTTAAAGACGGTGACTGATTTCCCGCCGTGATCTGTTTCTCGCGTCCTAATTTCCACAAGAATGGGGATTTGAATCGATGCACCAGATATTAAAGCAACTCCGATGGGGAGTCGTTGAATCTCGTCATAGGTCTGACTTGTCAGCCCTTCCACCGACTGAATAATCGCTTTCAGGTCATTTGGGTTTGTGACTTTCAAGATGATGTTCGTATTACATTGAGAGATGATGTTCTTATCTATCTTCGCTGGTCGTTGACTGACAACGCACAGTCCCATGCCGAATTTTCTCCCTTCTGAAGCGACTGTTCGAAGCATGCTTGAAGAAACAGCATGTCCAATTCCATGTTCAGGGCAATAGTTGTGTGCTTCTTCGACGACAAACAGGAAGGGAGGGATTTTTCCAACTTTCCTGTCCTTGAATAATTCTTCTGTTAATCGTGCGACTACTACATCTTGAATATCCGGCGGTACACCACGCATGTTGATGATAGAGCATTTTCCTTTTTGGACTAACTCTTCAGTAGATGTCCCTTTTTCGGAGAAAACGCCAATTGAATCTAACGACTCCAGCGATGCAATCACGTTCCAACGAGCATTGCTCTTAGTTCGTTCGACAGTCTCTATTATATCTCTAATACTATAGACCTGTTTAAACTCCTTGAGTTCTTTAATTGTTTGATACCCATTGAGTGCTAAATGTGTTGTCCCATCTCCTAAGGCGAGAGGTGAATACCCGACGATTTGACTATTGTAATCATTCGGTTTCACACCGAATTTCTCCATGTTCTTTGTATCTTTTTTATCTTTGTTCGGTTTCCCTAATGAGATATATTCACCATGCGTATCAATAATAACTAGCGGGATTTTTTTCTTTAAAAGTTCTTCAATAAGAACGCCACAGGCGTAGCTCTTTCCACCGCCTGTTTTCGCTAATATACAAATATGTTTTTGAACTAATGAATCTATATTGAGGTATACTGGGAGGTCATGTCCTTTTAGAAGACCAAGATATGCTCCGTTTTCTTTCTCTGCCTGAAGTCCAAGAACGTGACGGATGAGATCTTCACGAGCGAGGGTGATTTGTGCTCCTGCCTCAAATGGACTGCGTGGAGCTTGCAGATGTCCTTCCTTGTCTCGATATCCAATCACTTCTGCATAAGCAGAAATGTCACTTTTTATTGGAGGTACTGATCCGTTTGTCTTAATTGTGATTGCATCCTCAAATTTCAAATCCGAATATCCTTTAATATCCATGACCTGGGCAAGCACATATCCTTCTTCATGTGGTGCAGCGACGTAATCGAACTTTCGAAGATTACGACCGTCGACGGTGAAGTTAAATTTTGTTGAACCAACATCACCATAGATTAAACCGATGAAGTCGTTTTTTTCTTGTTGCATCCGTACCACTTTTATTGTTTATGCGCGGAATATTATGCAGGGTTATTATAGTTTTTGTATTTGTGTTTTTACTTCAGGTGGTAATTTGGCGCATAGTTCGAGTGCTTCGATTTCCATGAAATGTAAGGTACCTGGGAGAACGATGGTATGCAATGGGGGGCCGAAATCCATTCTATACAGACTATGGATAGTATTTGCGATAACCATTGGATCTGGTGCACCAGCGCGTGCGACAACACAGGCGATAGTGTCATCAGTGATGAGATGTTTTTTGAGCTTTTTTTCCATTTTCAAAAGGAGGCCGAATCCTTCGTTAGCGGTCATATAGTGGTTCTTTTCAGCTTGGATGTCAAGAAGGACAAGTGAATGCAAGCCCATCTTTTTATTATTATATATTACGGTATATGGACAGCTGTCGCGACGCTACTGCTATGGATTATTCTAGTGGTAATACCATTTTTTATCGCACGAAGTCGTAGGTCGACGTGAGTGGTTGCTATCATGGGGTCTCCTCCTGTAAGGAAAGCGACCGAATTCTCTGAAGCAGCATTGATGATTTTATCCGCTTTTTCAGTTTCTTCTCGTGAAAGAACCTCAATTTTTTTCCCGAGATATCCCTCTAATGATATTTTATCAAACCTTCCAAGTTTTGTAGTATAAAACTCAGCAAAGACTGTATCACATCGCTTGATTTCCTCTAACCCTTTCATCGATATATCTGTTTCATCGTACAAACCAAGGCCAATAAAAACGAGTCTTCCTTTTGGTATTTTTTTCATATTCCTCCATTGCCGGGATATTCAAAAATGTTGTTCCGTTGAGTGATATATTTCGAAAACGTTTAAAACACCTATGTGATTCGTATATGTGGGCGACAACTACCGGCTCTTTTTTTATTGATTCTGTTACAGAGGGAGCGGATGTTTTTTTGTGCACGTGTCAATCTCGAGCGTGCTACCAGTGCACCAGGAGGAAAATAAAGAAAGGTTTAAATTCCAGGAGACGCATTCCTGGCAGGAGGTGTATTATGACATACAAGCACGAGGGTTGGACCTTATACACAAGAAATGTGAAGCTTAAAGGCGGAAGAAATCAAACAATTTATTTCTTCAGCAAAAGATCACCAAAAAGTGGAACCACCTGTGATTTACCAAACGGATACACCGTTGGTGTCAATAAGAGGACAGGTCTTCCATACCTGAAGAAGAAGTAAGTATACTTCTTTCTTCATTTTTTTCTTTTTCTTTCTTCACTTTTCCGACGTTTTATTGCATTTTTTTTCTACAGAAGTATTTTAAAACCAGTTACTTTTCTATCAATCAGAATGTCACGAAAACATAGTGGTAAAAAACAGATTTATCGAGCGATTGCACAACATCGGATTCGGTATCTTTTTTCACTTGCCGAAGCATATGGATTTGATGGGAAGATATCCCTCTCTGATCGCTATATCATGCTTGCTCGAAAGATCTCGATGAAATATCTTGTTCCTATTCCTCGAGAGTACACCCATCGATTCTGTCAGCATTGTTATTGTTATCACATTCCCTCCGTTACTTGCCGGGTCCGTATCCATCGGGGTATGATTATCTCGTATTGTACACGATGCAGGAAATATAGCAGAATACCCTTACATAGGCATTCTCCGCCCCTCTCTCAATCACGGACCAATGATCAGCTTTTTAAAGGATAAATTCCTTTTTTTCCCATCCAATATGCTTAAATAACATATGGTAATTACCGATACCCACTTTCACGAGAAAGGAAGAGAATTCCTATGACAACAGCTTATGATGTTCCTGCAAAAGAATTAATCTCTGCGTTAACAAAAAAACTCCAAAGCGAATCTTCGATTGTTCCACCTGATTGGAGTCGATATGTCCGTACGGGCGTCTCCAAAGAAAACCCACCAGAGACAAAGGATTGGTGGCATACCAGATGCGCTTCGATTCTTCGGAAACTCTATGTAAATAAAAATATGGGTGTCGAACGTATTCGAGCAGAATATGGTGGGAAGCGAAATCGCGGGTCAAAACCAAATAAAGCAGAGGCCGGTAGTGGTGCGATTGTCCGTCATGCCTTGCAGCAGCTCGAAACAGCTGGGTATGTGACGAAGATGAAGGGGCGCGGTCGCGTACTTACGCCTAAGGGAGTTAAGTTTCTTGATAATACCTCATTTGAAGTGAAAAAAACATTAATTGAACAGTTCCCTGAATTGAAAAAATATTAAATATGGAAATTGCAATAGGTTCATCTTGAGGTTCTCAAACCACTATGGATGATATAGAAGCTATCAGAAAGAAGAAATTACGTGAGCTTCAGCAGCAACAACAGCCAACGTTCTCACAGGATGAGTACGAAGAAGCACAACAGAAAGAATTTGAAGAACAGAAGAAAGTTATCCTTCGAACAATCCTGATGGATGATGCTCGAGAACGGCTTGGACGAATAAAGGCAGCTCGTCCGGAGCTGGCAGAAAACCTGGAAAACCAACTGATCATGCTAGCACAATCTGGGCGGCTCAAAAATAAAATAAATGATGAACAGTTACGGGATTTACTCTCAAAGATACTCCCGAAGAAACGTGATATCACGATTCGCAGAAGAGGAATATAAATGTCAAGCAATAAATCGTTAGGAAGGAAATTTCGATTAAACAGGGCTACGAAGAGCAATCGGCGAGTACCAGCGTGGGTCATGATTCGTACGAACCGACGTTTTACTCGACACCCAAAAACACGCAACTGGAGAAGAAATAAGCTTAAAATAGGTTGATGCGTATGGCTGAGAAAGATACTGGAAAAGAACTTGAAAGAATTTACATCATTCCACTACGGCGAGCAAAGATAGGTCCCACGTCTCGTGCGGTTCCCCGGGCAGTGGATGACATTCGTCATTTTCTCATGAAGCATATGAAAGTTGAACAAAAAAATGTCTGGATTGACGGCGCTTTAAACCAACAGCTTTGGACATATGGGAAATTCTGGGTTCCAAGTAAAATACGTGTACGAGCGGTCAAATTTGAAGATGGCGTCGTTGAAGCGACCTTGCCGGAGATGGGCGAGAAAAAATCCAGGCGAGAATTCCTCAAAGAAGAAAAAGAAAAGAAGACACCAATTCTCAGACGAGAAGAAGAAAAAGAGGAAGAAGCAGTAACTGGAGCTGAAGGTTACGATATCACACCAACTGCAGACGGGGATGTGAAAATTAAGAAGAAGAAAGAAAAAGCCCCCAAAGAAGAAGAGAGTAGTGAGACGAAGGAAAAACCTAAAAAAACTGAAGAAAAAGAACAGGAGACGAGTACTGGGGAAAAGAAACCAAAGACGACAGCAAAACCAAAAACAACCGCAAAAAAACCAAAGGCATCTTCTGAAGAAGGAGCGGAAAAAACAGGTCGTAAGAAAACTTCATCAAAAAAAAGTAAAAAAAGTGAATAAGAATGCTACAGCTATTGGATTTCAATGAAAATCCAAACGTTGGCATCTACTGTCGTACCAATAATTCAGTTGTTTTTTTACAAAAGAGCCTTCCAAAGAAAACCAAACGATTGGTTGGGGACGTATTGGATGCGAAGGTCGTAGAGCTTTGTATTGCTGATTCAACGATTATCGGCTCGCTTTTTACCTGCAACTCATCAGGTGCGGTCATAACTGCGTTTACTAATAAAGAAACATTCACCACTCTCGAACAGCACGGTCTTCGGGTGTTTCCTGTGGAAGATATCATCAATGCCGCTGGAAACGATATTCTAACAAATGACTATGGAGCAATGGTTCATCCTGAGTTGAAAGCCGCAACAATAAAACAGATCAGCAAAATCCTTAACGTCCCTGTCCAAAAAGGAACGATTGCCTCTCTTGGGACCGTTGGAATGGCTGCAGTTGTGACAAACAAAGGCTGTCTCTGTCATCCGAAGACGACCGATGAAGAAAAGCGGCAGCTCAAACTTTGACGTCGATGTCATGATTGGGACCGTCAACCATGGGTTCCCCATGATTGGCAGTGGCTTGGTTGCAAATACAAAAGGTGCGATCATCGGGAACATGACCACCGGTATTGAGATGGGTCGCATCGAGGAAGCCTTAGGGTTTTTACAATAAAATTTTCCTTTCTTTTTTTTAGGAGAAATTTTCCACGTCAACAGAGAGAACAAAAAAAATTCGAAAGGTTCTTATATGACATGATATATTCAATGGTCAGGCGGAGAGATGGGATTGCAAGTAAAACAAAAATTTTTTATTTACGGAGTATACACCTCCGCCGCCTCCCCCAAATAAGGCCTTGAATCACTATCTTTAAAAACACTGATTTGCTTTACGGGTCGATTCTATGAAACTATTACTTATCCATAGTGATTTTATCGAATATGAAGTCAAAGAAAAAGCGATCCCACATCCAGAAGAGATACGTATCATGAAGGATCGCCTCGATGAGGCGCTCACTGTTTTTATCGCTGTTGAGACGGTAGATGAAAAAGCACCATCGCAGGCCGTTGAGGAGGCAAGCAAAGAGATTATTAAGACTGCTGAGCAACTCAAAGTCAAAAACATCATGTTGTACCCCTATGCCCATCTTTCTTCTAACCTTGCAAGTGCAAAAGCTGGAAAGGAAATCCTTATTCAACTCGAGCAGCAGGTTAAAAAACAGGACTTCACGGTGAAACGATCCCCGTTTGGATGGTATAAAGCATTTACAATCTCCTGCAAAGGCCATCCTCTTTCTGAACTCTCCCGTGAAATCATCCCTGGGGTAGAAAAGAGAGCGGTGGAAAAAGAAAAGGAGATTATCTCTCAATGGTGTATCCTTACACCGCAAGGAGAACTTATCGATGCGGATAAATTCAATTTCTCCGGTCATGAGGAATTGAAGCTATTGTATGAGTATGAGAGCAGTGGAACTCGGAAGATTGTCGGAGAACCACCCCATGTAAAAATGATGCAATCACAGGAACTCGTGGATTACGAACCAGCGAGTGATTCCGGGAACTTCCGGTGGTATCCGAAGGGACGAATGATTAAAGGTCTTCTCGAACAACATATTAATAACATGGTCCGTGACATTGGAGGGATGCAGGTCGAGACTCCCATTATGTATGATCTTGAACATCCTGCTTTAAGTGAATATGTCAAAAAATTCCCCGCACGACAATATATTGTTCATTCAGATAAGGATTTTTTCCTGCGATTCGCAGCGTGCTTTGGGCAGTACATGATCGCTCACGATATGACGATATCCTATCGGAACCTTCCTTTACGTTTGTACGAGCTGACACATTATAGTTTTCGACGTGAACAAAGCGGTGAAGTAAGTGGCCTAAAACGGTTACGGGCGTTTACCATGCCTGATCTTCACACGTTCTGTAAAGATTTACCGCAAGCGACAGAGGAATTCAAACGGCAATTTTCGACTGCGATGCGATGGATGAGCTCACTGAAGATCGATTCTGAAGTTGCGTTACGGTTTGTTAAAGAGTTCTACGAGAACAACAAGATCCTCGCTCAAGACCTTGCGAAATTAGCAGGCAAACCGATTCTTGTTGAACTCTGGAACGAACGGTATTTCTACTTTGTTATGAAATTCGAATTCAATGTGATTGATTCTATGAAGAAAGCAAGTGCACTTTCAACGGTCCAAATCGACGTAGAGAACGGGAAACGATTCAACATCACGTATGCAGACGAGAAAGGAGAGAAACAGCATCCATTAATCCTTCATACGAGTATCTCTGGGAGCATTGACCGGAATGTCTACGCATTACTGGAACGAGAAGCCATAAAAATGAGTCAAGGTAAAAAACCAATGTTACCCCTCTGGCTTTCACCCACTCAGATCCGGTTTATACCAGTCGCTGATGAGTTCATTTCGGATTGCGAGATGTTTATCAACGAACTGAATGCAATTTCACCATTCTATTATATCAGATCCGATATCGATGATCGTGAAGAAAGCGTCGGACGCAAGATTCGTGATGCGGAGAAAGAATGGATCCCCTATATCTTAGTAATCGGCGAGAAAGAACGAAACGAAAAAACAATCGCCTTACGTGTTCGGGCAAGCGAATTAGGTGAAGGGGATAAACCATATACCATCTCGCAATTGCATAGTCTGATCTTAGAACGTATCAAGGACTATCCACAACAAAAATTACCTGTCCCGCTGTATCTATCAAAACGACCAAAATTCAAAGGATAAGAACGCGATAAAAATAGCTATTGGGGAATGGAATGATTCATGTTAGAACGCAAGATGATTCAAAACCTTGTCGAATCGTATAATCCAAAAAAAATCACAATCGGAGTATTAGGTGGTCATTCAGCTCTTGATGTTTGCAGAGGAGCAAAGAAATATGGTTTTCAGACGCTTGCAGTCTGTCAGAAAGGGCGAGATAAGACCTATACAAAATATTATAAATCACGCGATGACGGTCGAGGATGCATTGATAAAACTATTGTTCTTGATAAATTCAGAGACATCACAATACCTGCGATCCAGGAACAGTTACGAGCAGAAAATACAATCTTTATTCACAACCGGTATTTCTGGGTGTACTTCGATTTCAAAGATATCGAAAATAATTTCAATGTCCCTATTTTTGGAACGCGTTCGATGCTGAAACTCGAGGAGCGGAACGTTCCAAAAAACCAATATTACCTGTTACAGAAGGCAGGGATTCGTTATCCTCAATTGTTTTCATCGCCTCATGATATCGATCGGCTCGTAATTGTGAAAGTCAATGAGGCAATCCGGGGATACGAACGAGCATTTTTCTTTGCTTCGAGTTATGCAGACTATAAGAAGAAATCAAACCAACTTCTCGGGAAGAAAATGATTACTCAGGAATCCTTGGATAAAGCGGTCATTGAGGAATATGTCATCGGTACTCAAATTAATTTTAATTATTTCTACTCGGTTCTTGACAACGAACTAGAAATTATGGGGACTGATACTCGTAGGCAAACAAATCTCGATGGTTTGCTCCGTCTTCCCGCGGATGAGCAACTCGCTGTGCTTAAATACCTGCGACCAAAAATTATTGAAACAGGCCATATCGCGGCGACGACGAAAGAATCTATTATTGAATCAATCTTTGAGCTTGGCGAAAAATTCGTCGAGACGACCAAGAAAGAATATCCTCCTGGAATTATTGGCCCTTTTGCATTGCAGGGTGCCATTGTTGCTGATAGAGGCAAGGAGGAAATGGTTGTCTTTGATGTCTCATTACGAATTCCTGGTAGTCCACTCACACAGTTCACACCACATTCGGGATATTTGTATGGGGATTCGATTAGCTATGGAGAACGAATTGCTTTAGAACTCCAAAAGGCGGTACAAACCAAACGACTGCAAGAGATCGTAACGTAATTAGGAACAGCGAATACTCTGGTCTTCCGTTACGATCATCTCTACTTTTTCATCATGTTTCTCAGCAGGCAGCGAAGCCAAGAGCTGATATTCAAATGCAAGACCGATAGAATGCGCATGGACGGCAGTCTTCAATAATCGATCATAGTAGCCTCCGCCATGGCCGATACGGTTTCCATGTAAATCAAAAACGACCCCTGGTACGATAATGAGTTCAACTGAAGAAACAGGAACTTCCCTGATGCATTCTTTTCGGGGTTCTAGGATGGAATACGTACATGGACTTAATTCATCCCAGCTGAGCAATTGACATACCGTGAGTGTCTTTTTCGTCGTATCTGTTTTTGGAACAAGTATGTTTTTTCCTTTCGCTAAGGATTTCTTAATCATGTCATGGGTGTCGACTTCATTCTGATGAGAGACATAATAAAGAATATTCTGGCTGGTACGATACCATGGTAAAGAAAAAAGGCGAAATTGAATCTGGAGGCTTTTTTTGTTAACATCTGATTTCGATAATTCTTTCCGTTTCACGAGAAATTGCTCACGTATTGATTTTTTCATTCAATTCCTGTATTTTCTAAGGATTATTTAGAAGTTCACCTCTATTTTTTGGTTACTTGACAATAGGTTTTAAATCCAGTTTTCTATTCGTCTCCTTAGATTGACTCTATTTGTTATTCATTGGTCGGGGAAGGCTTACATATGAATTCATCACAGAAGAAGTACATTGCCCAGTTCAGTGACCCTATAGCATTTATCCTTGGAATTTATCCGACATCAAATCTAGCGGCAGTTCGTAACCTTGGAAGGCAAAATGTACCGACCGTTGTTGTTGATGTTAAAAAAAATCAAGCAGCATTTTTTTCAAAATATTCAAAGGGTTTCGTCTGTCCACACCCGAAATATGATGAGAACGCCTACATTAATTTCCTCATGAGTCTCGGTGCTCAGCTTTCTGCAAAAGGAGTTCTGATTCCTACCGGTGATACAGAAACTCTCGCCCTGTTACGGCACCGAGACAGATTGGAAACCTATTATCATTTCACAATGGATTCCTATGACAAAGTGAATTTGTTTCTGAATAAGAAATTATTTTATCGATACTTAGAGAAACAGAAAATCCCTCATCCACAGACTTTTTTTCCCCATGATGAAAATGAAGTAAAAGCAGCTAGTAAGGAAATATCCTATCCTTGTATTATAAAACCCGTGTATCCAACATATTTTCGATTAGATTTTAACACGAAATTGTTCATTGCTTCTTCCCCACAACAGCTTCTTTCGATATTCAAGACCGTCCTTGAAAAAAAACACGAAGTGATGCTTCAAGAGATTATCCCTGGGAAAGCTGATTCGATGTTTGGTTGTAATGCCTATTTTGATCGAAAAGGTTCTCCGCATGGTATGTTTATCTATCAACGGATCCGGGAATGGCCTCTTGGATTTGGGAATGGATGTTATATCAGACATGTGGAAGAACCAATTCTTGAACATATGACCGCATCATTGATTCAGAAGATAGGGTTTTATGGGATTGTTGATGTGGAGTTCAAACATGATTCTCGTGACGGGCTTTTCAAGTTCATTGAGGTAAATCCTCGTGTGTGGATGCAGAATGGTTTTCCATCTCGATATGGATATAACCTTCCATATATGGCTTATTTAGATTCCGTTAAAAAACCGATACCAGATACTCATCCCTTCACTTCGAAACATACCATAAAATGGGTTTATTTCCTAGATGACATACAATCTGTACGAGCCCAAATACGAAATAAATCGATCAGGTTTCGTTCAATTTTACCCGCTTATAGCCCGAGAAATGAACATGCATTGTTTGCTTGGGATGATCCGCTTCCGTTTTTCATCCTTGGCTGTCAATCGATTTCAACTTTGTGTTCAACTTTATTACAGTCGACTGAATCTGGTTAAACCCATCCTTTTCCACAATCCCATAAACGTATTTTTCTTTCAATTCTACTTTGATTTAATATTTATAAGGAGAAATTGGTAAAAAAAGAGGGTCAAGACCAAGTGGACGTATCATTTTGGAAGAGTTAAGTTTAAATATAACGGTATGCTAATATGGTAATGGGGAATAATATGAAGAAATTCATACCGATCCTATTAGTAGGTATTTTAGTCCTGAGTGGACTAGGGGCAGCTGCATACGGTACAAACATCTCAAAGGAACAAACAAAGAACATAAAAACTGAATCAACATCGGTTGTCTTTTCATCGCAACCCATGTTATCCGAAAAAGATGGATTTGTTGAAATTCAACTTGATGGGACGACCACACAATTGTTAGACCAAAATAAACCGGTGTTACCTATTTATGTAAAAACCTATCAGATACCATTCAGGTCTACCAATATTCAAGTCGTCTGTAATGTTAAGGATATAAGCGCTATGACGTTAAGTCAGGATATCATTCCTGCGCGGATTATTCCGTTATCAGATGCAATCGAACAAACACCATATGTGAAGGATTCCTCGGTGTATGGAAGCACTGAGTTCTATCCAAGCGCCTGGTACAAATATTCTCTTGGTGCTGGTCGGAACGAGAATGATCAGCAGGTGACCTTTGTTAAAGTCGTCTGTTACCCGGTCCGATACTCGCCAGTGAATGATGAGGTTTCATTGGCTGGTGGTTTCGATATTTCTATTACCTATAATGCACCACAAGCCCCTCTGCAGTCTTCAGCGGAACACTATGATATGGTGATCATCGCCCCTGAGAAGTTCAGCGCAAGTCTTCAGTCACTCATTGATTTTAAGAACAGCAAGGGACTCATAACCAAGTTCAAATCTGTCGAATCTATTCTTACCGAGTACGATGGGTTTGATGCACCTGAGCAGATAAAATATTTCATTAAGAACGAGTTTGATAACTCAAACATCACCTATGTGACACTGGTCGGTGCTCTAAAGTCGCATCTTTATGTAGCAAAAGACAAGGATACCCGTTCTGCTGGAGTGAGCGGATGGTGGGTCCCAGGTCGATACGTTAGCATGCCACAAGAAGAAGACGAAGGTTGTCTCTCAGATCTCTACTATGGATGCTTGTATAATGCAACCGGTTTTGACAGTTGGGATTCCAACGGAGACGGTGTATATGCCGCTTGGAACGCACCTGGCGCCGCAAAAGATACCTTTGATATGAATCCCGAGGTGTATGTCTCACGGATTCCAGTTTCAACTGTTAGTGAAGTCAAAGCAGTCGTCAAAAAAATAACGACCTATGAGAGCAGTGGTCCAGCTGATAAAGCCTGGTTTACCAACTTTGTTGGTGTCGGTGGAAAAACCTTTGCATACTACCAAGGAAAACCCGATGGGGAGTACCTCTGCGACCTTGCATATAACCATACAAAGAAAGCGTTCTCAACATTAAAACTGACCACATGTTACTCCGTGAATCGAGATACTGGCGGACGAACCCCTGTGCCGAAAGACATCCTAAAGTCGATCAACGAGGGTGCTGGATTTGTCGACTTCGAAGGGCATGGGAATCCGTACTCGTGGAATACCATCTGGTTTGATGGTACCTACCCTGAAGATTGGACTGGTGGGTTCAACGTCTATGCCTCTTTCTTGCTCACGAATGGCAATAAGTTACCGATTGTTGTGGTAGGTGGATGCCATAACGCACTCTATAATGTTTCACTCATCCCAACCATGTTAGAAACCCAGGCAAAACACGAGCATTTCTGCTATGGAATTCCAGATCCGATGAGTTTCAGCGCAGCCTTTGTCCTTAAAGCCCATGGCGGCGGAATAGCATCAACAGGGTGCACCGGATACGGTTTCGGAAGCGGGGGCGACCCAAATACATTAAGCGGCGCTCTTGAAATGGACTTCTTCTGGGAAATCGGGCAAAATGTAACATATTTAGCGAAAGCCCACAGTCTAGCCATCTCGAAGTTCATTAGTGAAAACGACATCGAGCAAATCTCAGCCTTCTGTATCACCAACTGGGCGCTCTTCGGTGACGCAAGCCTGAGAATCGGTGGGTATCCCTCATAATCGAGGGTTCTCCCTTCCTCTTTTTTTTTTTTTATTTCTCCTTATACTCTCCTCTCCAAAAAATATTTATAAAAGGAAAGAAACTATTTATATATGAAGTCGTTATCTTTAATTGAGGGAATAATTATGAAGAAATTCATACCGATTGTAATTGTAGGTATTTTAGTCCTAAGTGGACTAGGGGCAGCTGCGTTCACTACGAACGTCTCAAAAGATCAAACAATGAATGTTAAAACCGAAACAACCTCGGTGGTTTTTTCATCGCAACCAACGTTGACTGAAAAAGATGGGTTCGCAGTTGTTCAACTAAATGGTGCAACGACTCAATCATTGGTACCAAATCGACCAGTGTTACCTATTTATGTCAAAACCTATCAAATTCCTTTCCGGTCGACCAATATTCAAGTAATTTGCACGGTAGATGATATCAGCTCGATGGCTCTTACTCAAGATGTTGTTCCCGCGCGAATTGCTCCAATATCGACATGGAACGATCAAACCCCCTATGTGAAAGACTCTGCAATATATGGGAGCGTTGAGCTCTATCCAAGTTCTTGGTATAGCTATGACCTTGGTGCGGGACGCAATGAGAATAATCAACAGGTGACGTTTGTGAAAGTGATTTGTTATCCTGTTCGATATTCACCAATGAACAAAGAAATTTCTTTAGCTGGGAGTTTCGATATCAAGATCAGCTATACTGAACCCCAGCCACCGGCTCAGTCATCGGTTGAGAATTATGATATGGTGATTATCGCTCCGGAGAAGTTCAGTGCAAGTCTTCAGCCACTCATTGATTTTAAGAATAGCAAAGGGGTCATCACGAAGTTCAAATCTGTTGAATCTATCCTTACCGAGTACGATGGGTTTGATGCACCTGAGCAGATAAAATATTTCATTAAAAACGAGTATGATACCTCCAACATCACTTATGTGTTATTGGTTTGGAAAGCTTGGCGGGTCCCTGTCCGCTATGTCGTTATGCCACAGGGTGATGATTCCGGGTGTTTGTCGGATCTTTACTACGGATGTTTATATAATGCGACTGGTGGTTTTGACAGTTGGGATTCAAACGGGGATGGTGTGTACGCGAACTGGATAGAAGGTCAAGCCCCAAAAGATAAATTCGATATGTATCCAGAGGTTTATGTTGCACGACTGCCCGTGGTGTCTGTCACCGAAGTCAAAGCAGTCGTGAAAAAGATTACGACCTATGAAAGCACTAGTCCAGCTGAAAAATCCTGGTACACGAACTTTGTTGGTATCGGGGGGAAAACCTTTGAATATTTCGAGGGCAAACCAGATGGGGAATACCTCTGCGACCTCTCCTTTAATTATGCAAAGAATGCAATCCCTGATCTCCATATGACGAGCTGTTATACAACAAACAGGGACACAGGTGGACTCACTCCAGTCCCGGAAGATATCCTGAAAGCATTCAATGAAGGGGCGGGATTTGTTGACTTCGAAGGACACGGATGGCCTGGCGGATGGGATACCATCTGGTTCGATGGAGAATATCCAGTGAATTGGACTGGTGGTTTCAACGTTTATAAATATCCATCACTCCGGAATGGAGATATGCTACCCGTCGTCGTCGTTGGTGGGTGCCACAATGCGATGTACAATGTTTCATTAATTCCTACCCTGTTAGAGACAGCGGCGAATCATCCTCATTTCACATATGGATCCCCACTTGCTTTCTGTTTTAGCGGAGGCCTTGTCACAAAACTCCATGGAGGAGCAATCGCCTCAACTGGTTGCACTGGATATGGTATGGGATACGAAGGAGAGCCGGTCTCTCTCAGCGGAGAACTCGAAGTTAACTTCTTTTATCAGATAGGTAACGGAGTAGAACACCTTGCACAGGCACATAGCCTTGCGATTCAGAAATTCATCGCTGAAGAAGAAATAAACCAGATAGAAGCATTCTGTATCACGAACTGGGCACTACTTGGAGATTCAAGCCTCCAATTCGGTGGAATTTCCTCCTAATCGAGGAATCCCCTCTTTTTCTTTCTTTTTTACTTCTTTTTAGAAAAAAAAAATTACGGACAATGCAGCTTCAATTACACTTCTTGCATGAGAAAAGCGCCAAGGCATTTTAATTTCTCTTCGTACGAATCGGGATATAAAAATCGTTCTGTTGCCGCAATGCTGCTTAACAGTGCGTTCCCATCTTGTGGTGTGAAACAGAAACCAACGACTTCGTTATCGTTAATCACATGAATCGTAGGGATGACGACGACGGTCTGATCAAGAATTCTTCCATAATGTCCATGATCCCGCCCAAAAGAAAAAACAAGGTTCGCTGATTTCTTATAGGTAACTGCGACTCGTGGATTTTCCATAAACTTCTTTATCGCTCCATCCTTTGTTATTTTCGTATCGAGTCTGAGGTCGTACCAGATACAATGCATGTACTGGGTGTTCAGTTTCATCGCACTTGAAAACACGTTGAGGTTGATTCCTAACGTCTTATAGAGATGGTACACATCCACTGCATGGTGTGTTCCCATTTTTTCATCTTTATGCGTTCCGACTTCCGGTGACGGAACAAAACTTTTCACCTGACTTATATCATTTGCTCGTCTAATACAGAGAAACCGTCCTTCTTTTAAATGACTTTTTTTCTTTTCAATCGCCAAGGTATGAATTAGGACTGCCATGTTATGTGTATTACAACTGACCACATGAATGAATTGATCTTTTTTGGTAATTGCTTCATCATTGATACCAAGGGCGTACATTTTCCCAAAGCCAAACTCCGATCCTTGTGCGATAAAGCCTTTGATTTTACTCTTATATTTGTTGTAATATTTCTCTTTATTCATTAATCCTGTACCTTTTGGCGTACAATCGATGATAACCGAGGATCGTTTGATTGCTTCCTCAGATTCATACATTGGTTCAAGACCCAGTTCTTGGAATTCTTTGACTTTATCATTAGAAACACAGAGGTTTGCGCCTCTATTGATCATTCCTTTTATTTTTGGCCGATCCTCGAGGGTGGGACTGTGTTTATAGAACGTTACTTCGTCGATTCCGAGGTCATCTTTCGCATCGCATAATAATCCAATTAACGGTTCACCTATTGTACCTGTTCCTATAACATGAACAATATTTCCATGATTCATATTCCAACTCCCCGCAAGTTAAATGTGTAATCGATTTGTTACATTTAACTGTTACTCTTATTTCTTTCTACGAGATATCTCCATGCCTATGGCTATTTTTACTATCCCTGGTCAGGATTTTGATTCAAATGTCTATGTTGCTGTTGGCAAGGTTCCGACGATTATTGATACCGGGACAGGTTTTTATTCTCATCAGATACTTGATACCATTGAAAAAATAATCAAGTTAAATAAAATCAGACAGATTCTTCTGACTCATGAGCATTATGATCATGTTGGCGGGGTTCTTGATTTTCTTCGGGCAACAGGTGGATCTGCACAGGTTTTTGCCAATAAGGATATAGTACAAAAACTTAAGGACGGGAAAAGTTCCTTTGCTGAAATGCTTGGTGGTGTAATGCCAAAGATTACGGTCGATGTCCCGCTGAATGATAATGAGCAAATCATGATTGGTGACGAATCGTATCAAGTAATCATGACCCCCGGTCATAGCATTGGGAGTCTCTGTTTTTATAGCAAAAAAAATGAGGTGTTATTCTCAGGAGATACGGTATTTGCTCATGGTGGGTTCGGTCGGTATGATTTTCCTGGAGGGAATTTTCGTCTGTTACTTGAGTCGATAGAACACCTGTCAACGTTGAACATTAAAAATCTTTACCCCGGACATGGTCCAATCGTTGAAACGTGTGGGAAGGATCACGTGTTAGCCGCACTTTCTAGTATCCGGTCGTTGATCTAATGCCTTATATTCGAGATATTCTTAATAAAATCAAGTGGACACGAGATTTGAATAAGGTGACAATATGGTATATCCATCGTGGAGCGTTATATAACAAGAAGATGATAGTTGGTGATGAGATTATCACCATTGGACGATCGTTTCTTGAAACAACAACAGCAACAATACCATATCATCGTATCATAAAGATTTTTTATGGAGCTGAGGTTCTGTTCGATCGGTGGGACATCAATCCTTAGCATGAACAATTATAAAAGTATGAACTGTTTTTCCTTTGTAGGAAATATGGAGGCAGAAAAGATATGTCTGAAGAGAAAAAGACGTCGGTTGTCTCAGGTTTCTATAAGCTCCCGATAGAAAAGCGAAGGGAATTTGTGACCAAATTCGTGAATTTGAATGAAGATGATGTGAAGGTTTTCTCGTCATGTCTCGACCTTGCAACAGCGGATCGTATGATTGAAAATGTCTTTGGAACATTTGAGTTACCCCTTGGGTTAGCGGTTAATTTTCTAATAAATGCGAAAGATTATCTCATTCCAATGGCGACAGAAGAATCAAGCGTTGTTGCTGCAGCTAGCAATGCAGCAAAAATCGCACGGGTGACGGGTGGTTTTTCTACGAAATGGCGAATGCTCAGGATAAAGTGCTCGTTGATTTTGGTGGGGGTGCTAAGGACATCGAAGTAAGAATCCTTGAGAGTCCGTTGGGTTCTATGATTGTCACCCATCTTATTGTTGATGTCCGCGATGCAATGGGAGCAAACGCAGTCAACACGATGTGTGAAGCTCTCGCTCCCGTGCTTGAAGAGATCACTGGTGGAAAAGTTCGATTGAAAATACTATCGAATCTCGCGGATAAACGGCTTGTCAAAGCGACAGCAACCTTCGATAAGGAGAAAATGGGGGGTGACCATGTTGTTGACGCTTTTCTTGAATCCTATACCCTTGCGTCAATCGATCCCTATCGAGCTGCCACCCATAATAAAGGTATCATGAACGGCATCGATGCATTGATTATCGCGACCGGAAACGATTTTCGTGCCATTGAAGCCGGTGCTCATGCATATGCGGCACGAACCGGTCATTATACCTCTCTGACGCGATATCATAAGAACCAAAATGGGGATCTTGTTGGGGAAATTGAATTACCAATGGCGGTAGGAATCGTCGGAGGTGCCGCGAATATGCATCCGAAAGCAAAACTCTGTAGAAAAATACTTGGGATTAAGACGGCACAGGAACTGGCTGAGGTCGTCGCAAGTCTTGGTCTTGCTCAGAATTTTTCTGCCCTGTTTGCTCTTTCAACTGTTGGAATCCAGAAAGGACATATGTCGTTGCATGCAAAAAACAT
>PDVH01000088.1_pt1 | contig 20083 bp, 17 predicted proteins | sample 1369781 | NCBI WGS metagenome assembly PDVH01 (sample SAMN07795378, study PRJNA414565) | Alkali sediment metagenome, whole genome shotgun sequencing project. | isolation source: glacial lake sediment | place: Bosnia and Herzegovina: Donje Bare Lake | collected 2016-06
GCCATGCGAGACACTGCTGGAGAGTTGCTGGCGACCCTCGAGCTTGACTACTCGTGTGACGGCAAATTGCTCTCGAAGGAGACTATCGAATTGGTGGAGCTCTTCACGGAGCTCCTATCATTCGCCCTGATGAGAGAAATGCCCCAAACTCCAGACTCGATCACGCTCTCAGCGGCAGCGGCTCACAGAACCGATCTCCTCGAAGACATACTCAGCATCGCGTCATCCATCGTTTCCGAGAGGGATCTCAGGAAGCTCTCCGATATGATCCTGACCTCCGTCTCGTCTCTGTTCGGCTTTGGCAAGGTCAGCCTTGTAGTCTACGATGAGTTGGAGGCCATCTTCAGATGGATAGCCGTGTTCGGTTACGGCGAAGATGTTGCGAAAGAGGTCAGGGTGAGAACCATCCCGACTGATGTGATACTCGAAGATCTGAGGGAGGAGAAGAGAATTGGCAAATCTGCTTACCTGACGCTCGGTGAGTCCGTGAGTCCGCGTGCCAAGATCTACTACATTGTCCCTGCAGTTGCGGAACTCGTCGGGAAACAGGGTCCTCGCATGAAGGACGAATTCCGGGTGGGTGACTACCTCGCCTTTGCACTGCACGACTCTGCTGGAAGAATCGTCGGAGTCCTCTATCCTACTGACCCAAAGGATGGCAAGGTCCCCTCCGAGGAGACAATCGAGACCATCGAGATATTCACTTCGCTTGCCGAGGTTGCTATTGAGAATGCAAGACTGTCTCATGAGAGGGAGATGGCTCTGAGGGTCACGAGCCAGAGAACGGAGCAGCTTTCGCGAATCCTCGACTTGGTGTCGGGAATAATGTATGTCAGGAACCTCGACCAGATGCTGGACAACCTGCTAAAGACTCTGGCAAGACTAGTCGGCACTAAGCGAATGGTGCTCGCCATGAAGGACAGCGTGCTTGGAGCCTACAAGGTCGAGGCCTTGTACGGCTACTCTCAGAAGGCAGCAGAGCAGATAAAGCGACACGTTTACCCAACAGAATTCGTTGACACGCTTGCCGAGTCCGGAGTTCCAGCGGCCGGTGGGCCGTACTCAAGATGGTGGACGAAGATGGGCCGCATGAGTTACTATTCGCCGGCGGAGAGTCTGCAGACTCTGACGACGGACGAGCTAGCCTACTACCCGGATCCCGAGCTTATCAGGGTCCCGCGTGCAGGAAAGGGTCACTGGCACGAGCTAGACTACATCGATACGCTGATATTCGACAAGGAAGGGGTGCCCCTGGCGTATCTTGAGACCCTAAAGCCAAGGGACGACCGAATCCCAGACCAGGACGCCATAGAGGTGATTGAGATATTCGCGAGCCTAGCAGGTATCGCGATAGAGAACGCGAAGATGTTCGAGGAGCACATAGAAAGCAGGAGGAACTCGGAGCTCTACACCGACGTCCTGTCGCATGATATCAAGAACTTCAATCAGGCGATCTTTGGCTACCTGGACATTCTCAGGATGAAGATCAAGCAACCAGACCAACTGGCCCTGCTGGACAAGGTTGGCGAGCAGGTAATGAACACGAGTTGGCTCGCAAGCAACGTCAGAACGCTCTCCAGGATGACCTTCGGTGATGTCGAACTCATGAAGATCGACCTCGGTGCGGTCCTGCTCGAGTGTCAGAGGAACATATCACAGTACTACCCAGGCAGGAACGTCGTCTGCAAATCAAATGCTGACAAAGGACTCTATTACATTGAAGCTGACGAGCTCGTCCGCGAGGTCTTCATCAACATCCTGACGAACGCCGTCAAGTATGACTCCCATGAACCCGTCGAGATAGGCATCAACATTGAGCGAACATCAGTTGACAACAAGAAGTTATTGACAATATCGATATCCGACCACGGGCGCGGCATACCCGATGAAACGAAGCCGATAGTCTTCGACAGGTTCTCCAAAGCGCCGAAGAAGGGCTCCGGCATGGGACTGCACATCGTGATGACTCTGGTGAAGAGGTATCGTGGGAGAGCCTGGGTGGAGAACAGAGTGAAGGGTGATCACACTCAGGGCGTGGTCTTCAAGGTGCAGCTGCCGAGCCTGGAACCACAGCTGCCCTAGAGATAGGCAGTGCCGTCCATCATGTGGATTACCGAGCCGCCCACTCTGACAGACTCGATCCTGCCGTCGTCGGCTGTCCGAACCTCGATGGCAATCTTGCTGGGCCGACCAATCTCGTAGCCTTGCTCGTTCGTCATCTTGGTGACCCTACTGACTGGGATGAGTCTCTTCCCGACGAGGAATGCACCCAGACATCCGCTAGCGCTTCCAGTCGCTGGGTCCTCGACCACGTTTCTAGACACCAAGGAGAGTCCCCGCGAATGAGTGGTCGACTTCGGGTCGACAGGGTCGAGACATGTCACATAGAGATCGGCTATGTTGTTCGGAAGCTTCTTCCTGAGGTCCGCGAACGCTGCTGCGTTCCCCGAGGCTTTCTCGACAGCTCTTCGAGTCTTCACAGGCACGATTATCCACGGCAATCCAGTGGATACATACTGCGGAGGTGCCTTGTCGAGTAACAGGTCCGACTCAGAGATCGACAATGCGTCAGCGATCAATTCGGTGTCCTCGACGACGGGACCGAACTCGGGTTTGTTCTGCACTGTTACTATCTTGCGAACGATGCCTTTTGAAGAGAATATCTCGACGGGCATCACGCCCGCCTTCACCTCCATCTTCACTGTGGTCATGGGGCCCTTCAGCTTGATCCGGCCCTCCTTCGCGAGAACATAGAATGTACCGATCGTTGGGTGGCCAGCGTAGGGTATCTCCATGTCAGGCACAAAGATCCGCACTCTGAAGTCGGCACCCGAGCCGGGCGTCGGGGGAACAACGAAGGTCGTTTCTGAGAGGTTCATCTCCATGGCCAGAAGCTGCATCTCTCCAGGTGTCAGTCCTTTCGCATCGGGGAACACGGCAAGAGGGTTCCCCCCGAACGGTTTGTTGGCGAAGACATCGACTCTAACGTATCTTGCACTCTTCATGCGATCGAGACTGAAAGTCACTTTTTGCACTTAACTATGTTGCAGAGATGTTCGAATGCCGCGGTCTTTCCGAGATCGAATGCCTTCAGGTTCACATCGATGGCCTTCTTGGGCACATTGTCCGAAATCGATCGCTTCAGCGATTCTTCAGGCACGGGGAATGCCTCCAATGTGCTGATTGCCCCCAGCATGACCATGTTCTCCGTCAACGGGTTCCCGTCTTTCTTCGCGATGTCGAGATCGTCGATGACCGCGATCTTGTCAGTGATTTGCGATAGCCTGGTCTTCACATCCTCGACAGACAGGTACTTCGCGGTCTTGTCCTTCATGTGCGCTCGCGTCTCGATTATCGGATGCTGCACCCTCGAGTTCATGAGTACGACTCCGCCAGGCCTCAGATACTCTGCATACCTGAGCGCCTCCAACGCGTCCAATGTGAGAATCGCGTCAGCACCTCCGATTGGAATCAAGGGCGACCGGATGTCCTCTCCTATCCTCATATGTACGTTGATAGACCCGCTCCTCTGAGACAGGCCGTGCTGCTCGCCTGTCAGAGCGCGTATTCCCGCGTGAGCACATGCAGAACCGATCACGTTCGAAAGGAGGACCAGGCCCTGGCCTCCAACACCCGCCATGTAGACGCTGAACTCCTTGCCGGGCATCTCACTCGCCCTCCCTCAGTTTGATGGACCCGAATGGACAGAGCTTGGCGCAAACGTCGCATCTGTCGCAGAGCTCCTTCGTGATCAGCGCCTTCCGGTCGCCGTCATCGATCGAGAGTGCGGGACAGTAGAAATCCCGGATGCAGGTGTAGGGTCGTTTGCAGACATCCTTGTCAACCTTGTTCGTCAGGATGGCCTCACCTTTTCTCCTCTTGTTCCTGTCAGCATACAATGCGCAGGCCCGTCTCGAGATTATGACGTTCGGCCCCTTCCTCGAGAGCGCCTCCTTGATCGGGCCTACCGCAGCTTTTACCTGGTACGGGTCGACGATGGTTATGTCGGTCAAGCCCATCCCTTTGATGACATCTTCAAGGACCAGGGGTTTCGCCGGCTGACCTCCCGCGTTGTAGTCCCTGCCGGGATCGGGCTGTTGCCCAGTCATTGCTGTCACTTCATTGTCCAATATGACGAGCGTGAAATCGTCATTGTGATGAATCGCGTTCACAAGCCCTGGCATTCCCGCATGCCAGAATGTTGAGTCCCCGACCATCGCTATGACCTTCTCCTGCGCACCGTATTGCATGCCAGCGGCCACGCCCAAGCACGCTCCCATGCTCAGGAGTGAATCTCCGTAGTTGATCGGGTCTAGGAAACTCATCGAGTAGCAGCCGATGTCAGTCGAGAGTATGTGTTTCATTCCTTTGGTTGCCTGCCTGAGCGCATATAGTGTCGCCCTGTGCGGGCATCCAGGACAGAATGTCGGCGGCCTGTCCTCAAGGCCTTTCTTCAGTTCCGTCGCCTTGGCCATGACGGCGTCGTAGTCGACCGGAGGTTTGAGACCGAGTATCTTCGCCATCGCGTCGACGACGATGTTCGGGTTGTACTCGAGTGATTCGCTGAAATGCCCCGTCCATTTGCCGAATATCTTGACGCTCGGGTTTGCGTCCTTTGCGATCGCCGTGATATGAAGCTCGAGATATGGTTGAAGCTCCTCTACTATTATCACCGTCTTCAGCTTCTTCAAGAAGCTGCCTATGAGTCTCTTCGGCAGAGGATAGGTTGTTCCTAGCTTGAGGATCGAAGGTTCTATGCCCAGGAGCTTCGCGGCATCCACCGTATAGTTGTAGCCCGCTCCGCTAGTGACTATCCCTAGATCAGAGCCGGTGTCTTTGACCATGTTGAGGTCTGAGGATTCGAACTCCTCCTCGATCTTCTTCGTCCTCTCGAGCAGCTCGCGCTTGAACTTCCTGGCCGACTCCGCGACCGTTACGAACCGTCCGGGCGGGTGCGTCCAAGGCATCTTCTGGAAAGGTTTCCTGTCAAGCTTCTCCAGCTCCACGATGCCGCTCTGATGGTTGACTCTGGTCGTCGTGCGAATCATGACGGGCACGCCGTACTTTTCAGACAGGGCGAACGACCTCTTCACCATCATCTTTGCTTCCACGGGGTCGGAGGGCTCGATCATCGGTATGTAGGCATTCGGACCAAAAGATCGACCATCCTGCTCTGATTGTGAGGAGTGCGCGTGCGGGTCGTCCGCAACTACTATCACCATGCCTCCTTTCACGCCAGTGTACGACAGGGAGAAGAACGAGTCTGATGCAACGTTCATGCCCACGCTCTTCATCGCTGTCATCGATCGAAGCCCGACCATAGACGCGCCGGCGCAAGTCTCCAAAGCGACCTTCTCGTTGGTCGATATCTCCATCTTGTAGTCGAACTTGGGCGATATCTCGGATAGGGTGTCCAGTATCTCCGTCGTCGGCGAACCTGGGTATTCCGAGATGACCTTGACATCCGCCTCGATGGCGCCGCGAACGATGGCCTCGTTGCAGATCATGAATGCCTTTCCCGGACCGTCCCTGACCACATCTTCAGCGCTCACACAACCCGCCTCCCGTCTCCGTCCCCTCCACTGAGCGTCGAAGGGGCTAATTGTGTTTGCGATGCCTTCCGGTGGGATTGTCATTCCGCCGAACAAATCAGGTGGTGAGGACCGGACCTACTTCGGTTTGACCCGCACGTCCATGACTTCCTGGATCTTCCTTCTGACGCGGAACGGGTCCGGAACGGCCTCCCAGACTGCATCGGCTTTCCTTCCGCTCGACAGCCCCTGCGTCGAGAACACTATGGTCCCGTATCCTAGAGCCCGCTTCCCGAGCGACTGCGCCAGGTCCACGTTCGTGATCATCGTCAAGGGGATGTCCTCGAAGTTCTTGTTCCGGATTCCTCGCTGCGTTATGATCCTCTCATCTGTAGCAGCGTAAACGGTGCTACCCCACTTCATCCAGCGGTAGGAGAAGAAGATCATCCCGAGCGCGAATATTACGCCGAATCCGTACTGGACGTAGTCGCCGTAGGTCCCGTCGAGATAGTCGCTCAGATAGGGTTCCATGCGAATACAACCAGCGCAATCAGGGCGACTATCAACGAGACTGACGCTGCTTTCATGTACAGCCAAGCGCTCGGGCGCGTCTCGAAAACAACACGCTCGTCGCTAGATAGCACCCTTTTTGGAATAAGCTTAGCTTTCCTCGCCATGGCAAGCCCAGGTCGATGTTATGATGTTCCGGGATATTTAGACTTGACTGGACTGGATGGGCGATAATCTGGCCACGAGGCCCTTGCCATCAACGATTCCCTCCGAGCAACCAGAGGTCGTGCAAACGACTGCAAAAGGCCGTCCGTCCGGCCTGCTCCGCTCTCCATCCTCGCGAGACATTATGACAACTATGCCCGGGTTCAGTAAATCCTTGGCGGCTAGCCAGAGGTCGCTCTCGAAGGCGTCTGCGGTCTTGGGGTCGTGTATCTCGACGCTCATCGGGCCTCTCTCGAGGACCCACCAAGCAGAGATGTAGGGCGCAGCGAATAGGCCATGCCCTTCAACATCCTTGGCAGCGAAAGACCTCAGGATCTCCCATGCGCGTTCGATTTGGCTTGGGTCGTGGGACGCCATGGCGTACGACGCCAACGCCATTGACCATTTCGAGTTTTCCACGAGCGGTCTTCGAGGGTTCGCGAGTTCGCCGATATCATCCTCACGCCTCATGACATCCGAGTAGCCACCGTCTGGGTCAGCGAAAGCCTTGTGCACTCCCTCCAACAGACGAGCCGCGACTTCCAGCGGTTGTTCGTCCCGGGAGAGTTCGAGGGCTGCGAGCAGCGACTCGAAGAATGAAACCTGATCTGCAAACAGATAGGTTTCCTGTCCTTCGAGATGCCTGACCAGGCCTATCTGCGGGTTCCATAGTTGCCGGATCGTGTAGCGCCAGGCGGCCATTGCAGCGTCCGCGTAGCCTCTATCTCTGAGTACGACCCCTGCCTCCGACAAAGCCACTACTGCTTCCGAATTCCAGCCTGCGAAGACGCTTCTGTCGATGGCGGGCGCCTTTCTTCCGCGCCTGTCCTTTGCTGACAACCCGTAGTAGGCCTCGTCCGCATCCTGACTTCCGCAGAATCCGCCACCATTCGGATCTCTAAGGGAATTGAGCAGATAGTTGGCGACTCCTCGAGCGGTAGCTACGTATTTCTCACGGTCCAGAATCTTGTGAGCCCGAAGCAGGTTGCGGAGGAAACCTGCATTCGTCTCGAGCATCTTCTCATAATGCGGTTCTCGCCAGTCTCTCGTCACAGAGTATCTGAAAACGCCCCCTTCCGCCTCGTCGTAGAGGCCCTTCGTCATTCTGTCCAATGTATTGGTGGCTGCTACAGCGAGTTCGTTGTCGGTGTTGTAGGTGTACCGTTGAAGCAGAAGGTCCACAACATCGGGATGGGGGAACTTCGGGGCAACGCCGAACCCCCCGTATTCAACATCATATGCCGAGAAGATGTCTTCGAAAAGGCTAGTGATGAATTCCGAATCAGCAATCCTCTTCTTCTGAAGGGCTTTGGATGTGTCCAAGTACTGAAGCCTCCCCCTTTCCAGAGCCGAATCGATCTCTCCAGAAGCCTTGGCATCGAGGATGGCCTTGACAATCCTCTTCATGTCAGCAGGTGGGATGTATGTCGCTCCCCACACGGATTCCCCGAGATGGGAGAGAAACGCGGTAGTTGGGAACCCTCCCCGATTGTACCTCTCAGATATGTCGGGTCTCCGATCGATATCCACTCTGACCGGGATGAAATTGTCGTTGATAGTCGAGATAATTTCCTCATCCGAGTAAGTCGTCGAGTCCATCACATGACACCAATGACACCAGACCGCGCTAAGATCTAGGAGCACCAGCTTGTTGCCCTTCTTGGCATCCCCAAACGCATCCTTCGACCAATCTCTCCATCTAATCGCTTCTGTTTTGGAAACCTTGGTCTGATTAGTCCGCTGCATCTGGACCTTCAGTCAATCTCACCGACAATCTAGATGCTCCCGAACAGCGAGGGTGAGCGAGGCCGATCCCTCGGGCGCGTGACGATTGTAAGCCGACCGCGGGCAGCCTCGAGAATCCTCGGACCGCTTCTCGCTGACCGTCGAGTCATAGGGGCTGAGTGACCTCGACGCGTGTGATGCCATCGGTCGACTCACGAAGCACTTCCGTCCGAGCCGACACGCATATATAGCCAGCATATCCCTTCTAAACCCGTAGCAGCGGCACGCTCATCCCCCCATGACAGAGTGGTCGCTGCAGTACTTGATGAAGGAGGATTTGTTGTGAGCGAGTTCAGACGCGGCACGAAGTTGCTGCTGGCAGTTGCGTTGTGCGTTTCGATGGTTGCGAGCATGTTGGTACTTGTTCCAGACAAGGCTGGAGCCGCCCCTCAAGACGGCTGGATCGAAGGCACGGTCACCGACGGCGCCAATCCCATACAGAATGTCCTGCTGATCTACATACTGAACATGGGTGGCGGCGGGAACCCTCTCGGGTCCGGCTTGACCGATGCTCTCGGCCATTATAACCTGACAGTCGTTGGCGGCCTGAGCTATCTGGTCTTGGCCTTTGAGGGAAGCTATTACTCGAACTCATCCACGGCTACAGTGGACTCAGGCGCCACTTCGTTTGCCAACATCACCATGAGGCCTATCGCCCCCACCGTTGCGGATGTTACTCTTCACGGCTTCGTCAAAGATGAATTGGGCAACCCAGTGACGGTTGGGTCGATCATCGGCTACACGAACGACCCTCTCTTGACTGAAGGAGGTCCTCCTTACTATGGCAACATGACTGCTCCGGACGGCCTGGGAGAATACTCGGTGAATGTCATCGCAGGTTCCGCTGGCGGCGGCGTGGGCATCATGGGGGTCCCTGGTTACGGTTTCTTGGACAACACGACGTCCATACCTTTCGTCTCAGGGATGAGCTACTGGCTCAACATCACACTCGCAACGTCGGTATCTACCGATGACGCAGTGCTTCGCGGCAACGTAACGGACTCCGAAACTGGTCTGCCTTTGGAAAACGTCATCGTGAACATCCAGTCATCGAACGCGTGGAACATGAATAGAGGCTACTCCAACTACACGTTCACAGACTCCCTCGGCCACTACGGGATGAACGTGACAAACGGCACATCCGATATCATGTTCTCGAAAGTGGGATACGGGATATACAGGCTGTCAGGGATAGTCATCAACCCTGGCGCGAACCTTCGGATCAACGCGAGCTTGCTCCCTCTCACTGCGACGGTGAGCGGGAACGTGACCGACTCTCTGTTGGTTCCAATATCCAATGCGCAAGTGTTCGTTTTCGACCGGACCGGGAGCAATATCACGTATTCGGTGACGAATGGCCTTGGCAAATTCACCTTCGGCGTTTTCGATGGCGATAATCTAAGCTTCGGAACCCAAGCGAGCGGGTACGGGTCTAACTGGACTATCGTCAACATCTTGCCTGGGGACTCGATATGGCGTGATTTCGTCCTTGTCTCCCTCGATGCGTGGATGCACGGAAATGTCACGGATAAGCTCAGTGGCATGCCGATTGCGGGCGCGGAAGTGTACATACACTCAGCGGTGTACGACGAGTACAAGAATACTAATTCGACCGGCGACTACAACGTTAGCCTTCTATCAGGGGTCACCTACACCGTGGATGTTGGCGCTTCCGGGTACAGGCGCAACTCAAGCCAGGTCACGATAGTGCCTGGCCAGAACACTTACAACATAGCCCTTGTACCAGACATCCTTCCCCAGACGACGAGGCTTGTCGGTTGGGTCAATGACAGCTCGACCTTGGTTGGGATTCCTGGTGCGACTGTGTCTTTCGGGCTCCCGCCTCCTGAGTATGGAGAACGAAACCAGACCATGACGGATTCATCTGGCTACTTCGAGATGTGGATCCCACCGGTCGAGATGATGTACGTGGTAAACGCCTCCAACTATGCGCACTCGGACGGAGTGATCGACGCAACCGGCCTGACCGACATGAAACTAATGGTGTTGCTGGACCCTGACATCTGGAGTCCGAACGTCACCTATGGCCAGTCGCCCACCAAGAACATATCCTGGACTAACCCTTCCAGCGTGCATGTCGTAATCCAGGAGCAGGACCCTGAGGTCTTCTCTCTGATCAACGCGATCTATGATCACACGGCGGGGATTCATGCATACTACAACCTGATCCAGATGCCGACCATCTACTTCGATCCGCTGAACAATCCTGGTAATGGGATGTCATACTCCAATGTCAGTGACGTCTATACCGTAGACTATCAATGGTCAGGAACGGCCACTGGCGGCTGGCTTACGAACGGCTCAGGTCCGACCTACTATGGATCGTACGAGATATGGATGGGGCCGACCCTCTACGATGCCCTGAGGGGATCCTACACCAACTCTTCGATGTCCGGCATATGGATGTCGGGCACTGCGTGGTTCGAGCGGTCGACTGGCAACTTCGCGTGGTTCCAATTCGATGGGCCGCAACCGTGGGCCTCGGCTTCTGATGCGACAGGTATGTTCAACCCTGGCGTCTCGGCGATCGTCGTCGATGTCACCAACGGGTTCTGGTCGTGGCAGAGCGAATCCATGGGGAGTTCGAGTGTCGTCGGCTTGACTTTCTCGCACGACGAGACTCTCCCGAGTGGCGTATATTTGTCTCTGTTCAGAGTCCGTGACTTTGCAGGCCACGAATGGTGGACTCCACAAGTGACGAACCTGACGGTCGACAACGACATCCCCGTCGCTTCGGCTGGCGGTGACCAGCTTGTCGCGGGGAATCAAGAGGTGTTCTTCGACGGATCTCTTTCGAGCGACAGCTCCGGCATCGCGAACTGGACCTGGACCTTCAATTCTGGAGGCACGGACTACGTCCTGTGGGGCGAGTATCCTTCATTCACATTCTCGAGCGGTGATGAAGTAGTCACGGTGACCCTGACTGTCACTGACGGAGCTGGTCACACCAGCTCCGACACGATGCAAGTAACTGTCGCTGGCGTGATACCGGAATTCCCGACGATGCTGCTGCCAGTCATGGGCATACTGGCGCTCTTCGCACTTGTGTCTGTCAGGAGAAGGTTCGGAGAAGGGTAGGCGACCTTCGAGAAGACCATCCAAACCCTTTCTCATTCAACTTTTCATTTCCGCAATCAATGCCGACAGCTGGGGCCATCACTCGGCGAGAAGGGTCCCGAGCTCGTCCAGAGACAATGGCCTCTTCTTTCCCCTCTTCTCCAGGCCGAGGTCTTTGTACAACTTCGCCACCGCGGGCAGCTCCAACCCCGTCGATTCTAGAAGCTTCTCGTCGTAGAGCACGTCCTCAGGTCGACCTTCCGCGACGACCGACCCTTCTTTCACAATGCATATCCTGTCGGCGAGCCGCGCAGCCATGTCCATGTCGTGAAGAGCTATGACGACGCTCATGCCGTGCTCGTCTCTCAACGATCTCAGGAGCTCCTCTATCTTGTGCGCATTTGACGGGTCGAGATCTCCCGTTGGCTCGTCAACGACCAATATCTTGGGGTCCATCGCCAGGACCCCAGCGATCGCGACCAGCCTCTTCTGACCGCCGCTCATGTAGTGCGGGACCTTGTTGACATCCTTGATACCGACGATGTCAAGGGCCCATTCCGCCTTCTTCCTCGCAGCCTCAACCGACATCCCTAGGTTCAACGGGCCGAACATCACGTCGTCCATGACGGTAGGCGAGAAAAGTTGCGAGTCAGCATCCTGGAAAACAAGACCGACAACCTTCCTGATCGAGGCCACGTTCCTCTTGCCTCTTGTCGATATCCTTGTCGAAGACTCTCACCCGGCCGACATCAGGCAACATCAGGCCGTTGATGTGCTCGATGAGGGTCGATTTTCCAGCGCCGTTGGGCCCGCATATGGCCACAATCTCGCGCGGGTAGACCCTGAAGCACATGTTGTGTATGCCCTCCGTGCCGTCAGGGTATTTGTGGGACACGCAGTCCACGTGGACAATCGCGCCATCCGTTCCTTGGTGTCTTTCCCATTGAGCATCTGAGATCATTCTCTCACCATCCGAACAGTCCTTTGTCGAAGTATCTTGAGTAGGCCGCCAAAGCGAGCGAAGCTACCCCGAGCGCGATCAGCACATACCCTCCGGCGGTCGGCTTCCTAAGCGGCTCCGTGACAGGGAACTCGCCGACGTATCCTCTGGCTTCCATCGCCTTCGCGATCCGTTCCGCCCGGTCGAAGGCGTGGACGAATGCGATTCCGAATATTCCCGCGAACATTCTCGTCTGCCGCAACGCTCCCTTGGCAAGGCTGCCCCCTCTCGAACGCATTGCGTCGAGGACATCCGAGACCTCGTCAGAGGTCTCGAACATGAACCTGTATGACAGGAGGAAGATGTTGGCCAAGGCACCGGGCATGATGCGGGATGCGACGATCGTGATGTGTGTGTACTTCGTAGTCATGAATACCGCGAGCGAGAAAGTGACGACTGCCAATGCGCGGACAAGCAAGGTCGCCATGAGCATGACTCCGTTGTCGGAGATCGCGACGGCGGTGCCAAGCATGTGGGTTCTGAAGAGGTCCTTGCCTGGCTCGGTGAAGATTTAGAGGATTGACAGGGATGCCACGAAGAATAACGGGAGTGTGTACCAGCCGAAAAGGACCTTCAATGGCAGATTTCCCGCGGCGTAGAACGCAATGGCAAGCGCCAGGATCAAGAGCAGCCAATAGAAGTCCATCACGACGGTCACGAGCGCGACGACGAAGAAGAGTAGACAGATCTTCGTCCAGGGGTTCATGGAATGTACCACGCTCCTGCCCATCTCTCCGAAGTAGGTCACGTACCTGAAGTCTGGGATGTGCCTCGAGTAGGATCTTCTAGCCATCTGAGGAGCCACCTGAGGTCACCAAGGATCTCCACTTGTCGGGAGGCGATGCGGCCTCATTCGCGAGAAGATCCGGCCTGACCCTCCCAAGGAACGAGACGATATACCCTGTCACAATCCCTTCGACGATGGCAGCCACGACGTTGGCGACTGCGAGTATGAGCATGTTGTTGAAGGTCTCCAATCTGGTAAGGTTGGAGCCTTGGATCTCGGAGACGGACACGATCAGAACGACCAAGAATGCGCTGATCGAAAGGGCGATGATGGTCGCGTTGAACCCGGCCCAGAAATCGCCGGTCTTAGTCACGGTCTTGAAGAACCGGAATGTGTAGTATCCTATGACGACCTCCGCGATGTTGACAATCGAGTTGGGGCCTACCATCCCCCAACCTCCATGTCCGATGGCCGCGCCGAATATGTTTATCACGAGCGCGACGAGGCTTCCCAGGCCGGGTCCTGCGAGTATCCCGATGAGGGGGGTGAGATTCATGTGGACCGGACCGACCGGTGTGGGCACTTCCACCATGAATACGGCGAAGCCGACCGAGACACACATCGCGGCGATGGCGATCTTCCTCGGAGGGATCTCCTTTCTCCTGTTGGCGAGTAGCGCAATAGCAATCAGAATCGCTGCTATAGCCGACCAGACCAAAAGCCAAAGGGGCGAGAACGCGCCATCCTCCAGGTGTATGTGGGCCATTTCTAGACTTCATTCCAGCTTCTGCTTCGTTATTAAGAATTTCGCCTCTCTTAATAACAACCTTGGAAGGTCTCTTTGCGGTTATTAATGAGGGTTCGCTCCTCCGTTTCTCGATTGTGTGGGCGAAACTGAGAGATAGGTGCATCTACGTATTGTTAATCCAGTAGTCGATACCAGGCGAATCCATGCTCACGACCACTCATGTCTTGGCTGTTGTGCTGATAGGCCTTCTTCTGAATCTGAACAGGGACGAATGGTTCATCGCCTTGATGTTCGGCGTCGCAGTCGACCTGGATCATGTTTTCGCCGCACCTCGATACATCTCGGACAACGGCTTGGCTGCCATTCTGAGGCCTTCATGGGATGATGGGTCCGGGCTCCCTTGGCGCTCACTGATTCACTATCCTGTATTTGCATTCGTGGTCGTCCCGCTCTCCATCGGTTGGAGGTACTTCTTGCCACTTCTATTCTGGAGCACTCATTTGGGAATGGATTATGTGGAGAGTGCGACCATTGGCTATTCCACGCCCCTTGAGATTGGATTCATGACAGCGTGCAGCGTAGGGATTGTCTTTCTTGTCTATCGGAATTGGAGCGACCTGCGGCCGGACGGTGACTTCAATCAGTTCGTTTCTCAGTTGAGCGGTTCGCTCAGAGCCTCGGTGAAGGGATGTGGCGTCTCTATCAGGCAGTTCCTCGGTAGTATCTGACCAGGAATATCACCCACCCCACCTCCACCACTACGCCTATGGTCGCAGGGACCGCGACGATGGGCTGGAACAGGGCTATGGCCAGGGTAGCTGTCAGGCCCAGGTTCTTGTAGCTCGCGAAGAGAACATACGGAACTCTCGATGCTTTCGGGACTCCAAGTCTCCTGAGGACAAGTTCGGTCCCCATCCCGGTGCCGAAGGTCCTCAGTGCGCATCCAGCAGCTATCGCCAGCACTATGCTGCGAAAATCAAAACCGCGAAGGAGATGTTGATCATGATCGTGTTGGCGGATTTGCTTACAGCAAGTCGCATCACCAGGCGCGATGCAGCCATCGGAAGGAGAATCAGCAGAAGCAGGGATGTCACTAGGCTCTCACTGGAGACCGAGGAGCCTATCAGAACCAGTGTGATGATCGGCATCAGTAGGAGCGCGGCCACATAGTTGACGGCTGTGGAAAACAGAGCCTTTGTCGTCTGCCCGCCCATCACTGCGGTGAAGGGCACGACCGATATCGCTGAAGGTGCCGCTGCCATCAGCACCCAACCCCACCAATAGTCTCGCGAAAAGAAGAGCCCTATCGCGAGGATGACGCCCGTCAGCAAACCGTAGTTGATCAGCAAAGCCCTCGCCGAATGCTCGATGTGGTCTCTTCCTCTTGCCTCCCCGAGTTTGACGTTTGAGAGCGCGAGAGTCATTAGGATCGCAAGAGAGATCATCGAGATCTCCTTGGTATGCGAGGGGAACCCGCCCGAAAGCATGCCAAGAGCCAGCCCAAGAAGCATCATGATCGAATAGCTTTCCAGGATATGCGTTGGCCGCATCGAGCGCTCGAAGCGAATGCGGCTACAATAATGCTTCTGGCGGTTGAGCCTACCACCCAAGCCTTTTTAGCGAGGCCTATGTTATCGATGCCCAATGAATCTGATTGAATGGGGGTCCAACCTGATCCTAGACTGGATATCCAACTATGGATACGGGGGGATTGTGTTGCTCATGGCGCTTGAAAGCGCCTGCATGCCTGTCCCGAGCGAGATCGTCATGCCATTCGCGGGATTCCTTGTCGCTCAGGGGGGTAGCGGCATGAGTCTTGTAGGCATCACGATTGCTGGGTCCGTGGGCTGCACCCTCGGTTCGATCGCGGCCTATGTTTTCGGATTCTACGCCGGGAGGCCGTTGATACTTCTCTACGGAAAGTACATCTTCATTCGAGAGAAGCACCTCATCTCAGCCGAGGAGTGGTTCGAGAAATGGGGGGACAAGGCCACATTCATAGCTAGGCTGCTTCCCGTGATTCGGACGGTCATATCCCTGCCAGCGGGCATTGCAAAGATGAACTTCAAGAAGTTCGTATTCTACAGTTTCGCCGGGTCCGTGCCGTGGACCTTCATGCTGGCCTACGTCGGCTACGTGCTTGGCTCAAGATGGGAGTCAATCAAGGGAATCTTCCGAGAGCTCGATATCATCGTGGTCGTTGCCGTGATCGCTGTAGTCGTCTACTATGCATACAGGATAAAGCGCAACAGCTCGAAACCCAAGCAGGCTCAGCCGTAGTAGTATTCGCCTCTGGACTTCTGCTCCCTGTCCAGCCTCGAGTCCTTCTTGTTGATCCTCGGTCTGCTCGTGTCCTGATCCCTTCTGAACGTGATCTGCACGTCCTTCAGGAAGCTGTTCATTCCTTCCCTCATGCCCATGGGACCCTCAGCATGTCCCTTGAGTGATGGCTCGCCCGAGAAGACCATGAGCGAGTCGGAAATCAGATCGATCATGTAGACATCGTGATCGACAACAAGAGCCGACTTGCCGATCTTCTCGATGGCCCGTCTTATGGTCTTGGACGCGATCATCCTCTGATTCGAGTCGAGGTACGCCGAAGGCTCGTCGAGCAGATAGATGTCCGCGGTCTGGCCGATGCAGTCGGCTATCGCGACCCTCTGCAACTCGCCACCAGAGAGCGTGTCAAGTTGCTTCTCCATCAGATGCTTCAGACTGAGTGGATGCGCGATCTCGGATTGGAAGAACCCGGACTCGAAGTCCTTGCCGATCGACGCCGCGAGCATTTCTCTCACGGTCCCGTCGAACTCCGGCTTGATGTACTGCGGCTTGTAGCTCACCGAGACCTCCCCCATGACCTTGCCTGATGTTGGCTCGATCTCACCTGCGAGCATCTTGACGAAAGTCGTCTTACCTGTGGCGTTTGGCCCCACCGCCCCGACGACCTCTCCTTTCTTGATTGTGCCCTCCTTCACTTTCAATGTGAACGATTTGAACCTCTTTGTCAGAGCCGGGAACCGCACGAGCACCTCCGACTCCCAGTCTTTCCTCGGAGGCCTCCTCTCGAACACTATCTTCGTGTCGCGGAATCTTATGTTCTCCTCTCTGAGGTATCCATCGAGGTAGACGTTGATGGCGGTCCTCACTGCCCTCGGCTGAGCCATCACGCCGTACGCGCCCTCCTCTCCGTAGATTATGTGCACAAGGTCCGCCAAGAAATCCATGACTGCCAGGTCGTGTTCGATGACCACGACCTGCTTATGCTCGCTGACTTCTTGGATGACCTTCGCGATCTCAAGCCGCTGGTAGATGTCGAGGTAGGACGACGGCTCGTCGAAGAAATAGACATCAGCGTCCTTCAGAAGCGTGGCCGCGAGAGCCACTCTTTGGAGCTCTCCCCCGGACAGCTTGGCGATATCTCGCGAAAGCACTCCTGCCACTCCCAACCGCGCGGAGACCTCGTCGATTCGGCCGCTGTCATCGACCTTCTTCAGAAGCGCCTTGACAAGCCCTTTGTGGACGGCTGGGAGCTTGTCAACGTACTGAGGCTTCATAGCTGTCTTCAGCTTGCCCTGGGATAGGGGTTCGAAGTAGTCGTGGATCTCGAGGCCTGCGTACTTGTCGAGGACTTTGCTCCAGTCCCCCGGTTTGTCGTAGTCCCCAAGGTTTGGGACGATCTGGCCAGATAGGATCGACATTGCCGTGGTCTTGCCGATGCCGTTCGGTCCGAGGAGCCCGATGACCTGGCCCTTCTTCGGAACCGGGAGCCTGTAGAGCCTGAACGCGTTCTTCCCGTACTGGTGAACGAGCTCTCCTTCGAGCTCCTGTGGCAGCCCGATTATCTTGACCGCCTCGAATGGGCACTTGTGGACGCAAATCCCGCAGCCGACGCAGAGGTCCTCAGCTATCACTGGCTTCCCCTTGTTTCCCATGGCGATGGCTTCAACGCCGGTCCTCACGGGCGGGCAGTAGTTGATGCACTCGAGGTTGCACTTCTTCGGCTGGCAACGGTCCTTCAGGAGGACAGCTATCCTCATCGTCCAGGTGAAGGAACGGACCGTTTAAAAAACTATCAGCCTCACTCGCTCAGACCGCGCTCTATCTCGAGCAGCATCGGGTCGATGTCCAGGTCCACGTAGCCAACGCTCTTGACGAGCTCGTCCGCGGTGTACTTCTGACCATATGACCAGAGCTCTCTCAAGAAACTCCCAGCCCTTTCGTTGGAGAACCACTCCTCGCCAAACTCTTCTTTCAGGGCGGCCCTGATCTGGCCTTCCAGGATCCAGGCGCGAAGGTATTCCGCGCAGTAGAACGCGTCGTCCACATCCTCCAGGTAATGCTTCTCAGAGTGTCTGAATCTGAGGTTCTTCTGAAGGCAAGTTCTGTATACCTCTTCGAACTCAGGGCCGACATGGGCGTTGTGCAGTTTCAGCTCGTAGACAAGCTTCGAGGCGTATCTCCTGAGGAACATCAGCTTGTTGATCAGCGTGAACCTCACATATTCGTCCGGCTCTTTCATTCCCAAGACCTTCTGAAGCCAGGTCTTGTTCGACGGGAGGTAGTTGAAAAGGAAGGCGAAACCCTCCGTGACCGAGTTGTCTCCAAGATACCTATACTCCGCAGGAAGGCTCTTCGATGTGCATCCGAAATGCCATGCGTGGCCGCCTTCGTGGAAGAAGGCATCGTAGTCTCGCCATCCGCCGGTCGGCATTATCACCAGGCGGACGTCTTCGGGCACCCTGACAGGTGCGCAGAAGGCTCTCGGGGTCTTCTTTGGTCGTTCCTCCATGTCTATGTGGATATTGGTGAACTTGTCCGAGTCCAGGCCCATGCCTTTGAGGGTCGCGAAGAATGCTTCTACCAACTTCTCCTTGTTGAAGGACTTGTCGAACTCCTCTCCTCTGAATGCGAATGGTATGTCATAGCTCCAAGCATCCGGGAGCGAGATGCCAGTGCGCTGCTCCAGTAGTCCACCCATCTCCTTCACGTAGAGGCCCTCTGTCCTTCTGAGCATCTCTTCCATTTGTTCCTCGAGAGCCTTGTAATCGACGCCCTTCAAGGAGGAACAGAGATCGCAATAGTTCTTGAACCCAAGAACGACGGAGAGGTCATGAGCGGTCGTCATTCTCTCCAGGAGCGTCTTGTTCAGCTCCTGCGTCTCGACGAGCTTCGCTTGGAAAAGCCTCGTCCGCTTCTCGTGATCAGGCTCGTTCCTCAGCTTCACGGGGATGAACCTGTACGGTATCTTCTCCCCGTCGCATTCGACCGACGACTGCGCCTCGAACGTGGTGGCTTTGTCCGTGAGATGCTTGACAGCGTTGTCCATGTGACCAAACGTGCAGAAAGTCCGAAGATAGCGGAGCCATCTTGCGTCCTCGGGTGGCGCCGGTCCCCGGATGGCGGATTCTATGACACCGATGGAATCGTCAGAGAACAGATGAGAATACTTGTCATAGATTGGGACAGTCGACATGTCCTCCTTCAGGCCAGCGTAGTTCTGATAGAACTCCTCCATCAGCTCGCCTTGGAACGGTTCGACGTCCCCGCGTATCTGCCCGATGTCACGGGAGGCCATGCTGTTTGAATATCCGTCATCGTTGATATTGATTTCCATCTGGCAAGCGAATCCGCAGTCCCCGAACGCGCTACATTTAAGTGGGCAACGCTCCATGATGGGCGGCTGTTCGAAATGCCAAGGATTCTAGTGTGTTGCGCTTGGCCGTATGCCAACGGTCCGCTCCACGTAGGCCATGTCACAGGTTCGCTCCTGCCCGCGGACATATTCGCCCGGTTCAACAGGCTCATCGGGAACGAGATAATCATGGTCTCTGGCTCCGACATGCACGGCGCGCCGATAACCGTGAGCGCAGACAAGGAGAAGGTTTCCCCCGAGATCGTGGCGAACAGATACCACGCGATCAACTCGAAGGCCATACTGGATCTATGCATCGATTTCGACCTCTATACGAGCACGCACACGAGGAACCACGAGATAGTCACCCAGGACATGTTCATGAAGCTCCTTGAGAAGGGGCATCTCGAGAAGAAATCTACGCCGCAGTTCTTCTGCGACAAGTGCAAACGGTTCCTGCCCGACAGATACGTCGAGGGCAAGTGCCCTCATTGCAGCTACGAGCGCGCGCGCGGCGATCAGTGCGATCAGTGCGGAAAGGATCTGAACGCCGAGGAGCTCATCGACGCACGGTGTCAGATATGTGGTTCGGTCCCAGAGCTGAAGGAGACCGAGCATTTCTTCCTGAGACTCTCGGATTTCACGGACCGATTGATCAAGTACGTCGAGGCGAACGAACACTGGCGTCCTCATGTGCGCTCGTTCACCATGAACGTCCTGAAGGAAGGTCTCATAGATCGGCCAATAACGAGGGACATCTCTTGGGGGGTGCCTGTACCGGTCATGGGCTTCGAGAGCAAGCGCATATACGTGTGGTTCGACGCGGTGATCGGCTATCTATCCGCGACTAAGGAATGGGCCAAGACTG
>PDVH01000049.1_pt2 | contig 19942 bp, 26 predicted proteins | sample 1369781 | NCBI WGS metagenome assembly PDVH01 (sample SAMN07795378, study PRJNA414565) | Alkali sediment metagenome, whole genome shotgun sequencing project. | isolation source: glacial lake sediment | place: Bosnia and Herzegovina: Donje Bare Lake | collected 2016-06
TAGTGAGAGAGAGAGAGAGAGAGATCTAGTATAGTATAGTATAGTATAGTATAGTATAATACCCGACACAAACCATATCTATTGGTTTAGTCTTAACATAATCCTTACGTTAACGCGCGGGGGGTTTAACATAACCATTAACGTAACCGCCGTTAATCATTTAGAAAGGCGGGAGTACCGGCAAGGCCGCCAGAGGTTCAAAAGAAGTAAAAAGAAGAATTAATGCTTACCGATGCGTTCACCACGGTATGTTCTACGTTCTTCTATGCTCGCTTCGGCGGCAGCTTCGAGGTTGGCAATGATCTCTTCCTTGTTCAACTCGTATGGTCTCTTGGGATTGAAATAATCCTCCAAGACTTGATCCATATCCACGTCTGAATGGTGATCGAGGTTCCACCTGCGAATATCTGCTCGCAGCCATTGCCGTTGCGATGCGATGGGTTCTACATCTTCTGGACGCCACTCTTTCCCTTCTTCGCCTTCAAACGGGTTTTCTTCTTCCTTTGGTTTGACTGCTGGTGTCGGTGCTATGACTTTCAACGATTCTAGTGGGGGCTGTCGAAGCGATTCGGCATACGCGACTGTTGCTTGCATGGGCTTAGGCGCGGTAGATGTCCTGCTCTGGAGATCGTAAATCAAATCCTTCACTACCCTGGAACGCGACAGTCGTTTTTCCTGGCCAGTCTTGATGACCTTTAACTCGATGGTGTTCCACGTCACGTTTATTGACCTTATCCATTGGGGCATGTTCTGGAGCTGGCATCGTAAAACCCCGAACCCTTCCTTGTCGAACCCTGAAATGATATCCGTGAGGCTATCCCATGATAGGCGTGACAACGTGAAACGCAAGTAGGAATCTGGCGTGACCTCCAAGCCGTTCGGATGCAGTTCTAAAGTCAGATCAAGGGGGTTGACCATCGCGAACTTCGCGAAACGGAGCAAATCAGGGGATCGTTGAATTGCTTTTTCCCAATCCGTATCACCAGTGACTTTTGCAATCCCAGGAACGCCCATCGCCCTGACCTTTCGCCTCTTGAGGCTGGCCATCTTGTGCTTTGACTGCTCGGCGCCGGGACGCTTTCCGTCGACAGTCACCAACGCGAACTCGAAAGGTAAGTTCGGATATTTCCAAGCGAGCGTTGTTTTGAGCAAGACCTTAGCATCTGTCAATGACTCGCCCTGGATCAACCAAGTTCCTGTCAACCGCTGGCGGTTTGGCAGCACAGTCTTGTATGAGAATTGATACTTGTGCTTGTCTTTCAAGTTTTTTGCACCTTCTTGCGTGGTTTTGCATTGGGAAGGACGACAGCCATGTAGGAATACGACCCGAGGGGAAATATCAAGAGGGCCGGGGTTTTCCCCTCCTTGTCTTTTCCGAGGATAACGTGTACAGGTGGCACGTGAGGCCAACGCTTGGAGAACAGCTGCAGCGGGACAATGACGGCTTTATCGAGAAGATACAAGTCGAAATAGCACAAGGCGTAAGAGCTTTGCGAGACGCGTAGATCGATGCCAGTCACGCCACCTTGCCATTCACCAAAGCGAATGTAATCGATGTCAATAAATTCAGCTGCTCCTGGCGAATCTTTATACCTCACGAACACGCTATCCGGGCGATCGATCGACCTTCCTATCAACACGACCGGGGCGTCGGCTTGCGCGACGGCAGCTTGGTGCTTGGATGTGGTCACGGCATCGATCAGCGATTGTCCTGGTATGGAACATTTGAATCCCCAATCCAAAATCGGGACAGCCTCCCTTTTCGCATCAGCTTCATCACGTTCCTTCTTAGTCGCCGCGATATCATGCAAGAGGTCGGCTTCTTCTTTTCGATTCTTTGCGTTTGCCAAACCTTCTTCAATCCATGTCATGACTGGATAGACCGTGAAAGAAGGCACAGGCACCTTTGTGATTGGATTGCCTTTAGCATCGACAGCGCCAGTCACTTCCTCGGCTTGTTGGATCTTGAACCATCTCGCATCAGCCGTGACTTCACCACCACCCGCCATGGAAATGGTCAAGGTTCCCGATCCTCGCAATTCAAGATCGTTCGTTGGCATGACAAGAACAAAGTCGATGTATCGGGTAGTTTCAACTTCGGATGGAGGTCCTGTAGTATATTTCTTTGCGGCCCTCTCCTTTCTCCCCAATTCCCCGCGTTCGGCACGCTTCTGGTTCATGATACGGTTCCGCGAGCGTAAGAGTGCTTTCAGCGTTTCGTTCGTTATGTTCCTGAAGGATACACCGCCACGGGGGTATTCTTTCGACGGGAAATCCATCATGAATCCCCGGTTATTCAAGGCTATCTCCTGGACGGAATTACCACCGACGAAGAGGTAAGCATTGATCTGGTCCTTGTCCCAGAACAGGTTCGGCACGGACGAATCGGATAAGATACTTAAGAAGACCATGCCCTCGCGTCCTGGCAATCGCAACCGTAAAACTACATTGTCGGGGGCAGGCTTGGACAATGCTGGCACGGAAACGGGATATGTTGTTTCCATGGGGGGCGCGCGGAGTGGCTGACCCTTGTTCCTGGCTTTGCGTAGCTCCATGATCTTTTCACGGATAGGATCGACGTAACCGCTGGAAGATTGTACCGCTGGCACAGGCAAAGCGCTCACGTGATGTCGGGGGCCAAAGTGCGGGCGGGGAAAGACATTTGGGAATGGCATGTGCCTATCTCGGATCCAGAGAATTTATTTATACTGATCGAAAAAGAAAAAGAGACTTCTACTCGACGACTTTGTGATAGATGGCCACGAGATCCTTATGGTTGAGTTTGAACTTGATCTCGGCCACGGCTTGTTCATCGGCGATTATGACCCACACATTACCAGAGCCTTTGGGTGATTCTTGTACGTTCCAAGATGATACCCGATCATCTTCGTGTATCGTGTATTCCCAACGGATCTTGAACTCCATGGCTGCCTCGATTCGTTCGGGGGGTGTCGCCATCGTGGGTTGGATCGATTCCGCATAAGCCCCAGCACGCTTGCCATATTCGATTAAGACCCGGTTCAAGGCAGCAATGAAAGCTGGATTACTGCCTTCACCAACGGTAGACACGAGTCCCTTTTTTTCTTCTCTCCGTGGCAAGACGAGTTCTCCGGCGATCTTTTCCCAGAGCGCTGCATTTGACAGCATCTCAACTGCCACCTTCCTGCCATATATTTCTTCTTTCTCGGCGGCGATTCGTCTGGCCTCCTGCCTTGCTGTCAGTTGGATTTTTTGCTTGCCCGTCACTGCTAATCTCGGGTGTTTTTCGATGATGTCGATAGCGCTTCGCACTGGCGCCCTCCGTTTTTGAGCCGATCTCTTTTTTACGGGAGCTCGTTTGGGCCTTTGGCTGGGTATTTGCTTCCGGTGCCGTGATAAAGGTTGTGTTTTCTTTCCCATGATTAATCACTTTACAAGTGCGATTAATCACTTTCCAAGTATGGCTGGACCATTTCATAAAGCTCCAGCACGTTCACATCGCTTAGCGAGAATGTCATCGATCTCAACAATGGCTTTCTTTCCTTAAGCGATAAGGGGGCATTTGCATCGAACGTAAACCCCCCCCCGCCCGTGATTCGGATGGCAGGCTGCGATTTTGAGGAGCCATCTGGTTTCGGTATTGAATGAAACTTCATCAACTCCCAATGATAATAATATTTGCCATCGGTGGCAAAATATTTCGCGAAGAGATTTAAATCGATGCTCATGCCATGCTCGGTCGATCGGTCCCGGATGATGCGGGCCAAGAATGGCATGAGGATATCGATGATATTTGCCTCTTCCCCTGCTAACTCGGGCGATTGCATGATCTTGATTACTTTTGTAGATAATCGCCTCCAGGCTTCTTCCGCTGAAACGTTCGTGATCTTTTTCCATTTTTCGGCATATGCCTCGCTCACGCGTTCGATTTTTGAATTGTATTGTTCGGTGATACTCTTGAGCGCGTCCTCAACTTCGGCTTTTACTCTTTTTATCTTCAACCCCTGGGCTTTAACTTTCGGCCTGGCTTGAGGGCGAGCTTGAGGGCGAGTGCTGGGGCCTGCATGATGTCTAGACTTCTCATGGTGTCGTGGTTTGTCACTTGGCATGTTCATCACGGATATTGTCTAAAAACACGTCATGATGTTAAGTATCCCTCGGCGCGGCCGTATTTATTTATAATCTTGATGAGGCCCTTTATTCTTAGTAAGGCCATTAAATTAACATCATTAACATGGAATAACTGGACTCGGAAAAACAAGCAATGCTCGGCAGCGGCTTCTGAAACGGCAAATGCTTGGGAACCTCAAGATATGCCTGGCGGTACAAATAAATAATGCCAGGCTGATCATGAATACATGGCAAAACTCACGCGATCCCAAGTCATTTTCTGGGATGTTGACACGCAATTCGACTTCATGCGTCCGACTGGAAAGCTTTACGTGCCAGGAGCGGCGAAGATCATCCCAACATTGAAACGCGTATCCCAATTCATCAAAGTTCACGATCTCCAATATTTTGCCACGGTAGATGTTCACGTCAAGAGCGACCCGGAATTCGCCTACTTTCCACCACATTGTATCAGCGGTACCCGTGGTATGCTGAAGATCCCTGAGACTTCGGTGATGAGTATGGGCATCGGTCTCCATGTCATGAAGAAGAGTTCGTATGATATTTTTTCTGAAAAGTTCATGGGCAAGGTCGTGAGTGACTTTAAAAGCGCCAGGATCACGACTATCATCGTGTATGGCGTCGCTACGGATTATTGCGTCAAGGCAGCGGCCTTGGGATTCATCAAGCGTGGATTCCGCGTGATCGTGATCGAAGATGCCATTGCTGGCGTGAAGCCGTCATCCTCCACTTCTGCCATTGCCGAGATGAAGGCAGCTGGCATCAAGTTCCTGTCATTCGATGTGGTCGCTAAGATGTTCAAGTTCATGCAAATGCCGAAGCTCGCCGATCTATCGAAACATGTCGATGCGACATCATTGCGGGTCATGAAAAAAGGACGTTTACGCCTTACCGTGATTAACCTGAAAAGATATGGTATAATCGTGCTCAAGCTGTTCAAGCGCTTGAAACTCGTTGCTCGCGTGGGCGTGACGATCAACGAAGAGCCGGAAGCCAAGCTCGCGTATAAGATGAAACGCAATCCCGAACTCGATGCCTATATCGAATTCGTTAAAGTCCAAAAGAAATACCGGGGACGGGGTTATGCTAGCATCTTGCTCAAGATATGGACACGTTACTTCGACGAGCATGACATGGCAACGGGTCTCGAAGCCCATCCATTTGGCGATTCTACTATCCCGCTCGCCAATCTCGTGGCATTTTATAAATCCCTCGGATATCAACTTGCCGGCGACAGGGACGATTCTCATGCCATGATGTACCGGCCAAGACCAAAGCCCGCTGGAACCACGATGACACAAGCCGTGCCGCAAACCGTGCTAGCAAGGGCAGTTGCCGCGCCATCATTCAACAAGATATTGGCTCTTGCCGCTAAAGCTGGGTTGTAATCACAAGCAGGGTCTATCCCCTAAACTTTTTTATTTTTCCACGTATGCCAATGGCATTAAATTAATACGATTAACATAGGCTTTTGTCGAAAGGAAAAATGGTAGTTAAATCAGACGAATTCCTTGGTCCCTTTCACGGTCTGGATCAAGTCGTCAACGAGGCTCTCGCCGTCGTACAAGAACGCAATGATCTCGACCCGGTGCACTGCCAGCTTAGGATGCGTCGCCGGGTGCGTGAGGTTTGCCGTCTTGACCAGCACTTTCAAACCGAAGGATTTGCATGTCGCTTTGAGCTCGTTGACGACAGTGGCTTTTGCCTGGAACATCTCCATCATGTCGTACTTTTTAGATGTCCATTTGTACGGCCTGACCAACTCCACGCGAAAGAAGAGGGAATGCTCGGGCGTGGCGCCCGAGGCGTTGAAGGCATCAACGAGCCCCGTGATCTTTTGAGCGAGGGTTGCCTCAGTCGCGCCGCGTAATGCCATGGCCCGGATTCCGTGGGTACGGGAAGGAGTTGACCGGGGTCGTTTTAGCGATATCTTGCGACGTGCTGGCCTGGGACGACCGCCCATCGAAGTTTTAGATTTCTTGGCCATGAATTCCTTCACCATCCAGGCGCATTTATTGTTAATCGAATTCTGATCATGGCAAATTTGCGACCGAAAGGAAAAAGGGTTGCTTCGTCAAACATGTGCCCGCTTTCTTCCGATCTTGAAACTGACAGCGTAATAAAGCACGAAGACGTAGACGATGTTCGGGGCGATGAGCAGTAAAGATGCCCCGAGGGAAAACGTGCCCATGTTGAGCACGCGTAACGAGAGCACGATCGACGTGAGGGCGAAGATGATGAGGGCATACCTGAAAGTGGATGGGGACACCCATTGCATTTCCATTGATATGAAAGCCACGAAGAATATTCCAAGATCCACGCTCGTCGAAAGATAGTACCAGTAAAGCACTTGTTCCTCTGGCGTGAGCGGCAAGCCCGTTTGTTCCCTCATGAAGAATATGAAGTCAGAAATGGGTTCAGCGATGAACCCGCCAAAGACACAACCGAGTAAAAAGGGAAGCAAGAAGGCCCAGGAGATATCGCGCTTGACGAGCTTCCATCCCCGGCCACCACGGCGGGTTTCAGTTTTTTTGCCCATGGCTCGCATCTCAATAATGTCGCATCTTGACTTTGATATTGCTCGTGGATTGAAACATCTGTTGGAACTCTGGCCACGTGACCACCTGTATCTTGTGTTTAGTGGCATTCGCGACCTTGGCATTATCACTTTTCACGTCGTCACCTACGACGAGTAGCTGGAGGCTTGAAGAGGTTCCGCCTCCGTAGATGCCGCCATGCTGGATGACGAATTCCTCGACTTGGTCCTTGTTCATGCCAGGAATCTTGCCTGTCACGTAAACTTTCTTTCCCGCGATGGGCGATTCGGCCGTAACAGGATATTCGACTTTCTTGACATCGCCAGTCGTGAGCTTGACTCCAGCTTTGAAGAACGGGATCCACGGTTTCTTGGCCAGGCCAGCGACGATGGCATCGCCGGTCATGCCTGGATACAGCCGCTTCACGAGCTCGGGCGTGACTGCCTCGATCGATGACGCGTGCATGGCGATCTTCCGGGATGCATGGTCGCCGAGCTGCACGATGTTGAGCCCGCGCAAGAAAACATCGACAGGCAGTGTCTTGTGGGCTTGGATGCTCGCGTGTACTTTCTGGCCGATTGCCATGCTGCCGAGATGTTTTGACAAGTCATCAGCCGAGAGCAAATAGAGATCGGAAGGGTGCCTAACGGCCTTGGCAAGATAAAGCAACCGGGCATTCGCTTTGCCGATGCCTTCGATCCCTACCTCCTCGACATAATTGCTAATGTTCCTGATGACCGCATCTCCACATTCCTTGTTATCACAATAGAGTTCCCGGCCATCCATGTGCGTCTTGCTGCCGCAGTTCGGGCACGTGGTTGGGATCGATGCATGCTTGCCGTTAGCCTTCTTCGTGCTGGCAACGTGTGGGATCGTTCCACCGGCTTTTATCACGTAGGCGATATCACCGGCCGCGATATCCCGCTCCTTGACGAATGCCGCGTTGTTGAGTGTTGCCCTGTCGATATTGGATCCCTCTATCCTGACGCGCTTGAGTTCGGCCACTGGCGTGAGCTTGCCTGTCCGCGACACTTGCCACGTGATGCTTTCGATGGTCGTCTTGTGCTCCTCGGCCGGCCATTTGAGGGCGAGCATCCACCGGGGAAAGGTGTCGCTCGATCCCATGCGTAGTTGCTCAGCTGGGTCATCCACTTTGAACACGATGCCGTCCATCTCGAAAGGATAGCTGTCGCGTTCCATGATCATCGTGGCGAACCAACCCTCGATCTGGCCAGGCTTGATCTTCGATTGGTCGGCGCACTTGAAACCGTGGGCTTTCAAGAATTCGATCTTCTGAATGACAGAAAGCATCTTGCCAGGGACAATGACATCCCATGCCATGTACTTGAGCCCGCGGGAAGCGACGATCTTCGGATCCTTGGCCTTGAGCGTTCCAACGGCGAGATTGCGAGGGGAATTGAACTTGCCCTTCTCCGTGGCATTCACCTTCTCGAATGCTGCCTTGGTCATGTAGACCTCGCCACGTGCTTCGAAGCTCTCATTGGGGCCAACGGTCTTTGGAATGTCGGCAATCATCCGGGCTTGTGCTGTCACGTTATCGCCTTGCCTACCATCGCCACGTGTCGCGGCGAGCACCATTTGCCCTTTTTGGTAGATGATCTTCATGCTCAATCCATCGATCTTGTAGCCCCATACGATGCTGTTCGTGCCAGCCCACTTGATCACGTCCTCAACTGATTGCGCTTTATCCGCAGATAACATCGGCGGGTCATGGCGGATCTTCCCGCCTGTCTTTGTCCCGACGAACTTCAACACGGGACTGCCTGGTGCCAATCGCTTCAACCTTTCCTTTTTCGCATCATACTTGGCATCGCTCATGGGTGAAAGTCCAGTGGTATAGTATGCCTTGTTCCACTCGCCGATATCCTTTTCCAACTTCTTGATTTCCTTCTTCTGCTTCTCTGCTGCCGTGCCTTTGACGATTGCCTTTTTTACCTTGGACGGGATCAGCCTGGTACGCACCTTCTTTCCTTTCAAGACGCTGGCAATCGCTGCCTCCCTGCCTGGATCGTGAAAATCAAAAACGAGCCATACATCATCGATTCTTTTTTTACCCAACCTTTTTTTCGTGAAGAACTCGTTGGGAAGCAACATGGCAGCCTTTGGATCCTTGGTAAGATCGGGCACGTTGACTTCGATGACCATTCAATCTCATCCCGCAGGCACGTAAATGGCAGCGAGGCGGTTGAGCAGGCTGGCGTAGACCGTCCGTTTGACGCTCTTCTCGATCCCATGGGACAAGTCCCACGCGCCGACGATCCCCGATGCCTCCGTGTTCAAGAAGGAATCACGTACCATGCTTCGCACGAACCGCATTGCCCATTCGCCATATTCCTTGGCGCCAAGCTTTTGATCCGCCCGCTTGTATATTGCCTTCACGAATGCCCGGCGTTGTTTCATAGTCGTTAAAATATCGCTTTGTTGGGCCACGTGCTCCCCGATGTCGCCGGACACGGCGAGCAAATAGTCGATGAACGCGTCGGCCATCTTTGCATTTTTCATGTTGATGCTAACCTCATCGTTCACCACCACCCCGGGGCATTTATTGTTAATGCCAGGCGGCAATTGGTACTTGCCATGCGACCAATCCGTGATGAGGCTTTGGATATATATTCCCGTGAGAACATTGGGGCGCTCCTTCCGTACCTTGCGCTTTAACGGCACGCCGATCCTTGTTGTCGATGGCTTCTCTTTCCCGGATGATGCCCGCCTGCTACTCCGCCTATATCCTACTTGCGTTCTCGTCCTTGGTGACGCGTGATAACCCACCACCGAAAAACGTGTTACCAAGCCATTCCTATCGGTCAATGAAACTCTGCCCCGGCTTATCTCGAGCGCGAACTGGCCATCGACGAAAGGTCGAGGATAAACCTTAGCAGCGGTTCGCACGAGAGACTCGGCATGTTCACGCACGGCATCATGAATCTCTTGAAACAAGCTCATGCGGGATAGCGCGTTGAACACGAAAAATGGCGTGACGTGATCGCCAAAGTATTCATCGAACAATGATTCTTTAGGTTTGATATGCAATGCCACGTAGAGCATGTAATAGAAGATGTATTGCTTTCTCGATTCATCTGGCGTCTCCATAAAATCATCGTGGAGCTTGCGCAGCATCGAGATCAGCAAATCATGGGCTTCCCCGCGTGTCATGTTTTGGAACTTTCCTTTTGCAGCCGCGATGATGGCCTGTACTTGGATCATCGGCGAAAATGCTGACACGTCACGCTGGCTCATCGTTATGATCGAAGCTAGCACGGCCTGGTGCGGGGGCAGTTCAGACATGGAAAGCATATTACCACTCGCCAATATCAAGTGGCGGCAAGATGCGACGCCGAGGACGCGCGGCTCATGGCCGCTGCCATGCTCGATGAGAGCATAAACGGTGCCATCCATTGCTATGGCATTGAACAACGACGGGTACCCGTCGATGGGGTTTCTTTCGACGAGCATGTCACCTTCATCCAAGAAATTCACGAGTTCGTATTGTGTCGCGTCAACCCATCTGAACGGGTCATCCCTGAAGGCCTCGAAGGTGAACTCCGGGTCATCGATGATGTCCACGTCCTTCACCATTATTTCTTGTTTCCTTCAGCTTTTGTTGGTTGCTGCTTCGAGTTGGCGTAGAGCTTTCGCTTGTAGGCGATCATGGGATTGGCAACTGGCTTTGTCTTGCAGCAGTCATCGTGGAACTCGGTGGTGCAAATCCCGATGCTGAGTAACCTGATGCAATTTGCTGGCTTGTACTTTGCCTTTTGACTTGCATCTGTCCCGATGATCGAAGCGACTTGCTTGGTGGTCAAGTCTTGATTGAAATCGGGTTGTCCTTGAAACATGCTGGCGATGCGTGAAGCATCCATGCCCGTGAACGCGCAAAAGGAAACTACGAATAGACGTTCAGAATGTGTCAAGTTGATCCCGTCATGGATCCTCGACAAGATGTTCTTTATGCAAGGTGGAAAACATGCTGGATCCAAGGCGATGTTGCTATCATCGAGCATCGACGGTTTGCCTCGCGACCGGGCTGCTGCTTTAGCGATTAGCTTGTCGAGATATTCCTTGAACTCGGCGACAAAGGCTTTCTTGAGCTCCTTCGTCTCCGGGCGCGTGGCAAGTTCGAGGCTACTAACGATATGCATGTTCACCACTTCAACAAGCATCCGGCAGAGATCATGTTTCGTCAAGTAAACGAACCCGCCTCCTAAAGGCATGTTGACGAGGTGCCATGCTGGCGACTTGAAGCGGGTCGAGACATTGAGGTATTCAGTGAAGAACACGCGGTAATCGAACTCGTTGAACCACCGGCCTTCATCAAGTGCCTCGGCATGAAGCCCTTGGTCGCCAGCAATGGCCTTGATCGCGGCGATCGGCTCGCGCGCGAGTAGCTTCTCGTATTCCTTGCTCAGGTTAGTGGCTATCTTGTAGACGAATGATGGATCCGCGACAAAGGCCAATGCAAGGCGCAGCCATGCATGAGCCACCAGCAACCCGTTCCCAGCTACGAGGGCATCGGATCGCCTGCCCGTCAAGCACAAGTCGATCATCGCGTCAATCCGGTCACGGATGGAACGATCGGCCCTGAACCAGGCAATCGGATCGATATCGAGGCTTGCGACGAGTTCACGTGCCTTGGTCATGAACGGATATTGGAGGGCGAGTTCCATACCATGATGATGGATTCAAGGATATAAAAAAAGGATGCGATCATGTATTCGGTTTCCAGTGCTCGATCGTGCCAGCAGGATGCTTTGGCGGGGCATAGATCGTGTAAAGCTTGAGTTCGGCACGAGCTGATATGTTCGTGACATTATGGTATGTCCCGGCAAGCACGATGATTGCATCACCACTTTCCAACTTGTAATGCGATCGATCGTTGATCGTGAAAAGTGCCCTTCCTTTTTCGATGCGGAAGAACTGGTCGGTATGCGGGTGTATCTCCCTTCCAATCTCTTCGAGGGGTTTGAGATTCATCAAGACCAGCTGGAGATGGTCACCCGTGAAGATGGCACGGCGGTAATCCGTGTTATCCCACGTGTCTTGCTCGAGGGCAAATTTGATCTTGACTGGCATGCATCCACGGATCGCCCGGATGTATTTATTGATATTCGACTGGGGATGGATTTTACCTGGTCACGAATTTGTAAAAAAAAAGTGAAATGGCGACATCTGTTTTCACTCCTTGTCATCAGCGTCCTCCTCGTCCTCGACGTCAAACACGTCGCCAAGGTTGTTATGAGCTGAGATGAGCAGGTCGATCAGTTCCATCGTACCTTTATCAGCCTTGGTAATATCGTCATCGGATGTCACGCCTTTAATACCATCCAGGAGCTTGTCTATCGTGTCGATGATCTTTTGCTTGACTTCTGTTAGTGTTGCCATTCTTGTCACCTCCGGTCGGCATTTGTTTGAATGATGATTTACTCGTCTATCTCAAGCTTTGGCTGCCGCTCGCGTTGTGGGCCGCGTTTCCACGGCTTGATCACGAACCCGCGCTCGGCGAGGATGTATAACTCCGTCGGCTTGTTGGCGGAGCGGAGCCCGTTCATGATGGGTATATTCCCGGCGGATTCCTCGTCACTAAAACCGATTGCCATGTCGCAAGCTTGCACCGCGAGCCAATCCCGAATTTCCTTTCCACCCCGCTTGGGGTGTTTCAAGATAACGATCGGAAGGTTCCGTTGCATCGAATAATGAACAGCGTATGCCTCGGCACCCTCGGGATCATCTCCTGTCAAGATGATGACTTTATCGAGGCGATAACTTCTCACGCAATTATCGATGTGCTGCATGACCGTTGATCTGACCCCGTGAGGTAGATCGCCACGACTAAAGACCAGTAACAGGCTATATTTAGATTCATGAGCATTTTCATTCGGAATCGTAAACCCGGGTCGCATCTTACTGGCCTCCATATTTCTGAAAAGCATCGAGCCTGCGCTGGGCTAAAGGCCCGTGTTTGGCAATCTCGCGATCGAGTTTGCTCCCGGCCTTCAGCGGGCATGATCCGGTAGCAATGGTACTTTCGCATGCCATTCCTGTTGATGTACATTTCCCATCATTCATGAACTTGCACCTTTTATTGCCCTTCATCGTTACCATCCGCGAGTTTCTTGAGAAGCTTGATGCTATCGGGATCAAGCTTCGCATTAATGTCATCTTCGTAGTATTTTGTCGCGAGAAGGGCTTTGCTTGCTTCGACAAGCTGCAGCTTGAACATTGCATCAAGCAGCTCGACTAGCGACACGTGCTGCTGGCTCTTTATCTTTGCCACGATGGCCGGTATCAAGTGATGGGCATGGAGCAATAACACGAGGCCGGCGCACGCAAACATTCCCGCGAAGAACGCGGGCAGCAGATTCAAGATATTGTTCATGACTCCACCCTTTTCTTGTAATGCACGTATTTGCAATGTTCCTTTGCTTTTTTGACGTTTGAAAGATACAAGTTACATTTGATGCAGAAAATGTTTCCCTGGGCATCGTAATAGATCAGCGTCTGGTAATTTTCAGGCAATCCTGGCACGACACGTGCCGGGATCTTCGGCCTCCGTGGCAAATCGGTCGGCACGACTGATCTCGTCATGATATCCACGCGTCCAACGTGTTTTTCTTTTTCACTAGATTAGCCAGCCGTACATCATGTTCGCTCTTAGGATCAACCAGCCAATCGGGCTTGGTGATCCAACGGATGAGCAACTGGCAATCAGTACACATGATGCCGAGGCCCGAAAAAGAATAATCGAGGAACTCGGCCTGGTGCAAGTGCTGGCATGCCTTGGCTTTATCGATTTGCGCTCGGGTCGGCTTTTCCATTTTTGATAGCGTCCCTGTTATCACGGGCTCCGTAATGATGCCTTTTATCACGGGAATGTCCGGCATATTGCTGGAAGCATGCTTGGCTCGTTTCTTCTTGGTCATTCCCTGGAGCTCGGCAGCACGGGCTTCCCGCTCGCGTACCTCGCCGATCACGTCAAGCAATCGTTTCCCTCGCCAACCTTGTATCTTCCCGCAATCGTTCTTGATAAGTACCGAAGCATCGATGCCCTCGGGATGATAGTCAGGCTTCATGGTACATTTTCGCAAGCCGCAAAGCGATGACGTGCCGTCCTTCGGGAAGTAATGGCTGCATTCGGCACACCAACGTGGGATCTGGGTGCTCATGGTTCGCCCTCCACAATTTTCACGACAGTACCATCGCCGGCCTTGGTAGCCACGATGATCTTGCAATAGTTCGCAGGGCGGATTATGAAGGCGTCCTTCTCCTGGCAAATCGTGACCTTCATGCGGTTCAGTTTGCCGAGCACGTGCACGCCGTACTTGTCCTCGTAGACGATTTTATCATTGTCCTTCATTGACTTGCCCTCCACTTCATGAACTGCTCGGCAATGTATTTCGAGAAGCATGGCGGCACGGCTTGGCTGAACATGTTCTGGCCGTCAGTCATGTTCACGTTTAACGGGATGTGCGTGATGCCCATGGCCTCTGGCCAGGCTGCTTTCATTCTCTGGTAGCGTTCAGGCCCGCCATTGCGTTTCGTCGAGACTAACCGTCCGACCACCGAGAACTCTTGTTGCCCTGCATGTTCGACATGTCGTGGCTGCTCAACGGGGAAGCCATGGATTTCAAATATGCGGTGACGGTAAAGCCGTTGTCCGAACATGAGGCCGCATAATTCCAAATCAGCATGCATGCTCTCGCGGGCATCTGGGACATTCTCGATTACATAAGGATGGCCGAGCTTGTCAAGAAGCTCGCGGGTCGGCGGGATCTGGTTTGGATGGTTTTCCGCCTTGCCTCGTATCCTGGTCATCGCGCTGAAATGCTGGCATTTGGGAGAGGCCCAGACAAAATCAAAGTACCTGTCAAGAAATCGGTTTCCATCCAACTCGACACGCGAGGCGAGCTTGAACACGTCATCGCAGATGAAATGGCCGGGGTAAAATCGTTCGCACCGCGGGTCGATGTCGACGCCCCAGACCTCGAAGCCTGCCTGGATAAGGCCTGCGCAAGTTCCGCCGGCGCAACAAAAGAGATCAAGTGCTCGTGGCTTGTCCATGTTCAAAACCACCGAATCGTTCGTGCCAGAGTTTTATAAGGATCTGCCCGTGGCACTTCGGGTTATCACACGTCGTGGCATTCACACACCAGCACCCGATCCGTTTCCCCGTGAGTTCGTCGATATCCCATGCCTTCGTACCCCATCGCTTGAACGACCGGCGGACGGCAGCATCGATCGCCTTCTGCTGTGCGGGGCTCGTGTTGAACAGGTCCATCACGATCATTCCCGGCGTCCCGCTGAGGAGGTTCGTGATGTATTCGTGGTACATGAGCAATGCTGCATCGCCCCATTCGTCTTTTCTGAACGGGTTATGCCACTTGGAATCCTCGGTGAACTCCGTGTACCGTGTGGCCCTGCCAATATATATGTCATATTTCGGGCGTTCTCGCTTGTGCTTCCTGATATTGATGACCACGGGCGCGCTGTAAAGCGGCCAGATGAATTGTTCATCTGGTAAAGAATTGTTCATCATGCCAGCAAGGCCTCCATGTCGATTTTCCTGTGCTGGAAGGCATGCATCAAGGTTCCCTCTTCGTACTTCCGCCATGGCATCGGGAGCTTGGCGCGTATCGGGCACAAGTGCCAGTTCAAGCCATCGAGGTTCTTGTGCGGCGTGAACAAGGCGCATATACTCACCTTGATCGTCCAGTCCAGGTGCTTTTCCAAGTGCTGGTTCGGGCAGCGCATGCAATTGCCCAAGACCCATTCACGTGACTTCGTGGGCGCATGGACATCACGGCGCTTGGCATCGTTCTTGCGATAGGACGTGTTCACTCGCCACCTTCAGGTTGTTTCACTTTATGCTCCGGCATGCAATAGGTAGATCCAGATTCAACCACGCTGCCATTGTTCACGAGCTTTCCCAGCAAATCGATCACGTCCACCTTTTCCATGTTCGTTGGTGCGAATCCTGCCCTTTCCAAGATGAGCTCCAGCTCCACGGGTTGGCCGACGTTCTCAGCAACCAAGCCCTTGATGACACTTAACAATGCCTTCGTCATCTGGTTCCCGACGTCGAGTTGTTGGGCAACCGGCTGCAATTCTGGCGGGAGCAAGTCCTCGATCTTGTCAGGATAGCCAGCAGCCTTGTATTCTTCAAAGCTATGGATGTCGGTGAACCCGTCGAAGTTCTCGCGAAGTTTTACATAGTGGTAGGTTCGAACGGTGACCGAAGTCGCCCTTTCGCCTTTCGTCGCCGCTGGCTTTGATACCCTGTCCGAGCTGCAAAGGATGCCATAGCGGCGCACGACACCCGTGAACTTGTTCGGCGTGTCGATCTTGGATTCCTTGCCTGTCATTGCCGCCCATGTGGAAAACTCGTCGAAAATCGTATCAGATGGGGAAATGAATTCTTTCCATGGCCGGTCAGTTGCTGGTGGCAAGGCTTTGCCCGTGCGTGCCTTCAAGTCATCGACGATGCCCGTGCAGCATTGGCTCAAGAACTCGTAGACCGGCTCGATAGCCATGCGCAAATAGTGCAAGACATTGTGGATGTCCATGCTCTCGAAATGCTTCCGCTTCAACAAGTCTGGCAATGCCTTCATGGCATTCACGAGGATCCCTTGCATCTCGGCCTGGTTGTCGATGACACTGCGATCGAACTCTGGATCCTTCTCGTCGACAGTGAACTGGTGGCCGAAAAAGAAGAGAAGGATACGATTGGCCGTAGCGGTGTCAAGATTCGTTATGTACGGGATCTTGTTAGTGCTGAACATCATCTTGCACGTGTTCGTCACGTAGAAGGCATTCATGTGCTTGCGTTCAACTCGCAACACGTCATCGCCCGTGATTTTCTTGAACTCGCCAGGATCCTTGATGGTCAAGCCGGACACGTCATCGTCATAGTTCAGCAACTTGGCTTCCAGGTTCCCCCTGCAAAACGGGTTGTCGCACAATCCATGGAATGTTTCTTCGGCACAATTATCCCGGCCGAGAACAGCTCGTAATATTTTCACCAGTGTCGTCTTGCCCGTGTCCGTCTCGCCAATCATGAAGACTGATTTTTTCATTGACACGCCAGGAATCAACAAGCAAGCGATCCAATCCCACATCAAGCTTTGTTGCTTCGGGATCGCCTTTTCCAAGAAAGCCTTGAATTTCGGGCAATCTGGCAAAGGTGTTAGCCCCGCCGCTTGCGAGGTACCAGTTGCAGGCAACGGCACGGCAGCAACCGGGGGCACGGCAGCAACCGGGGACGCCGCGATCATGCTGGCAGTAAAAGCAGCATAAGGGAAATCCCATGGTATCATGATGAATGTCCGGATATTGTACTTGTCCTGGAGATTTTGCATCTGGACATATTGTTCTGGTGTCAAGTTATTTCGCGGCAAGAATGCCGCCTTCTCGCAGAAGTAAATGCAGTTTTTGAAATGGATGACCCGATGATCAGCATCGAAGTCACGTATTTTCCACGTGTTTTGTTCTTGCAAGCGGTTCAAGACTTCGTTAACGTTTCTAGTGGAATTATGACCCGCTTTTCCTGGCACGACAGGCATCCTCATCAAGATGGAACGCGCGGCCTTGCGGATCGACATCTTCACATCACGTTGGAAATACGAATTGATCTGGTCTGCGGCCTTCACCCAAAATCCTTCGTCATCCTTGGTCTCGACCCAATAATACCGTTCGATAGCCAAGGCTGTCACAACATCATCTAGGCTCTTGATCTCTTCGCTCAAAATCATAACCTCGAGAATAGGTTTGGCAGTCATTCAAGGGGTCGGCGGGGCATTTAAAGGTGTCGTTGCCGCCTCACGCGAGGCGAACGCATTTCGTGGTAGAGCAAGGATCGCTGACAGAAACTTTTTCTTCGATCCGTATCACTCCGGAATCAACCAATTGGCGCAACAACGTCTGGATGGTGCCCGCCGGGAGTTTCGTTGATGCATAGATCGCCGTCATCTCCAGCTCCTTGTGCTCGATGATCCGCTCGAGCAATTGCGTGAACTCCAGGTCGACAATGAATTTCCTTTGCCGTGGCGATCCTGCGATCATCCCAGTGTTGATGCCGTGGAAGTTCTGATCATGCGCGCGTTTGCCCGACGCTCGCTTGAACACGATCCCGCATTCAATGCATCGCTTGTTATCGTGCACGCGCACGATCTTGCCTTCTTCAGTTGTCATGCCTTCACGCAACCCTTTATCTTCAACTATCATTGCTGGTCTTTTGGCCATCGTACCCGCCGCATGTCAACAGCCTTGCCACGAGGGATCAGCTTTGGCTTGTAGTGGCCATCGCTCATCGAGTTGACCTCGCGCACGAACTTTTCTGTCTGTTGCAAGAACATCACGACCGCATCCCGCAAGAACTCTGAACGGTTTGGGCTTAGGCCAAGGTGAACGAGGCTATCGATCGCTTCCACTTGTATCCTGGTCAAGTAGATCGTGACGGAATAGGTACCCTCGGAGCCGTGCATCCCGGATAGATAATCCCTTTTACCTTCGATGAGGATCTTGTACAAGGCTTGCGTCGCGGCATCTCGCAAGAAGCTCGAGCGATTGATCGTGGCGGTGCCTGCTAATGCATCGATGCGGCTGACTTGTCCACTATTGATATAGAACGTGACGATTCTCCCGTGGCTCCTTTTCAACGAGGGGTGGCCTCCTTGTTCGTGCCTTCGATGCCTTGGCCTGACCTGCGCTTGGTTCGCTTGTCAAGCCATCCCAACGCCGAACGGATGTTCGCCACTGCAGCCTTGTTTTCCGCACACGGGAACTTCGCATCGAAGTTTTCGATGATGCGATATAATGCTTCGCCAAGCAAGTCAATCTGGCAGCCATTGGTGCCATATTCCTTGCGCGGCCCATCTTGTATCGTGAAAGTCAAGGTGGAGCCGTTGACTTCGAGGTACTTGTCAATTCCTTTGAGAAAGCTAAAGTCGTTGTAGGTTTTTTTTCTTTCCATTGATACCACCATTGATTGCCACGTAAAGCTTCCAGGCTTGCACGACCATCCTGAAGAAGTCCGGGTTAACCGAAAGCTCGCGCAAGACCTGGACGCGGTCCTGTAACTGTTGATGATGTTCGGGCCTCAAGAAATCCTGGGCGAGCACGTTCACGACGAGATTGATGGCGCTCACGGCGGCCTTGCGCGTGGAATCGATCGAATGCAGATCCAGCACCTCGCCCTTGGTTTGACCATCGACGAATGCTTCGACATGGGCATCCACGTCCTTGATCAACGATCGCATGCCTTCGGCGACGAGTTCCCTGTCTTCACGTGTCATCGGTTTTCCCGTTGGAATCTGCCCCTCGCTCTTTGGAAGGCGTTGGAACTCGCCCCTTTTTCAATCGATGGTTCGTCAGGCCATTTATTATTGGCAAGAAAATACTCGCGGTTCTTGACTTGTTCTTTCAAATCGTTTAGTTCCCAAGCCACGATGGCGTGCTCGTGCTTCTTGTAAAACATGCTTTGGCCAATGTACCATGCAGGAAATACTCCGGCGATGATGGCGATGGTCAAGATATTTGCTGTCAGCGTCCATCCACCGAAGCACAAAGGAATGATGATTGATTCTGCCACCAAGGTGAATAAAGGAATAAAAGGAGGCCCGATCCATTCCCAAGCCTTGATTTGCGGTTCATTGTTCATGTAGCTCACTTGCCGTCCTTGAGGGGCATCCCGTCCTCCTTGACAGGCGTTATGACGCACGTGTAGGCCTTTCCCCGGCCCTCGCCCTTGAGCCGGAACCAGCAATCAAACGTCCCGCCAGCCTCGTTCTTGAACTTGCCCAGCATCTTCCGCATCCCAGGATTCACGTTCAAGAGATATTCGATGCCCGATCTATCCGTGACAGGCACCCAATCCTGGATCGGCCGGATCTTCTTGACCTTGGGCTTGAACCCGCCCTTGCCATCCGCCTCCATGATGGGCTTGTTTTCAGCATCTAGCGCCAAAATGACATTGCCATCCTTGTCCCGTGCCTCTTGTTCGAATTTGCTGCGCCGCTTGATGACCTTGCCACCCTTGAGGAACTTGAGGATCAAGTTCTCCTTGGTGGCTTTCTCCACAGATAAAAACGTGCGCGATGCCGAAGTCGCCCATGCCTCGAAATCCACTTCCACGCCACGTTCCAGCTCTTCTTCAGAATATTCCGAGATGGCCACGTTGTCCTCATGCGCTGTGATTGCCAGGGCCGTTTCCTCTGGCGGGGCTTCCTCCGCCAGGTAATCCTCTGGCGGGGCTTCTTCTGCCTCACCGGGGGCGGCTGGTGCTG
>PDVH01000128.1_pt1 | contig 19932 bp, 15 predicted proteins | sample 1369781 | NCBI WGS metagenome assembly PDVH01 (sample SAMN07795378, study PRJNA414565) | Alkali sediment metagenome, whole genome shotgun sequencing project. | isolation source: glacial lake sediment | place: Bosnia and Herzegovina: Donje Bare Lake | collected 2016-06
GTGATAATTGCCTTCCCTGGAAACTCCTGCCACACCTCGAGCGCCGGCTGAGACAACGATATAATCGACTACGCCAAGGTATGGTTTGGCCTCATCAAAAATCTCATCAATGTCGGTAATATTCTTACCTATGAGCCTTCCAAACTCATGGATATTTGGTTTTATTAAAAAAGGGCCTGCATTCACCCCTCTTGCCAGGACCTCCTCGTCTGCATCGAGGATCACCTTAACCCCTTTTTCCTTGAGGGTTGTTATTAACTGGGCAAAAAAATTGTCACTTATACCCTTCGGCATGGCTCCGCCCAAAACGATATAACTATCACCAGGTAATTCCCTTATTTTATTGTAGAAGGCAGAAATTTCAAATGGCTTCACTTCCGGACCACAGGTGTTGAGAAGAGTTTGCAGGTTCTTTTTCCGTTGATAGATGATTATGTTAGAACGGTTTTCATCGTTAATCCTGGTAAAATCGCACAAGATCCCTTCATTGACAAGCCTGCCTTCGAGTTCCAGTCCGTTATACCCACCGATGAATCCAAGGGCAACACTCTGGCCACCGAGTTCCTTAATGACCCTCGATACATCAATGCCCTTGCCGCCGGCGCTGTTCTTCTCCTCTATGATTTGGTTGACGTCATCATAGATGATTTCCTCTACTTCAACAGTTCTGTTGAGGGCTGGGCTTTGTGTGATGGTGTATATCATGGGAGCACAAGATTATTTTATTAAATATATCTGAAAATGGCTACATAAAAATTTTGTCTATTGTTTTTTTATCAACCACAATGTCGATTATTCACTGCTGAGCTTGATAGCTTCACGGGGAAGGATTGAAGGGTCGAGCAACAGCTCATACTGCACCTTTGTCTTCATGTCTCGTAGAACAACCATGCCCTTTTCTATTTCGTCATCTCCCAGGATGAAAACAAAATCTGCATTCAGGCTGTCTGCATACCTCATCTGTGATTTCAATGATCTTCCATCATATGAGTAGCTGAGGGAAAGACCAGCATCAGAAAATGCCTTCACAAGGGGGACGAGATATTTTTTTGCCCGTTCGCCAAGGTACGCAAAGAAGTAGGTCGGTGTCGCCACAGTGCTTTCATTCTTTGTAATGAGCGCCAGCCTTTCAACCCCTATTGCAAAACCAGTCCCCGGGGTTTTGGGCCCGCCCATCTCCTCAACGAGGTTGTCATATCTACCGCCGGCCATAAAAGCCTTCTGCGCCCCAAGATCATCAGATGTAACCTCAAAAACTGTTTTCGTGTAGTAGTCAAGGCCTCTCACAAGCCTTTTATTGATCTTTACAGTAAAACCAAAACTGTCAATGTGCTTCCGAAACTCATCAAAATGATTCTTGCAACCCTCACAGAGGTATTCAAAAAGAAACGGCGATCCCTGGCTTACATCTATACACTGTTCGTTCTTGCAGTCAAAAATCCTTAAGGGATTTCTATCCAATCGCCTGCCACAGTCTTCGCAGAGCTTTTCTTTTTTTGCTTCAAAATAGCCCACGATGACTTTACGGAATGTTTCGCGACACTCAGGGCATCCCACGCTATTAACCTCTATTTCAAAACTCTTAACATTAAGCTCCTTAAGAAGCAGGTGGATCATCCAGAGGAGCTCTGCGTCAATGAGGGGGTCCTCAACACCAAACACCTCCACATCAATCTGGTGAAACTCCCTGAACCGTCCCTTTTGAGGCTTTTCATGACGAAACATGGGACCCATGGTGAAGAGCTTACTCACCCGTTCTTTGACATACAAACCCGATTGAAGATACGCTCTCACCATCCCTGCCGTTGCCTCAGGACGCATGGTAAGGGAATCCCCGCCAATATCGATAAATGTGAACATTTCTTTCTCAACGATGTCTGTTGTGTCGCCAATACTTCTTACAAACAGTTCTGTTTTCTCAAGGATGGGAATCTCAATCTCGGTAAAATTGAGAAGTTGAAGATATTTTCGCGAAACAGCTTCGATGCGCTTAAACCTGTCAAGCTCTTCTCCTGAGATGTCCCTGAATCCTCTAAGGGTCTTTATCTTCTCCATCTATTCTCCGAAATGTTTCAAAAGCACCACATTACTACCATAAACAGCTTTGTACCGGTTCTCAAAAGCTTCACATCACGGAAGCCTGAATTTTCAAGTCCGTCTTTCACCTCCCGAAATGAGTACGTATCGCCACCACGGGTATTAACCAGCATGTTAATAGCGAAAAGAGTGCCCGCAGGAGGCTTTGTGCGATCTTCATTCATAATGTGATCCCTGATAAGTATTGTACCACCCTTTTCGAGAGCTCGGAAGATTTTGCCATACAGAATCATGTTCTCTTCAGGGCTATTCTGGTGGATAATGGCTGACAGGAGGGCAAGATCACATCCTGTCGGCAAATCATTCTCGTAGAAGTCGCCTGCGATGAACTCTACGCGATCGGAAAACCCCTCGTCCCTTATCCTCTCCTGAGCCATGGGGATGACGTCTTCAAGGTCAAATATGATAGCCTTCATGAAGGGATTTTTTCGCAGAAAAGCTATAGCGTAAGTGCCCGAAGCACCTCCTACGTCAAGAAGCCGTTTGCATTGACTCGCATCATAAGCTTCGGCGATCTCTAAAGATAAGACCCTGGCTGCAACATGCATTGCACCTACAAAGGACTTCCAGTCTTTCTCGCTGAATTTGAGGCCAGGTTTATACTGTTTTCCAGGACCTTCTCGCACGATTTCCGTAAGGTCACTCCATGTTCGCCAGAGATGAACCATATGAAGGACCATGGGGAGGACCGTTTCGGGATGGTGTGATGAGAGAAAAGCCCCTTTGCCTGTCAACCGATAGATGTCATCCGTTTTTGCGAGAAACTCCATGACAAACAAACAGTCAAGAATCCTGGTTGTTGCTCGCACATCAAGACCACGTTCATGTGCAATGCGTGAAGCGGTGTCTGGTTTCTCATCGATGCAAGTAAAGAGATCAAGCTCTGCAGCAGTCAGGATAACCTTACTCTTCATAAAAGCTCTCGCCTCAGTCATGAGAATCTCTTGGATCATAACTCTTCTCCTTTTTGTAAGTTCATCCCTTGGAGGGATATAAAACTATAAAACGTAATCTCTATAAATTCCACCTAATAACCCTACCGGTCTGCCGGTTATCACTTTTCCTCGTGGAACAGTTGACATGGGGGTTGGGGATACAGTATCATGCAATCTATCTCCATCATGAAGTAGCAATCAATGAGGTTCATTGTGGCGCTGAAAGAAGAATTCGAACATACAGGCAATTGGTTGTTCAGGTGGCGAAGCTACCTCCCCATTCTGCTTCTTTGTATTTTTGTCATTGGCTTTTTTGACCTCCGTCTCAGGGCCGAGGATGGAGGCAGGGGCCTCATATGGGAACTTGTCTGTTTCGCAGTGACACTACTCGGTCTTGCAGTCCGTATCTTTACTGCCGGCTATGCGCCCCGCGGAACATCGGGGAGACACACATTACGACAGGAAGCAAAGAGGCTGAACAGCTCCGGAATGTATTCTCTCCTCAGGCATCCACTCTATCTGGGAAATGCACTTATGTGGCTTGGGATTTCCCTCTTTGTTCATGTGTGGTGGGTGGTTGTCATTTCCATGCTCATCTTTTGGATCTATTATGAAAGAATAATGTTCGCTGAAGAAGAGTTTCTATTGCAACAATTTGGCCATAAGTTCGAGGTATGGGCGAAAAAAACCCCTGCATTCCTCCCGAAATTCAAAAACTGGATACCACCTGACAAGGATTTCTCATGGAAAAAGATCCTCAGGTATGAGTCCCCTACCCTTCTCTTGATAACAACCTCCCTGACTTTTCTCCATGCACTTCGGGATCAAATCGTGCTGGGCACCATTGAAATCGACTGGGTTTGGATTACTATGTTGTCGATCACCCTGCTATTCTATCTTGTAATCAGAATTCTAAGAAAGACAACCCGTATACTTTCATAAAGCATGGTCCAAGGGAAAAACCGATGGACGACCGTCCTGAAACAAGTTCAGGGCTAGGACGAGGGACGAATAAATACTGAATTGCCTTTGCGTCCGAGTGAGTCCTGTCAAATGCTGTCGCGTCCGAGTGAGTCCCAGATTCTTTAGGACGAACGAACGTCATAGTGCAGCGGGCGTCCTTCGGATGTGCGGTAAACTAAAGGCCGCGCTGGCAGAAGCCAGGCGGCCTTTAGTTTACAATTAATACCCTTTTATCATTGGCCGGTCTTCAGGTATTCGTCCATGGCTGCTGCTGCCTTACGTCCTGCACCCATAGCAAGAATAACTGTTGCTGCACCGGTCACAATGTCGCCACCGGCAAAAACACCTTTCCGGCTCGTCTTGCCTGTCTCCGGATCAGCGACAATATTACCGGATTTTCTGAGCTCGAGGCCTGCTCCGCTCTGAGTAAGGATGGGGTTCGGACCCTGGCCTATGGCTACGATCACAACGTCAACGTCGATGATATAGTTACCCATCCATTATCATCGCCAACTACCTTGATAGGGTTTGTGAGGAGTCTGAAGTCGATCCCTTCCTCTTCTGCATGATGGGCCTCTTCCGCCCTCGCCGGCATCTCAGCCCTTGAACGTCGGTACACAAGGTATACATTCTCAGCACCGAGTCGCTTTGCCACCCTCGCAGAATCCATGGCAACATTACCACCGCCGACAACCGCAACCTTACTTCCCACCCGGACCGGTGTATCGTATTCCGGGAAGAGATAAGCCTTCATAAGGTTTGCCCTCGTTAGGAACTCGTTTGCTGAATAAACGCCATTCAGGTTCTCGCCGGGGATGTTGAGGAAATAAGGCAACCCTGCACCAGTTCCAACAAAGATCGCATCAAATCCCTGGGCGAAGAGCTCATCAACGGTCACTGCCTGGCCAACAATCACGTCCACCTTTATCTTCGCGCCAAGCTTGCCCACATAGTCCACTTCCCTCTGCACGATTGCCTTGGGGAGACGGAATTCAGGGATACCATACACGAGCACACCACCGGCTTTATGGAGGGCCTCGAAAACCGAGACGTCATGACCCTTCTTCGCGAGCTCTCCAGCAACGGTTAACCCTGCAGGTCCTGCGCCGACGACTGCCACTTTTTTCCCTGTGGGTTTTGCAACCTCAGGCACCCTGATGTCACCTTGTTGTGCCTCGTAATCAGCAGCAAAGCGTTCTAACCTCCCGATGGCGATGGGTTCACCTTTCTTGCCAAGAACACATTTTTCTTCGCACTGGGTCTCCTGCGGGCATACACGGCCACAAACGGCAGGCAGGGCATTCGTTTCTTTGATGACATGGATGGCGCCCATGAAATCGCCTTCCTTTATCTTCTTGATGAATTCAGGGATAGTGATATTCACAGGACAACCTTCAATGCAGGGCATATTCTTGCACTGGAGACAACGGGACGCCTCCCTGATAGCGTTTTCTCGGGTATAGCCAAGAGCAACCTCGCTGAAATTCTGGACCCTCTTCTTCGGATTTTGCTCAGGCATTCTCTCGCGCCTTTTCGTCTTCTTTAACTGCTTTGCCTGAAATTCAAGCTTGCACTGGTGGTCCCACATGGCACGCCGCTCTTCTCGGTTATACATTTTCTGGCGGGCGACCAGCTCCTTGAAATCCACCTGGTGCCCATCGAATTCAGGTCCGTCAACACAGACAAACTTTGTCTCGCCCCCGATAGTGGCACGGCAACAACCGCACATACCCGTGCCATCGACCATAATGGTATTCAGGCTGACGATCGTTCTTATATTATGAGGTCTTGTCACATCACTCACGGCCTTCATCATGACCACAGGGCCGATGCCCACAACCTCTTCGATCTTCTCGCCTTTTTCAATGAGCTGTTTGAGGACATCAGTGACAAAACCGTGGTGGCCATAAGTACCATCGTCGGTCGTCACGAATAGCTCTGTACTCACTGCCCTCATGTCGTCTTCCAGTATGAGCATTTCTTTTGTCCTGGCGCCGATAATGGAGATAACCCTGTTTCCAGCCTCAAAGAGAGCCTTCGCTATGGGGAGCACGGGCGCAACACCAACACCGCCTCCTACACAAACCACGGTTCCAAATTTCTCGATATGGCTGGGCCTTCCAAGGGGGCCAACAACGTCAAGGAGGGTCTGCCCTTTTTCAAACTTCGCCATCTTCTGGGTGGATGACCCGACTGCCTGGAAGATAACAGTAATAAGGCCCGCTTTCCTGTCATACTCAGCAACAGTCAGGGGAATACGCTCTGCATAGTCGTCTACCCGAAGGACAACAAACTGGCCTGCTTTTACCTTTTTTGCAATGTCCGGCACGTAGAGTTTAAAAAGCGTGAGGGAAGGTGCCAGGTCTCGTTTTTCAACAATTTCATTTAGTTTCGGTTCTCTTGCCATAGCTTCTCCTTTTCAAAATGTTGGGCCAAACATGCTTATTGCCCCCTATTGTTCTAGCTTAATTGGTAACTTCACCTTAAAGGTGGTGCCTTTTCCTACCTTGCTGTCCACCTCAATATGTCCAAAGTGTGACTCCACAATCCTTTTCACGATGGAAAGCCCAAGGCCTGTTCCCGTTATGTACCTCGTATCGGGTCCGCAAACGCGGTAAAACTCTTCAAAAATGCTTGACAGGTGTTCCTTGTCGATGCCGATGCCCGTATCGGCAATTTTGATGTTCAGGTAATGGTTGCTTGGGACCGCGCTAATCGTAACCTTTCCTTTTGCCACGTTATACTTAATTGCATTTGAAATAATGTTCGTAAATAACTGCTCCATTTCCGCCCGGTCTGCCTCCACAAGGGGAAGTTTTTCCGGCAAGTCCATCTTAAACTTAATCTCATTCGCTTCACCCTGGTTTTTCAGAAGCTCTACGGTGCTTATAATGATACCGGTTAAATCAAGGAGCTCTTTTTTTCTCTCAACACGTTTACACTCGAGCCTGCTGAACTGAAGAAGGTCGTTCACGAGATCAAGGAGCGAATGGGTCCTTGTCTTTGCCCTCTCAAGCATCTGGCGATTCATCTGTGGATCATTTCCTGCAGCACCGCTTAAATACGCAGAAAGGTAGCCTTCCACGGCTGACAGGGGCGCACGCAACTCATGGGTCACCATGGAAACAAACTGGGATTTTACCTGGTCGAGTTCTTTCAGGCCCGTTATGTCCCGAAGTGTGCTCACAACTCCAAGCTCCTGGCCATCCTTGTCCCTGATGGCTGACACATTTACCATCAGCGTTTTTGGCACAGGCTTTGTCAACTCGATCTCCTCAGACATTGCTGTATAACGGGAAGAATCAGGCAACAGAGATCTACCAGGTTTTTTTCCTTGATGACCTCCCCGATGTTCTTGCCGACTTCGAGCTTCTCGTTCAGGTTAAGCATCTTCAGCGCCGCAGGGTTCCAAAGAACCAGCTGATGCTCCTTATTCGTCACAAGAATCCCGTCGGCCATAGAGTTAACGATGGTGTGGATCTTCGACTCCTCACGGGCAACTTCAAGAAGCTTTTGATCCCTCTCCTCCATAAGCCTCTGGGCCTGGAGGCTGAGACGTCTCTTTTCAAGACCCCTGTTTACAACAGCAATGACCTGGTCAGGAGCGAATGGCTTTGGCATATAGTCGTATGCCCCGTGTTTCATTGCATCGACAGCCGTCTCGATCGTTGCAAATCCGGTAATGACGATCATGATGATTTCCGGGTCAAACTTTCTCACCTCTTCCATCATCTCAAGGCCACCCATGACAGGCATCATGAGATCAACCAGTATGAGATCAAAAGACTTTGACTTAACGAGCTTCAGCCCTTCTTCGCCATTCTCTGCCACTTCGACGATGTAGCCTTCGCTTATAAGGATTCGGCGGCACCCTTCCCGGATACCCCTCTCGTCATCAACGACCAGTATGTTTGTTTCCTCAGCCACAGTCCACCGGGAAGTCTCGCCTATCCTTGTGCAGATCGAGCCAGAAGCTCATTGATCTTCTTTATAAGATCCTCAGGCAACAGTGGTTTACTGGCATAATCGTCGGTCTTCATCCAGTAGCCGTCAAGCTCCTGGGAGAAATCCATACCTGTCTCGCTCGACACTGCAGTGAGCATGAGAATCGGGGTGTTCTTCGAGGTCGGGTCTGCTTTGAGTGCCTTTGCAAACCCAAAACCCGTATCATGCTTCTCCATCATCAGATCAAGAACAATCAGGTCGGGCTGTTCAAACCTGACTCTGTCCAGGCCTTCTGCCCCTGAATAGGCCACCACAACGTCGAATCCGTTATTTTCGAGTACGGCCCTATTCAGATCAATGAAATCAACATCGTTGTCAACAAGTAAAATTTTTGTTTTTTTACTCATAGTTACTTCTCCCTATCATTTCGTTATATTTTGAATCCATAAACTTTTGCCTTTCCTTCGTCCCCTGCTGTCTCCTCACTCACAACAACAGGCAAGGTAATCACAAACGTACTGCCCTTCCCTAAATCAGTCTCAACATCAATCTTTCCCTGGTGGCGCTCGATTATACCATAAGAGATGGCCAATCCAAGGCCAGTTCCTTTTTCCTTTGTGGTAAAGAAAGGAGAAAAGAGTTTGCCCATCACCTCGGGAGGAATTCCAGGACCTGTGTCTGCAATCTTGATCTTAATCTGTTTCTTATCAAAGATTGTGCTGATCGTCAGCTTCCCATTACCCTCCATAGCTTGAGCCGCGTTCAGTATAATGTTGAGGAATACCTGCTTGAGTTGGGTCTCATCAGCAACGATCGTCTGAGGCCCCTGATCAAAGGATTTCTTAATCTTGATGTTGTGAAATAAAGATTGATTCACAACCAGGCTGAGCACCTCTTCCAGGATATCGTTGACATTAACCTCTGAGGCCCTCAGCTTCTTCTCCCTGGCAAAGCTCAGGAGACCCTGTACAATATCTTTCGCCCTGTTGGCCTCGCTTATGACCAGTGCAATATCCTCCCGTTTCGGATCATCGGGCTCCAGGCTTTTTTGAATCAAATGGGAGTAAATCAGGATAGTACCGAGAGGGTTATTGATTTCATGAGCAACACCGGCTGCTAACTGCCCGATGGAGGCTAACTTCTCGGTCCTGATGAGCTGGGTCTGTGCTTGTTCAAGCTCCTGGTGCGATACCTGGAGTTCCCGGTGAGATTTCTCTAACTGTTGAAAGATCTTCTTGCTCTCCCCAAGCAGGTAAGGTAGACAGTATTCCTCGCGAGCAAGGCCTTGAACAACCGCAATTGCCTTGTCACGGCACGATGGGTAGCCGCAGGCCCTGCAATCCAGATTGTGATTCGGCGGAAGTTTCCCGATTTTCTTGAGCACCGTCCTGATCTCTTCTTCAGTCGGCGAAGGCAACCTTTGTTCCATGTTTTGAAAGCTCCGTGCCAAGTCAATGTTCTTGAACTTGTCGAGCTCTGCCATGACGCTTAAAATGTCCTGTTTGGCCATTTCGGACTTGGTGTACTGGGCAACGATCTGCCTGCGGGCAAGGATTGAGAGGTCACGTTCCGCGAAAGGACCGTCAACGCAGCCATAACAATAAACAAAGTCGAGGAACTTCCCCTGCATGTAACCTTCAGCCAGTTGTTTGAGTGCCCCGATTGACCGCCTGTAACCTCCTATGACGCTGATCTCGTCTGTGAGAACGTCAAAGCTTGGCCCAATATTCCGGTACAGACCGCCAATAACGGGGATTATTCTCCCCTGGTACGGTCTCGGCCCGTCAAATTCAGTCTCCGGTAAGGCCGATTTATTGATGTCCATCTCATTGATCAGTTTCCTTACGTCAACGAAGGTGATGACCTCATCAATGGAACCTGCTACTTCGGGAGCAACCATTTCCCCCATGCGGGAAAGGCAAGAGGTGATGTAAACAACCTTCCATTCAGGGCCCTTTAACTGGTGCGCTACCCTGCCAATAGCGATCATTGGAGAAACCACGGGGGCAAGGTTCGGGATGAGTTGCGGGTAATATTTCTGGACATAAAAAACTATTACCGGACAAAACGAAGAGATGAGGGGACGAGTGGTCTCCTCATGGAGAAGCTTGAAGTACACCTGGCTAACGAGCTCAGCTCCAAAGGCACCTTCCCAGACTTCATCGAAACCGATTCGTTTGAGTACGCTCACAACCTGCCTTGGAGTTCCGAGGTCTGTCTCTACAGCAAAGCTTGGATCGAGGACTGCGATAGTTTTCGTTCTCTCGGCCAAGAGTTCTTTCACATGGGGAAGACCGCCGTGGTAGGTCAGTGCACCCTGGGGGCATGCCCTGATACAACCACCACACATAACACACCGCTCCTGGATAACCCTGAAGCCATCTTTCCCCACCTTGATTGCCTTTGCAGGGCAGATCTGAACGCAGTAGGAACAACGGCGGCACTTACGGTTGTTGACATCAATGTCATAGGGATTTTGTTTTGTATTAAACGTTACGGTTGCCATTATTCACTTTAAAGTGCTTGTATTGGTACCAAATTGTTACAATTTTACACCGAAATCGAGCCCAGAGTCAACGGAGGGAATAAAACCGATTGAAGATTTGTGAAACAATGAACATATCAAGGTCAATTGAAAAGATAAAAAAACCTGAACTGTTACGGCATTTTGCTATGGTAGATTGTGTGACAATTACCCCTTGCCATATTCATAAACTATGCTAAGAATATAGTAATTGGTATTAATTATGACGGCAATAAAAGACGTGATGAAAGAGGTTATGTTGATCGTGGAGGCCATTGAAGAATCCGATCTCTTCAAGGGGGTAAGCAAGGAGTTTCTTCATGAGATAGGTAAGGCCGGGGAAGTAAAGCACTGCAAGAGCGACTCATTTATCTTCCACGCCAACGAGAAAGCCCGATACGTTTATCAGCTCATTGAGGGTACCATAGACATAATGATGGCCGAGAAAGAGATAATTCACTTCACTGTTGCCAGGCCCGGTGAAATAATCGGATGGTCTGCCCTCGTTGAGCCATACACATATACTGCCACTGCAAAGTGCACATCTGACACGAGGGTTGTGAGAATGTCCAGGGAGTCCCTCGAGAAAATCATCATAAAACACCCTTCTGACGGGCTGGCCATACTAAAGCATCTCACCGGCATCATTTCGCATCGCCTCCGCCACGCCTATTTGTATATTTACAATAAGGGATAACCTTTAAGGGTTCAAGTGGAAAAGGAAAATCGATGGACGAGGGAAGACCGTCCTGAAACAATTCAGGACTGGGACGAGGGACGAATAGGAGTTCAAATGCTGTGGCGTCCTAGTAAATCCCGCGATTATCGCGGGAAGAACGGTCGTCCAAGCGAAGCGGTCGTCCTTCGGATATATGGTAGAGAGGAGAGGGCGACCCTGTTCATCACGGGAAAGGCTACAAACTCCGGTAATAGATTGGAGCGAATTGTTATTCGTCATTAAGTAACCGCGTCACAAGACCGATAAGAGGGGTGAGCAAAAAAACCCATGATATCGGTTTTCATATTAATTATACTCCTGGTTATTCTTCTGACTATTTTCGTCGGCAGGGCATCGGAGTTGATCATCATGAAGATTCAAGAAAATAACATCCGCCTTGCTATAGAAAAAAACCCCGAACAAGAACCCACCAATCCTGTACGTCAAACTTCTCCGTGAAAAAGGTCATTTAACCACTCAATGCTCCGGTAGGAAGCTGCCATAAAACTTGTTAACGGCTCATTCTCCTGGTCTTTAGGAAAAACTTCGAGCGTTAGAGAACCCTGGTAGGTTTTGACAGGCAACCAGCGCATTATCTTTTCCCAGTTCACTACTCCCAATCCAGGCAACCAGTGGCGATCGTGTACCCCATCGTTATCCCCCAGATGGGTCACCATGAGCCGATGCCCCCATCGTTTGAGCAATGCTCCCGGTTTGGGGCTGTATAGAAAATCATGGGAAGTATCATAACAAAACCCAAGATAATCAGATTGGATGTGTGAAAAGATAAGGTCCAGCAAGGCTGGCTGCATTGTATTCTCAACAGCTATCTTGACATCTGAATCCTCAGCAGCTTTGACGAGATCCATCATTGCACTGAGCCCTTCTTCGGTGGGACTCTCCGACTGTTCACCTTTGCTCTGGCTCACATGCATAACAAGAAAAGGTATAGAATGTCTCTTGCACAAATCTACATATGATCGATAGACACGCCTCCATTCCACACGCCTGGTCTCTGATCCTGACCATACATCGTTACATCCAATGTCGGGCGTATGGACATAATCCAGGAAAAGGCCTCTCGAACGGATGAGGCCTGGAAGGAGATCGGCCTTGCCCTTGCCCACAAGTTCCTCCTCAGGGCCAAGCCAGAAACCAGTGTCAGATAAACCAGCTCCCTTGATGAGCTCAAGCCTATCCTCAAAGGGCATGGGGTACCCAAACCAGGAAAACATGCCAAACCTGTTCACACAATTCCTCCTGTTTTCGTGAACAGATGCTTTCAGATAAATAAAAAGGCTGCATTGCCTAAACAGATAATACAGCCTCGAAGGTTACATTTAGCCCACTCTTATTGCTTCCCAGTGGTGAGGTACTCGTGGATTGCACGGGCTGCTTTTCGACCGGCACCCATGGCAAGGATTACGGTTGCAGCGCCGGTTACGATGTCACCGCCTGCCCACACGCGATCACGGGTGGTTTTGCCGGTTTCAGGATCAGCAACGATGGTGCCGTGACGTGTTGTATCCAGGCCCGTGGTGGTTGATGGAACCAATGGGTTGGGGCTATTGCCAATGGCGCACACCACTGCGTCCATCTCCATTCTGAAATTAGAATTCGGTATTTCAATCGGGCGCCTTCTTCCGGAGGCATCCGGCTCCCCGAGTTCCATCTTCAAGCACTCGATCTCTTTGAGCCAGCCATTCTCGTCCCCGATATACCGGACAGGAAGGGTCAACATGTTAAAAATAACGCCCTCTTCTTCCGCGTTCTCACTCTCTTCAAGACGGGCAGGGAGTTCAGCGTGGGAGCGCCTGTATATGATCCTTGATTCTTCCGCACCCATGCGTAGTGCTGTCCGAGCCGAATCCATGGCCACGTTGCCACCTCCAACCACAGCAACCTTTTTATGCCTTCTAATGGGTGTCCTCGACAAGGGGTACTTGTATCCCTGCATCAGGTTCATCCTGGTGAGGTACTCATTTGCAGAGTAGACACCGTTCAGATTTTCTCCTGGTATGTCCATGAACCAGGGAAGTCCTGCACCTGTTCCGATAAATACTGCGTCAAATTTCTCAAGGAGTTCGTCCATGGAGCGTGTCTTCCCTACAACAAAATCGGTTATCACCTTGACGCCCAGTTTCCCCACGTATTCAACTTCCCGTGCAACGATGGCTTTTGGTGGGAGATCAACCTCGCCTTGCCCTGCTTCCCAGTCAGCAAGAAAGCGTTCAAGACGACCTATGGCAACCTCTGCTCCCTTGTTTTTCAATATGCATTGGACTTCACACTGGCTTTCCTGGGGGCAAACCCTCCCACAAACTGCAGGGAGGCAGTTCTTTTCTTTGAGCTTCCGTATCCCTCCCCTGAAGTCTCCTTTAACGATGAAGGAAATGAAATCGGGTATGTCGATCTCAACAGGACACCCGGTCTTGCACCGTGGCTTCTTGCACTGGAGGCAGCGGCTCGCTTCGGCAATCGCTAATTCCTCGGTGTACCCGAGGGCAACCTCGTTAAAATTGTGGCTGCGCATTTCCGGAGACTGCTTCGGCATATCGCGACGATTTGTATCAATCTTGCTCTTTTTTTCCTCGCTCATGAGTGACACTTCCCCTCTCTGTGTAGTATGGGCTTTGGTTCACTGTGCCGGAAATAGGATGTCTCTTCATTCATATACTGCTTCCTTCGCGCCAGAAATTCTTTCCAGTCTACTTCGTGACCGTTGAACTCAGGGCCATCAACACAGGCAAACTTCATTTTATCCCCTACCGTGACTCGGCAGACACCACACATGCCTGTCCCGTCAATCATGATCGGGTTTAGATTGACTACCGTTGGGATTCCCATGCTTTTTGTAATCTCTGATGTGTGGGCCATCAGGTATGTGCAACCATTGACAATAATCCTGTCCGGCGGACTGGGTAGGCCGTGTATGATATCCGCCAGGCGTGTTATGTGGCCTTTCATGCCAAGGCTACCGTCGCGGGTGATGTTGAAAATCTTTGAGACGCGGTGCACATATTTATCCGACCAGTACAAGAGGTAGGAGCTTCTCGCTTCGAGAACCATAATGATCTGGTTCCCTGCATACCAGAGCTCGCGGGCTACAGGGTAGATGCTTCCTATTCCATAGCATCCTGCAACACACATTACTGTTCCGTATTTCTTGATTTCTGTGGCATTGCCCAGAGGGCCCACACATGTGGGAATCGTGTCCCCAGGCTTGAGCTCAGCAAGGGTCCCAGTGGATGCTCCAACTTCCATGAAGATGATGGTAACGGTTCCTTTCTCAAGGTCCCAGTCAGCAACAGACAAAGGGATGCGCTCCCCTTCCTCGCTCGCGCGAACGATGACAAACTGTCCCGGTTTGATCTTGGATGCTATCTCTGGCGCTTCCAGGGTAAGGAGGTGCATATTGGGTACAATCATGGTGCGTTCCACTCCTCGATAACCTGCATGCCTGCAACTACCTGCCCGAGGGGTATGCCACGGTAAAAAGCATTCGTGCTAACCGGAAGACTCTCCGGGTCAATTTTGATCGTTCCCTTCAGCCATTTACTTGCGTCTTTGAAATCGATCTTTGCAAACTCCACTCTCTTTTTTCCGACGTGGAAATCACTGACCTGTTTCTTAATCTCCCCCTGGATTGAAGCGATATCCTTGTATTTAAATTTCCCTTTTTTCATCCTGTCTGCAATCCCTGTCATTATCCACCAGTCAGGCTTCGTATCCATGTATTGCCCCGTTGCCTTTTCGAGCCTGAGAACCCTGCCCTCCACATTGATAGTCGTCCCAGGAGATTCCGGAAAGAGGCTTGTTGGAAGAATCAGATCAGGTTGCCGCGCAGATGATGGCGGTATGGCGTTCTGGTAAATGAGGTAGTCACAGTCCGGTATGATGTCAAATCGACCCTCTCCTATGAGATAAACTAGTTTTTTCCGTTTTGTGAGATCAGTTGTTGATATGGTAAGTTTTACGCTACCTACGTCAGCCTTCAGGAGTACTCCAGGCTTAATGCCGGGGAACGCACCCATGGAGAGCATGCCCAGAAGGTTTGTGTATGGGTGGGCGACTATGACTTTCCAGGCAAACCGGTCTCTTAAGATGCGCACCCGTTCAAACACCTCGCGCCGTTGGGATGAGAAGATTACCTCAGGTCCCACAATCAGCACATTTGCAGATGATTGAGCGAACGAACCGGCAACGGCTGCCAAATCACCGTTCCACTCTTTGCCTCTTTTACTCTTACCTTTGCCGGCCTTGGAAAGACCCTCAATGAGTGCATCGAGGAAGACAGGCAAACGAGGTGAATCCATCTGGAAAGATGCCTCCGACAGCATGTCGAGGTTTGAATCACTGGAACCAAGGGTCACCAGTGTGGCGCCTTTCTGGGCGGCCCTCTTTGCGGCTATGCCTATGGGGGTATAACCGTAGGTCGAATCAAACCCCATTGTGAGGATTCCCTGGGCCATTTCAATTGAATCATAGGTGCTTGTATGAACAACAAGGTCGAGGAAAGGTGCAAGGTCATTGCCTAAGTCAACCATCATTGACGACAGCATCATCTCTGAGCCAAGGGCTTGCCTCACGAACTGCTGGGCCACGAAAAGATCCTCGTTTGACAACTGTGACGAAACCATTATGAGGATATCGTCCGGTTTTAAACCCGACATCTTCTCTGCTGCCATATCGATGGCCTGATCCCACGATATGACTTCGTATCCCACAGGGGTCATCCTCTGGGGAACCGTAAATCGTTGCGGGCTATTCACATACTCGGGTATGGCAAATCTCCCTTTTACACAGATCAGACCCTGGTCCACAACAGAATCATAATCAGGCAGGACATCGATAACCTCGTCATTTTTAACCTGAAGTATGAGACGGCAGCCTGATGAGCAGAATGTGCAGGTAGTCGCAACCTTTGCATCCGCCATTCCATACCATTTACTCACCTTTGTCGACAGGGCTCCTGTCGGGCAGACAGAGACACAGGCCCCGCAGAATTCACAACCTGCTTCCAAATGGGTACGGTCGAAGGCAGGTCCGATGGTGGTTAGTTTGCCTCTCTGTTTGAATGCCAGTGTGCCATTCAGGCGAACGCTGTTACATACACGCACACAACGGCCGCACAGGATACAGAGGTTATAATCCCTATCGTAAAATGGATCATTTTTCTCAACGGGAAAACCACGGTAGTAAACCGGGTAGGAGGTCTCAGTAAGACCTACCTTATCGACAATTTCCTGGAGCTCGCAACTGGCATCATTGGGGCAGTATCTGCAACCCGTGGTTACACCGACCTTGCGTATCGTCCCCATGTATTTCTTGCACTCGTCGTGCTCATCGCAGAAGAGGCAGCTTGCAGGATGCTCGCTCAAAAGCAGTTTAAGGATTTCCTGCCTTAAACCCCTTATCTCTGTCGTATCTGTCCGAATGACCATACCAGCCTCAACAGGGGTTGTGCATGATGTGGGAAACCCTCTCAATCCGTCCACCTCTACGATGCAGAGTCGGCACGCTCCGTAGGAAGGCAGATGTTCAAGAGTACACATGGAGGGGATATAAATGTTGTTGTCGCGGGCGGCCTGCAGTATTGTGCTATTCGGTCGCACCTCAACCTGTTTGTTGTCAATAGTAACGGATACCTTTTTTTCTTTTGTCATGGTCTCTTCTCCGCGCTTCTTATCACAATAGCGTCGCCGGCGATGGCCTCAAAACGGCAGATCTCGTAACAGGANCGNCACTTTATACATTTGCTGGCGTCGAGGTTGTGAGGCTCNGATCGTGGCCCNGTNATTGCGCCCGTCGGACAAGCCCTCACNCACGATTGGCAACCGGTACACTTTTCTTTAATAACCCGGTACTCGATCAGGTCNTTACACACAGTGGCCCGGCAACGGTTGTCTTTTATGTGCTCGAGGTATTCATTCCTGAAATATCGAAGCGTCGTGAGGACAGGGTTTGGCGCCGTATTCATTCCTGAAATATCGAAGCGTCGTGAGGACAGGGTTTGGCGCCGTCTGACCGAGGCCGCAGAGAGAGCCCTTTTTGATGGTATCGCCCAGGGTTCGCAAGGCCAGGAGGTCTTCCGGTGTACCCTCGCCGTGGGTAATCTTTTCGAGTATCTCCACCATGTGCCTTGTTCCCACGCGACACGGGACACATTTGCCACACGACTCTTTCTGGGTAAAATCGAGGAAATACCTGGCAATGTCCACGATGCACGTATCATCGTCCATGATAATGAGACCACCGGATCCCATGATAGAGCCCGCAGATGCCAGGGATTCATAATCGACAGGAAGGTCAAGAAATTCCTCAGATAGGCAGCCCCCAGAAGGTCCCCCTGTTTGAATTGCCTTGAAATTCTTTTGAACACCGCCTCCGATATCGAAAATAATCTCCCGGAGTGGGGTGCCAAGCTGAACTTCAATCAACCCTGGACGTCGTATTTTACCAACAAGAGAGAAGGTCTTTGTTCCCCGGTTTCCTTCCTTGCCGTATTTCGTGTACCACTCTGCCCCATTGCGCAGTATATTCGGGACTGTTCCCATTGTCTCTACGTTGTTGATAATTGTCGGGGATCCGTAGAGTCCTGATATGGCAGGAAATGGTGGACGGGAACGGGGCATTCCCCGTTTCCCCTCTATGGAACCGATAAGCGCAGTCTCTTCACCGCACACAAAAGCACCTGCGCCCTCCTTGATCTTAATCTCAAAACTGAACTTTGAGTCAAGAATCTTGTCGCCAAGGAGCCCGTATTCACGCATCTGTGCTATGGCTTTTTTGAGCCGTTCTATGGCGAGGGGGTATTCAGCCCTGATGTAGATGATGCCCTTGCTTGCCCCGATAGCGTACCCGGCAATCAGCATCCCCTCAAGTACCGCGTGGGGATCCGATTCGATAAGTGACCTGTTCATGAACGCCCCGGGGTCACCTTCGTCGGCGTTGCATATGAGGTACTTTTGTTCACCCGGCGCATTCCTGCAGACAGTCCATTTCTTAAAGGTAGGAAAACCGGCACCGCCCCGGCCCCGCAAACCTGCCTGGCGGACCACACCGATCACATCATCAGGAGACATTTTTAATGCATTCATCAAACCCTGGTAGCCGTCAAGGGCAAGATACTGATCGATGTCTTCCGGGTCGACAAAACCGCAGTTACGTAATACAATCCTTACCTGCGGCTTGAGCATGGGAAGGTCAAAAAACCTCGGTATGTCGTGAAAGGAATCCTTGCCAAAATTTCCCAGGGCAAGTTTGGCATGGGGGACACCTTCCAAGAGCTGGGATTTGAGGATAATGAGAAGTGTTTTTTCCGTGACGTTGTTGTAGCTCACCCGGGGTTGCCCAGGAAGCTTGATATCCACAAGAGGTTCCAGGTAGCAAGGCCCGATACATCCAACCTGGATAACCTTGGCAGAAACCTTGTTTTCTATAAGAAATTCATCGATCCCCTTCAGTAGGTCCAGTGCTCCTGCTGCCCTCCCGCAGGATGCTGCCCCTACATAGATGATAGGGCCCCTGTTGTTCTCAAGCTCCTCCCATTTTTTCTTAGCCAGCGATATTTTTTTATTTAGCTTATTCATAGTCTTTTAATTGCTCCGTTAGTTTGTTTACTGTCACCCTGCTGTATATCTCTTTATCTATCTGGACAACAGGGGACAATGCGCAGCAGCCGAGGCAGGCAACCCTCTCCAGGTCATACCGTTTGTCCGGTGTTGTTTGGCCGCAACTTATGCCTAACCCTCGCTCCAGCATCTCAAGCAAGGTGGCGCCTCCCCTAACGTGGCAAGCTGTACCGAGACAGACTTTTACCGCGTGACGGCCTGGTACGGTGAATCGAAACTGGGCATAGAACGAAGAAACACCATAGATCTGGTTCTCTGTGATGCGGAGATATCTCGAAATCCTTTTTACCGATTCAGGAGAAATGTATCCGTACTCTTTTTGCACATCCTGCAGAATCGGTATTAACTCATCCTGTTTCCTGTTGTGTTTTGCAAAAATTGTCTCGATCGGTTCAGGCATAGTGCTCTCCTTAAGACCACGCTTTACGTGGGTACTGTAGATTGAAACATTGAGTAAGTACTTTCTTGTTCCACAGAGATGTGGCGTTTGATTGAAATGGATAAACAAAAAGGGCTTCTTTCCCTTTTACCATAACCCCCCTTTTACACCAACTACAACAACTACACCATTTTTAGTAAATCGGACAATTTATGTCAAGTACTTTATTTTCACAAATGCGTTTAATGATTTTTCGACCTTAGCCTTAGCCTTATACTTATAGGGTTATCCTTTTATCGAGTACACGATACTGAATAGCCTCTGCCACATGGGATTCAACGATCTGTTCACCATTCTCCATATCCGCTATGGTTCTGGCAACACGAATAATCCTGTGATATGCCCGTGGTGAGAGACCGAATTTTTCAACGGCTTTTTCAAGGAGGTTCTTCCCGTTTTCTGTCAAGGGGCAGTATTTTTTGATCATTCGCGCACCCATCTGGCCGTTGGCGTATATCTTCTTTTCTCTGAACCTTTCCTCCTGGGCCTTGCGAGCCCTCACTACCCGTTCCCGTATTTTATCCGACGGCTCCTCATCTTTATCCATGGAGAGCTCCCTGATTGTCACAGGAGGGACTTCAACGTGGATGTCTATCCTGTCTAAAAGAGGTCCTGAAATCCTCGATCTGTAGCGGTGAATCTGAGACCCCGTGCATGTACACGACCGCCTCGTGTCT
>PDVH01000129.1_pt1 | contig 19930 bp, 24 predicted proteins | sample 1369781 | NCBI WGS metagenome assembly PDVH01 (sample SAMN07795378, study PRJNA414565) | Alkali sediment metagenome, whole genome shotgun sequencing project. | isolation source: glacial lake sediment | place: Bosnia and Herzegovina: Donje Bare Lake | collected 2016-06
TTTGAATTCCCCTCAAGATTGGTATCCAGGAAAAACACAGGAACAATATAGCCACCTGTACCTTGTACTGGATAGTACCAAATACGAATATTGACGTCTCTCCCCTCAATTTTTACACTGGTCTTACTCGGCAGAAGCTTGAGGAAATCATTTATAGTAAAATTATACGGAAGCTCGATTTGATTCCCATCTAAATCTAGTTCTTGATAAAAGTATCCCTTCTCAGAAAGAAGCGTTACACCGACAATCGGTACGTTAAGATCCGCACATGATTTCAAAGTATCTCCGGCAAGGATCCCAAGACCACCGCTATAGGTCGGTATATGTTCATCAATACCGATTTCCATGGAAAAATACGCGATTTTTGGTTTTCCTGTCGGCCTTATCGTATTATTTGTTTCTGCTTTTATTTCTACTGTTGATGTCTCCATTGCTCCACCTTCCACCTTCAAAGCAATGCAATGCAAATGAAATGAAACTCTAAACAAGTGTACAGTTTATCTTTCTTTCTCTTCTCGTTTTCCTCTAGGAATACATGATACCGTCGTAGTCCCTGTCATCTTCTTTTTTGTTCTTAGTGCTATGTTTCATTATTTTTCTTTGTTTTCTCGGCCCGACAAACTGAAAATCATTTCGTAATAATCTGACGTATGTTTTATCTGGCAGTGGCTCGAGTTTTGCGATTCCTTTGATTTGAAATTTTTGTAAAACCCATTCAATTTCTTTTCGTGAAACCCGGAGTTTCGAAGCAAGTTCGAAGGTTGTGATAGGGTACTTTTTCTGCAACAACTTGATGATTTGTTCCTCTAGCGATCCAATGGTAATTTCTATCATACGATGGCCATTAATTTATATGCACTCGTATGCGCGCATCCCTTTTTTATCATTTTTAAAGAGTTTTTTCACGTCATCCCGCATTTCTGGAGGGTATCCCTCTGGGAAGTCAATGCATCCTTGACAGACATCAAATCCGATTGCTTTCTTTAACCCTTCAATGCTGATATAACCAAGAGAATCGGCTCCGATTTCCTGTGCAATTTTATCCCATGACTCGATATTGCCGTCGCTGTTTCGCGCGATAAACTCTTTTTTACTGCGCATGTCAATACCAAGATAACACGGTGCGATAAGAGGTGGGCACCCAATCCTCACATGTACTTCTTTTACCCCAACGTTTCTCATTCCTCGAATGATCTTGCGGATATTAGTTCCACGAACAATCGAATCATCTAACAGTACAACTCGTTTATCCTCCAGGACGGCACGGAGAAACGACAGTCCTTCCTCTACTACTTTCTCTCGATGCTCCTGTGTTTGTTGAATGAATGATCGTTCATCTTTATCCTTCATGATTCCTTCATCAAGAGGAATACCAGATTCCCGTGAATAACCTATCGCATATCTTCTCCCTGATTCAGGGACCGGTATCACAAGGTCTGCCACCGCCGGTTGTTCCTGTGCAAGTAAACGCCCGATCTCCTGACGAGTCGTGTGAATGGATCGTCCGTTGATACGTGAATCAGGTTTTGCAAAGTACACAAATTCGAACATACACGGAAGTTCCTGTTTTTTTATGATTTGCTTTTCATAGATATTTCCTTTTGGATCAATGACAATAACAGAGCCACCAGGGATATCTTTCACATACTCAAAATTAATTTTTTTAAAAACCCGTGTCTCTGAGGCTAGACAATAGGTACCGTTTACTTTTCCAAGGGAAAGCGGTCGAATCTTTCGAGGGTCAGTCATAGCGAACAAATACGGTTTATCCCCTGAATCAGCGATGTATAAGACCGAGTAGCTCCCCTTTGCTTTTCGCATGACATGTTCACATGCGGAAAAGATTACTTCCGGGCTTAGTTCTTTTTTATAGAGTTCATCAGCTATGGGAAGCAGGAGCCATTGAATGTCGCAATCTGTACGTGGTTTTCTTTCCGTGATGTTCGAAAGCTCAGAACAATTGAAGATATTTCCATTGTGAACCGCCGCTAAAAAGGGATTTACCAGATATTCTGGTTGCGCATTCTTTTTTAATGATTCTTCGTCATCCATACCAGCGGTTGAATACCGAGTATGACCGATCCCGATGTTTCCTGGTTTATTGATTTTCTTCTCCTCGTTAAAAACATCTCGCACAAGGCCAGCGTCTTTTGTGACATGGATGTTCCCATCATAGGTAAGCATACCGGCTGATGATTGGCCTCTATGCTGGATTGTAAATAAACTCTGGTAGATAAGATGTGAAACAGGCCGTCCCCCAATAATACCGATGATGCCACACATGTACGAACGGTGATTGAAAGTAGATTATTTATAGGTTTTCAGTGTCGAAAGTGAACAACAGTCACATTCTCTTGGAGAAAATTCTTTCTGTCTTCTTCAAGAAAACGCGTATATTCAATCATCGTTTAAAATAAATCTAATCATCATCAACAAAAGAAGGTTCGGAGAATGAAAGCGACAAGGATTCTATCTGTGTATGTCCCTCGTATGTGAGGCTGACTGCTGCAACACTGCCCGATAACATCAGTCCTATGACAATGAACACAGAGACTTTCATAAATCCTTTTCCTCAAGGAAATGTAGTAACGTCCCTCCCTATATAATTTCCTATCAACAAGTATAGCACAGGGGGGTAACACGATTTTGAAGATTTGTTAAGGAAGCGAATGCGGCCTGAACATATAATTACTCAGTTCTGGGTATCTAAGGCCGATATCCCAACTGATAAGGAGAAGGAGGAGGAATGGGAAAAAATTAATCCTAAAATACTTCATATTTGTCCTTGGAAAGACAAATATTTTCCCACAATCCAATCCAGGTCCGCTTAAAATTTCTATCGTCTTACCCCCGTTGATGCTATCACTTCATATTTTCCCTATGGAATAAGGAGCTACAATGAGAATAATAAAGGTTCCCCACAGAAATCTGGCCAAAACTCGAAAACCTATTAGTAAAAAAGTCATTTCGTTCAAAAATCAACAGAAAACACAAAGAAAATGATTATGTTCATCATAGCGGTTGATAATGAATCAACAAGCCAGATCCTATTCGTTTCACTTCAACAATTTTCAAAGGAATAGCATCCTTTTCACTTTTTATCCCTTCGCCCTCTACAACCGTCGGTGTCTCCTTACCTCCGATAATACAGGATCCGATGAAGATGTAGAGATCATCGACAACCTTGTTTTTCAGAAAATTCCAGATTATTGTGCCACCGCCTTCCACGAGAAGAGTCCGGACACCTTTCCGATAGAGAAAATCCAGGGCACATTTCACATCAATGAACCCTTTTCTATTGGTCTTGCATCCGACAACCTCAATATGTGACCCTTTGTAGGTTTTTTCCTTTCCTTTCGCAGTAATAATCAACGTCTTAGAAACATCATTCAACACCAGAGCATGAACTGGCGTTCTTCCTTTGCTGTCTAGGACAATCCGTAATGGTTGTTTCGGATGTTTTACATATTTTTCTTTAACTGTAAGTTTCGGATTATCAGTTAAAATCGTACCAATCCCAACCAGCACTGCATCACAATCGTTGCGAAGTCGATACATCCGTTCGATGTCTTCATCGCAGGAAATCCGCATTTGTTTTCGTGTCGGTGACGCAATTTTTCCGTCAGCAGACATCGCACAATTTATGATAATACGGGGTCTTTTCATACCATCTCACTGTGGATAGAGAGGACAATTTTTCTTCTTCTCCGGGCAGATCTGCTTTGTTTTGCATGAAGGGCCCGAATTTTTAAAAATAATCGGAGCAACTTTTTTTACTTCCTGAAGCATTTTATTTGCAAGCAAGCGGATCTCCCATTGTGCATGAAGACAACATCGAAGCTCGAAAAAATTCAGTAATGAACGTGCATTCATTGTTACCATTATATTTGTACATGTACCATTCGGAAGTACGTACCTCGCGTCCTCCGCTGGTATCTTCAGTTCCAGTAATTTATTGTAATGATCCCAGATGACCCCCATGGTTTCTTCATACGCTTTCTTCGTCTTCTTGTTCTTCCCGATCGAAGGAGGAATCACATAGTTCGGCTCATTCAGATTTACATACCGCTGACTTTGCTGAGAAAAACTTGCGATGCGATGTCGCACCAGCTGATGGGTGAGCGACCTGCTTACATCACTAATAGCAAACGTAAACGAGGCATGCTCGATGACACTGGTATGGCCTAGTTTTAAGACTTGCTCTAAAACGGCTGACTGTTCCTTCTCTGATGTTTTGTCAAGATTCTCTGGTTTTATCTTACTATGGGTCAGGGTGGCAGCCAGTGCAGGTAACTTTTCTGGATCTGATGTATATCCAATAAGTTTCACATTCATGTCCGTTCCCCATACCCCTTATATCATGAGACGTTTAAGTGTTTTGATACAGATTTCGTTTTCGGTTCTTTTCCAGAAAATCCTTCATTTCTTCATTCATCAGATTCCTCCGCTGGAAAAAGGAAATATCTTTTTTTTACTAAATTTTTTTCCGTTCAATTATACTGCAAGTTTTTAACAACAGACCCAGTTATTATATACAATGAAACGAACCGGTGTGTGAGACTAACGATAAGGTCGTTTAATAGCACCTCCTCGTGTGTTTCATTTCAAAGGAGAGACTTCTAAAACGATCTTTACTTTCACATAACTGACTTAAACTAGGTTTTGAATAAGGGGAACGATTCTGCATGACAGTACCATCTGAAAAAAACAATGGACGTGTAGTTCTTTCTTTTTTTCTGATACCTGCGATTATGTTGATTTTTGGGTATGTTTTCTTCCCGTACCCACCGTCGTCACTCGCAAGACAGCTTTCGTTCATCCCTTTGTTTCTCGGGTTGATCCTCCTTGGTATTGGTTTTTTCTTCAAAGTGAAAAACACCGCGAGTACATTAAAAATTGTTGGATGGGGCATGGTTACGTTCTTCTGGGCCACCATGCCGAGCTTCCTGTATTTTTCTGAGGGCGGTGATGTCTTCAACGCAGCAGTCTGCGTCATCGGTGTGTATGTGCTTATCTACATCGCGTATCATGAATGGCTTTCTCTCAAAAGAAACGAACATGTCTCTTGTTTGAATTGGATTGCTGGTGGCACGTTTCTTGCAGGTATCATCTATTTTACGATTGAAAATGGTATCGTCCCAGGCTTGAAAGACTGGCTTATTGAAACTGTCGCAGCGCAAAGTGCTGATCTGCTTCATCTTTTCGGGGTCAACGCTAGTAGGAATCAGGCCCTTATCATCTACAACAATACACCGGTAACCATTATCTTTGCATGTACTGCTGTTCAATCCATGGTTCTGTTTGTTGGTATGATCGGTGCATTGTCGCGCGTGAATATGAAACGAAAGACGCTCGCGTTGTTGGTGACGGTTATCCCGATTTACTTGCTGAATCTGGTTCGCAACGCAGGTGTCGTGTTCATGGTGGGAAGCGGCATGGTCTCTTTTGAGCTTGCTCATAATGTGATTGGCAAAACAGGATCCCTACTTGCCCTGATTGTCCTGTTGTTCGTCACCTTTAAAATCGTTCCGGAATTAGATGATGAGATCGTCGGAATCATCGATTTGCCGAAAAGTCGGTATCATCGATTTGCCGAAACGAAGAGGGCCTGTAGAACTTTTTATTGGGCGGATCGTGGGGAAGAAACGTGATGCGCATCGCTAACGGTGGTTTTTCCTGGATTCTGGCATTGTTTGCGTTGACCTTTGTATTTATCGGCGCATCATTCTTTTCGACAGGACTCTTGCTGATCTTGTTAGGTGTTGTTTCTATGTTTTTCTTTTTAATATCTTGTCTTTTGATTGTTTTTTTCCGAGACCCTGAACGAGCCATCGGTCACGGTGTTGTCGCGGTTGCTGATGGGAAGATACGAGAAATAACCACCATACATGATACCGAGGTTGGAGAGTGTATCCAAATTTCTACGTTTATGAATATTCATAATGTGCATGTGAATCGTATGCCTCTGGATGGAACCATTGAAGAAATCACCCATTACAAAGGAGCTCATCTACCAGCATTCAAAAAAGAATCTGAAAAAAATGAACGGGTCGTTCTGCTTATTCACACTGATATCGGGCGGATAAAAATTGTTCAAATAGCAGGGACCCTAGCACGTCGAATCGTCCCTTATGTTTTAAAAGGAAATGCTATGAAAAAAGGAGAAAAAATCGGGCTTATCCGTCTTGGTTCTCGCGTTGACCTTTATCTTCCAACAAAAAGAATTAAACCACTTGCGATTCAGGTAACTGACAAAATTAAAGCTGGAGAAGACACCATTGCAGAAATCCATGATTAAACTACTGTCCGTTGCAGATATTATCACTATCATGAACGCGGTACTGGGGTTCCTGGCTCTCCTTATGGCGTTTTCTAATCAACTCCAACTCGCCGCCTCATTTATCCTTCTTGGTCTTCTTGCTGATGGCATTGATGGCATTGTTGCCCGGCGTATAGGGAATGGACAAATGGGGGAATATCTCGAAGCCATTGCCGATATGGTCTCGCTGTCGATTGCCCCGCTTGCTCTTCTGTACAAAACGTACTACGATGCGGTTTCCTCGCACCCCTCCATGCATCTTCTTCTTGGTGTCGTTCTGGTGTTTTCTCTGATATGCAGCATGGTACGCCTCTCATCGTTTTCTCTCTTGAAAGAAAAACATTCCTTTATCGGTCTGCCGACGTCTGCGATCGCGGTGTTTCTCGTTTTAACATCATTTCTGAAACCGGATGTCTGGGTTATTCTTCCCTTTATCATTGTCCTTGCGCTTGCGATGATTTCTTCGGTCCGTTTCCCAAAGCCAGAGTTGAAAATGGATCTTGTCGCCGCTGTTTTTATCGTTGCCACCATCTTGCTTGACAGCATGTTTTATAATATCGCACCATTGCTGCTTCTCGCAGCGCTTGTCTCCTACATCATTGTCGGACCGTTCTATCTTCATATAAAAAAAAGAAGAAAAGCTAGCGGAACGGAACGTACTCGTAATTGAGAACAGCACTGTTTTTGATGTGCACGACGCGTCCTCCATTGTTCTGTCCGTTTATGGTTGCAGAGTCTGTTTGGATGAATAATGGCCATGCGGAGTAATTGTCGGTCTCTTTTCCTTGAGAGGTGAACACATGGTTTTCATGCGTATGCCCGGTGAGAACCAATGAGACGTTATTTGCGAAACAGTACGAGATGAATACTCCTCGGTTGAACGCGATGCATTCGTCATTGCCGCTGGGGAGGTCGTTTGGTAACGCGCCAATTGCTGTATCGTTTTTGTCATTGACCGCGGGGTGGTGCATGGTGATAATCTGGTTCATCTGATTGTTTCCCCAGGTGTGTTCGAGAAGGCACATCTGGGTTGTCGTCAGACCGCTTCCTTCTGGTGTCGGATTCCAAATTTGAGGTTGGATCTCCCATCTGCTGTATTCATATCCTGAATCGAGAAAGACGAAATTCACGCCCCCGTATTTGAATGAATAATCGCTGAGGGGGTTGAGAAAACGATGGTAGGCAGTAAGATTGGTAAATGGTGAATACAAGAATAAGAGGCTGTTTCCGTACCGCTCATGGTTCCCTGGTGTAGTAAAGACAGGTACGTTACAGCTGAGAAGTGCTTCTTGCAAATCAGCGTAGACATTCCGATGAGATCTCTGGTTGTACCAATCCACTGAATCACCGGACAGGATAACGAAATCAGCGTGGATGTTCTCATTTAGGTAGGTGATGAGGCGGATGAGTTCCTTTTTCTTGTTCACGAAATTCGCGTATTTTCCGATATGAATGTCGGTGAGTTGAACAATCGTGTAATCGGTTGGCTCTGTGTTCAGTATTTTTACTGCGTGCGGCCAAGCGTAATTCTCTTTTGTTGTTGTCACGGAAATATTGTAGAACCCATCAGGGATGCTGTCGATGTTATACGATACTATTAGTTCATCTTCGAGGATGTTTGTCCCTGTTTTGATCCAGGTGTGCCATGTCGATGTTTGATTCTGGAGGTCGTAATGAGTGGTATTATCAATGGATTGTAATTCCACCTGAAGTATCTGGGCTGGTTCTTCTGTCGTGTTTCGTTCTTCTGAGATTGTTACTGCGAAATGATCTGTGTTATTCTTGATAATAATGGATGGGCATCCCACGGAAGGGGCGATGATTCCTTCGACGCCAAAGCCGACACTCACGTTCAGTTGTTTCTCAGGGAATGTTCCTGTAACAACATGGAACGTATGATTCCCGACGACAGAAGGATACCACGCTATTTTCTTGGTGTACCTTGGTAACTTTCCAATATTAATAACAATTTGACTTACTGTTACATTCCCGGAGATCCACGTCATTTCACCCGCTGTGGCGATCAATCCGTAAAACTCATCGGTCACATTAACTGTTTCGTTGAATCGCATCCTTGCTTTTCCTTCCAAAGTGACCGAGAGATACACAGGTTCGCCTAACGTCGGATACAGATCAGAACAGGACAACGCAATGATTTCGCCGGCAGTCGCGTCTTCCGTTTTTCCAATAATCGGACCTACACTTGATGTAGGTATACTTAAAACTGGAGTTAACAGAATGACTATCGTGAGGATAACCGCTATTTTTTTCATATTAAAACGTCTTTACAACACTATAATTATGGAGGGTATATTATAAATATTTTGAGGTTGATGAGGTAAAACTTCTCTAGAAATAGAAATTTTTCAAATTTGAGATTTTTTTGTTTCAATTCAATCCAAACATTTCTAAACAAAAATTGCATTACATACTGCTGTTATGGACGATATACCAAAGATTGGCATTACAGGCATGCCAAGCGTCGGGAAAACCCAGACGCTCATCAAAATCATCGAGAAAATTGAAAAAAGTGGCTATAAACTTGAAGGGATGATCACCACACCGCTTATTGAAAAGAAAAAACGGGTGGGTTTGTATGTGGAGGACTGGCAAACCAAAGAAAAAGAAGTCTTCGCCCGTCTTGACCTCGATTCCAAGGATAAAGTTGGGAAATACGGTGTTGACCTCGCTGCGCTGGAAAGAGTCGGCGTCCATGCGATAGAAAAAGCGATCAACGATGAAGACACCGATATCATTGTCATCGATGAAATCGGGAAGATGGAGATGCTTTCTGAGAAGTTCTGTGAGATGGTCATTGAGGCGCTTGATTCTGATAAACCGATTATGGTGACGTTGCATAAGAAATCACGGACACCGCTCCTGCAGGATATCCGCAGGCGGGATGATATCCGCATCCTTGAGGTGACCGCGGTTAACCGGAATCTGCTTCCGTATAAGATTGAAAAAATCATGGCTGAGAAACTCCCACCCTTGTTTTAACCATGACCGACGAACCAACTGATCTTGTAAAAGAGGGAACAACCGAGCTTTTTGTGTATAAAAGAAAGACGTCTGCGAAAGGACCAAGCACTCGGGACCAGATGCCGTTCTATAACCCGTCCATGGAATTAAACCGGGATGTCTCCATCCTTGTCAATCAGTGGTTTCTGAATGCGAGTACAAAGCACGTTCATATCTTGGACGGGCTAGCGGCATCCGGGATCAGAGGGATCCGGCTTGCCCATGAGCTGAACGGAGATTTTGAGGTAACGATAAATGATTGGAATGATCAATCGTTCTCATTGATCCAGCAGAACATCCAGAAAAGCTCGCTGCAGAACATCACGGTGTTCCAACGAGATCTCAACGGGCTCCTTTCAGAGCGTCGATATAACTCTATTGATATCGACCCGTTTGGCTCACCCGTGTATTTTATTGACGCTGCCGTACGAAGCGTGTACAACAAGGGAATCATTGCGTGTACCGCGACTGATACCGCAGCGCTCTGCGGTGTATTTCCTAAGGTATGTTATCGACGGTATGGTGCCTGGCCTCTTCATTGTCCCTCGATGCATGAAATAGGGCTGAGAATAATTCTTGGTTGTCTGTGTCGTGAGGCTGCGAAGTACGACCGCGGCATCGAACCGCTGCTCTGTTACACGACCGATCATTATGTACGATTGTATGTACAAATCAAAAACGGAAAAAACGCTGCCAATGCGTCCATGGCACAATTTTCCAGTATCCCCGCAAGAGACGTCCCCCTCTCCAAAGAAAACACTGCTCTGGTTGGCCCCTTATGGCTTGGAAAACTGCAGAAAAAACCTGTGTTGCAAGAGATACGAACCATCTTGTCAACCAAGGAGCTGAACACAAAGAACATGTTCTGGAAACTGTTATACCTGCTTGAAGAAGAGGCAGATGCCCCACCGTTTTTCTATACCACCAATGACCTGTCCTCCCTCCTGAAACAGTCGCCACCGACCATGGAACATATCTTTGAACGTTTGCGGAACAAAGGATTTGTCGTCACCAAGACCCATTGTAATCCAACCGGATTTAAAACAAATGCTCCTCTGGACGTCATCACAGAAGTTTTTAAATGACGAAGGATATCACTGAACAATGAAAACTACGCCAAAGAAGCTTTCCGTTGGTGTGCTTGCCTCTGGTTCTGGGACTGACCTGCAGAGCATCATCGATGTATCAGAGAAGGAAATGATCGATGCAGAAGTTGTTGTGGTGATCAGCGATACAAAAGACGCGTTTGCGTTGGACCGGGTAAAAACGCATCATATCCCTGGGTTTTTTGTTGATCCAAAAGGAAAAGACCGCACTGCTCATGAGGACGAAATCGATGCGGTTCTTCGAGCTCATCAGGTGGAGCTTGTCGTTGGTGCAGGATACATGCGACTCCTATCTCCCTCATTTGTGAAAAAATGGCAAGGTAAACTCATCAATATTCATCCCGCACTTCTGCCGTCCTTTAAAGGAACCAATGGTCAACGCGATGCGCTTCAATACGGAGTGAAGATCTCCGGGTGTACCACGCATTTCATGGACTCAGATATGGATCACGGTCCGATTATTCTTCAGGCCGCAGTAAAAGTAATGCCTGATGATGATCGCGATGCCCTTGCTGCTCGGATTCTCGCAGTGGAGCATCAGATACTCCCCCGTACGGTACAACTTTTCGCGCAGAAACGGTTACTCATCGAAGGTCGCACCGTAGTCATCCTGCCTGGTGACTCATGGAAAAAGAAACACAAGGAAATCCCAGGTGTGCTCTATTCTGAAGGATACTAGCACCGTAACCCGTGAGAATGCATTTGAATGGTTATGTAGCTTTGATAAGTACGGGTGGATCTTCGGCCTTGAGCGGATTACCTCCCTTCTGGAACAGCTCGGGAAACCTCACCACGAGCTGAAAGTGATTCATGTCGCAGGGACGAATGGGAAAGGCTCGGTCTGCAAATACATCAGCTCCATTCTTCAGAAAGCGGGGTACACCGTTGGCGTGTATCTCTCCCCGCATGTCGAACGTTTTTCAGAACGTATCGTCGTCAATGACCAGGAAATCCCCGAGGACGACCTCGCGATGCTTGTTGCGCAGGTCAGACCGCTTGTTGAAGAAATGAAACAGAACAACAATACTCCAACTTTTTTTGAGATTGTAACTGCACTTGCGTTTCTGCATTTCAAGAGCCGTAACGTTGACTATGTGGTTCTCGAGGTCGGACTTGGTGGGAGGTTTGATGCGACAAACGTGGTGACCCCGCTCGTATCCGTGATTACAAATATTTCGTTGGAGCACACCGATATCCTTGGAAAAGATATCGCATCAATCGCATTTGAAAAAGCAGGAATCATCAAAGATCGTGTACCATTGGTTACCGCGGCGACGCAGAAAGCACGTGAAACCATCAAGCATGTTGCAATGGAGAAAAACGCACCGATTGTTTGTATTGACCGAACCATGTGGAAACGGATGTCTTTTAGGGAGAAATATCAAGAGTTTGTTATTCAGGGATCCTTCAAGGACTATACGGTGAAAACCTCGTTGCTTGGCTTGCATCAGGGTGAAAACATAGCGGTGGCTATCGCTGTGGTTGAACGGTTGCAGATGGGTGGCGTTTACATCACCGATAGTGATATTCTCGATGGCATCGCTGCTGCGACCCATCCTGGGCGCATGGAGATCGTTTCAGAGAAACCGTTGATTATCCTTGACGGGGCGCATAACCCTGACGGGATGAGCATGCTGGCAAAAACATTGAAAGAGGATTTTTCCTCCTATCGGCTGATCCTTGTTCTTGGTGTGTTGAAAGAAAAAGATATCAAAACGATGGTGTCAGCGATTGTTCCACTCTCCGATGTTATCATCGTCACGAAATCAGCAAATCCTCGAGCGTGTGATCCACTGTTCTTAAAGGAGACAATTGAAAGATTTGACGCAAACAAAAAGATATACATTGAAGCTTCAATCCCCGAAGCAATCGACCATGCAAAACGCATAGCGAAACAAAAAGACATAATCTGTGTTTCCGGGTCGTTGTTCACGGTCGGGGAGGCACGAAGTTATATCCTTTCTGGTAAAACCACGTCTTCGAAGTCGATGTCCTAGAGATTGATTTTCCTAAGAATCACGGTAAGGTTTTTCATCGCCTGTGTTTCGCCTGTGTTTCTGCGAGACGATCAGCATTTCCGATTGCCTCCTCCAGTGTTTCATCAAAATGGATTTTCCCGAGATACCGTACCTTTAATTTCTTCACTTCCCCTGATATAAACGAGGAGTTGGTCATCATCATATTTTCTATCACACCAAGCACAGGTTTCTTTAATTCTATTAAAATTTTTAATAGTTTACTAACCGCGCCCATCGCCACCTTTGACGGGGTTGTCACAACCAGAAACTCGCTGGTCTTCATATACCGGATAACATCAAGGGTTTCATCACCAATGCCAGGAGGCATATCAATAATCAGAAAGTCAAGAGGCCCCCATTGGGTGATCGCAAGTAATTCAAGGATGATATTTGAAATATCAACGCCTCGAAACGGAGATGGTTTTTCCTGCGTGAAATAGACAATAGACATAAAAGAAATCCCGTGGATCGTTGGTGGAATGATTCCCTTCGCCTCTGATGGGAATTCATCTTTGATGCCAAGGATGATATGGGAAGATGGTCCGTATAAGTCAAGATCTAGAAGCCCAACCTTATATCCGTGGTGTGCGAGATGGAGCGCAAGGCTGGAGGCAACAAGGCTTTTCCCAACGCCGCCTTTCCCACTTGCGACTGCGATGATTCTTTTGATGTTTTTCAGCCGTTTCTCGATGACGCTGGTTCGTGGCTCCATGGTCATCGCGCTCCTTTAATGGAGGTAAGCGTGACCCCGCGTCCTTTCGTAATCTCAAAATCCGGACTCCCACAACTGGGGCAACGCGCATGAACAAACACGACCTCAGGAATGAAATGAATTGACTCTGATTCTGTTTCATTCAATTTCTTTTTCATGTCGCTGTATTTCCAGGTATGACCACAAGTTTTACAGGTCAAGGTACCTTTTTCTATTTTCAGATGAAACGCATCGTTTTTTATTTTCGGTTTCTGTGATTTGGCAAGTTCGTTGAGTGCGAACAGAAAAATCTCTTTTTCTATCTGTTGTAATTCACCGATGTGAACCGTGACTTCGGTGATGGTCTTGAGCTTTTCTTTCTGTGCGGTCTCCACGGCAGCCATGACGATTGATTCGGCAAGTGCCCATTCATGCATACAGAAAACGGATACAGGAGGGGATGGTTTAAATGTTACGAAGAAGAAAAGGGTCTGATAGATACGAGGTTTAAATAGAAGCAGAGATTCTCTTTTTCTGGAGGTAGGTCGCTCTGGAGAAAAAAATAGTGAAAAAATCTGAGGATGAATGGAAAAAGATCCTCAAACCTGAAGAGTTTTTGGTGTTGCGGAAGAAAGGAACAGAACCACCGTTCAAAGGAAAATATGTTCATCAGACCGCTGAAGGAACGTATGTCTGCGCCGGGTGCGGCAACCAGCTGTTTTCCTCCGAGACCAAATTTGATTCGGGGAGTGGATGGCCGAGTTTCTTTGCCCTTGTCTCAAACGATGCTGTTCTGCTGAAAACTGATACAAGCCTTGGGATGAAGCGAACCGAGGTGGTATGTGCTCGTTGCGGAGGACATCTCGGACATGTGTTCGATGATGGACCCAAACCGACAGGTCAGCGATACTGCATGAATTCAATCTCGCTACACTTCCTGGAGAAAAAAAAGAGTGATCCATAAAAATACAGTACCTAAAGTTCTTGTATCCGATCGACGAGGGCGAACGCAAGGTCGATTAATTGATCGTACCCCTCCTCCGTCTTCACCACTCGGGGGACCTGAACAGTCAGCCACGTACCCTCGAGGGTAATACGGGGTTTCTCCTGCTTCACTTCTAAGAGTTTATTTTGTAGTGTAAAATTTACTAAATTTCTTGCGAACGCATCATCCTCTGTTTTTATCAGAAATTCCCTGTCAAATTCATCACTTTCCAGTTGAACGTCTGCTGCTCCCCATGCCTTTCCCAGACGTGCTGAGACTGATTCTTTCCGGATGGTGAGGTTCTTCGGTACTGGCTTGAGCAAGGTAACGCTGACCTCTGTTTTTGCATGACGATATTTACTCCCCGGCACCGACGTAACCAAGACGGGCAGAGCACGATAGGAGAATTTGAGCAGCGGTAGAAGGAACGTTCCGACTACGGTCCCGCTTCGCTTCGTTGCCTGTTGTTCCATGAGACGTTTGATGGTCCTGTATCTCCAAAGCGAAAGAACAATGACCAGAACGATAGTGATGATTATGATGAACACGTAAAGAACAGGAAACAAGGATTGCGTGATGTCCATCTCAGATGACCTCTTTTACAGCATCACCTTTTCCTTTAATAATTTCTTTGTTTCCATCCATTCTTTTTTTTATTTTCATCGTAGAAAAAAAGAAAAACTCAGATGAAATACTCCTTGCTGGTTATCTCAATGAAATATGAAATCAAAGACGAAAAAAAGGAGTTACTTTCAGAACAGATCAAGCACATTGACATCAAGACGTTCAACACCATTCCTTTGATCGAAGCCTTTGATCATATGGCTTTTCAGTCACGAAATCTCGCGAACGCCTGTAAAATCTATGATGCGATGCTTGCGGATACTGAGTGCTCGGTCATCCTATGTCTCGCGGGATCATTGGTCAGTGCAGGGTTAAAAAATGTTATTGTCGATATGATATGTCACAACATGGTGGATGCGATTGTCTCCACAGGCGCGATCGTGGTAGACCAAGATTTCTTCGAAGGACTTGGGTTTAAACATTATCGTGGGGAAGTGTGGGTTGATGACACAAAACTTCAGAGGATGCATATTGATAGAATCTATGATACCTTCATTGACGAGGATGATCTTCGTATCTGTGATATGACTACGAAAAAAATCGCTGACGAGCTTCCTCCGCGGCCGTATTCTTCTCGCGAATTCATCTATGAAATGGGGCGGTACCTTGAAAAACACGGAAAGAACCCTGACTCGTTTGTCCTTGAGGCGTATAAACATGAGATACCGATCTTTGTTCCTGCGTTTTCAGATTGTAGCGCTGGATTTGGTTTGGTGTTCCATCAGCATGAACGCAAGAACAACTATGTGACGATTGATTCTGTGAAAGATTTCAGAGAGCTCACTGAGTTGAAAGTAAAATCAAAACAAACCGGATTGTTAATGATCGGCGGTGGTGTTCCAAAGAATTTTGTGCAAGATACCGTTGTTGCGGCAGATATCCTTGGTATCGACGCACCTATGCATAAGTACGCGATACAGCTCACCGTGGCAGATGAACGCGATGGAGCATTATCTGGGTCGACATTGAAAGAGGCGAACTCCTGGGGGAAAGTTGACACCGGCTATGAACAAATGGTGTACTCCGAAGCGACAATCACGTTCCCTCTCGTAGTAAGTTACGCGTACCACAAGGGTGCTTGGAAGAAGAGGAAACAACAGAAACTGAATCAGCTGCTCAAGTAAGAATTCTCAGATAATCATTAAATAGGCTAGACATTTCTTGTCTCTCCTGTGAAAACAACTTCACAAGCCAAGCTGAAACAACTGCAACAGATGCTTATGGTCATGAAGAGTTGTGCGATAGCGTATTCTGGCGGGGTGGACAGTACTTTTTTGATAAAGGTCGCGTACGATACTCTTGGCAAAAACGCTCTTGCGGTCACTGCAACCTCTTCAACCTACCCGCAACGCGAACTGCAGGATGCGAAACGCTTCGCACAAAAGATAGGAATCCCTCATGTTATTATTCATTCTAAAGAACTTTATATCAAAAAGTTCTCAGACAATCCCTCAGATCGGTGTTACTATTGTAAGAAAGAGCTGTTCCGTAAAATACAGCAGATCGCCCAAGAACATCATCTTAACGCAGTCCTCGACGGATCGAACGCTGATGACTCGTTTGATTATCGACCTGGGGCAAAAGCACGCAAAGAACTCGGGGTAATAAGCCCGTTAAAAGAGGTTGGGTTAACCAAACAAGAAATCAGAGGCCTTTCACACACCATGCATCTTGAAAGTTCTGAGAAACCAGCGTTCGCCTGCCTCGCCTCCCGATTCCCCTATGGAACTAAAATAACCAAAGAACGACTCAAAAAGATCGAATCTGCAGAGGAGTATCTTTTCTCCTTAGGAATCAGACAATGCCGGGTCCGTTATCATGACCACATCGCCAGAATCGAAGTAGCATCAGATGATTTTCCAGCCATTCTTACCCATGCGCAACGGATTGTAAAACGTTTTAAAAAACTTGGATTTACGTATGTCACCCTTGACCTTGAAGGGTACCGCACCGGTAGTTTAAACGAGGTGCTCAAGAAATGAAGAAACTCTTACAAGATTACAAAGCAGGAAAAGTAAGTCTCGCAACCGTCCTTCAGAAACTTAAGTCATTGCCGTACGAGGACCTGGGGTTTGCAAAAATCGATACGCATCGCGAAATTAGGAAAGGATTTCCTGAAACGATTTTCTGCCAAGGAAAAACCTTCTCTCAGATTTCTGAGATTCTTAAAAAACTTTCAAAAGACCAAAATATCCTCCTAACAAAAGCAAACAAAAACGTCTATGCTTCAGTAAAGAAATTGTATAATGATGCCGAGTACAATGAATCGGCAAAAACCATTGTTATCCAACGATACCGACCAAAACAAAAGAAAGGAACAATCCTGATTCTCACCGCAGGAACTTCTGATATCCCTGTTGCAGAAGAAGCAGTAGTCACCGCGGAACTCATGGGAAACAAGGTGGAGAAAGTCTATGACGTGGGTGTCGCTGGTGTCCATCGCTTATTCGACATCAAAGAAAAAATCTTTCATGCCAATGTCATCATTGTGATCGCAGGAATGGAGGGCGCCCTTGCAAGTATTGTTGGTGGCCTTGCCTCAAAACCAGTGATCGCGGTCCCGACCAGTGTCGGGTATGGCGCAAGTTTCCAGGGAATAGCACCGTTACTGACCATGTTGAATTGTTGTGCGGAAGGTGTCGTGGTCGTCAATATTGACAACGGGTTTGGCGCCGGGTATTTCGCCAGCCTAATCAACAGGTGAGAAAAAAATGAAGATTGCGTACTTTGATTGTTTCTCCGGGATCGCTGGTGATATGGTTCTTGGTGCTCTCATCGATGTAGGAGTTGGCGTAACATTTTTAAAAAACGAGCTAAAAAAACTCCCTCTTTCCGGGTATGAGATTACAGTAAAATCAGTCGAGTGCAACCATATTGCTGCGATGGATGTCACGATTGCTGTCACTGAGGAGCAGCATCATCGAAGTCTCTCTGATATCATCGACCTTCTCAAACGCAGCACCTTAGATCCCAAGGTGAAGAAACACAGTCAAAACATCTTTTATAACCTGGGAAAAGCAGAAGCAAAAATACACAGAATCGATGTTGAAAAAGTACATTTTCATGAAGTAGGCGCTGTCGATTCAATCATAGACATCGTCGGATCAGTCATAGGGGTTACCAAGCTTGGCATCGAACATATCTATTGTTCGCCCCTCCCTTTTGGTCATGGATTTGTTTCATGTGACCACGGAATCCTTCCGTTGCCTGCCCCGGCAACCGTTGAGCTCCTCAAAGGGATTCCTGTGTACACCGTTGATAGGAAACAGGAATTGGTCACCCCAACCGGTGCGGCAATCATCGCGACTCTTGCACAAAATTTTGGTGAAATGCCACCTATGAAAATCAGCAAGATCGGGTACGGCAGCGGGAAAATACAAAGCGAGTATCCGAACGTGTTACGTGTGTTTCTTGGAGATCTTGCACAGAAACGGAAAAATAAAACTACGAAAGAAAAACGGGGAAGAACAAAAAACAGTAGATTCAATGCAAGCAGTAAACGGAACAAAAGCAGGGAGAGATAGTACTCACCAACACGTCACTGTAGGATTATTTTTTCTGTAATGCCAGATTCAAATCTTTTACCAATGCTTTAATGTCGATACCATGGACTGTTGCGATATCCTTTACTTTTTCAAATGACGCGGCAAGGCAGCCGATGCAGCCGACATTGTATTTCATGAATACCATCGCAGTCTCTGGGTAGGTATCAATTACTTCCTTAATGGTCATCTCTTCAGAAATCTTGTTTTTATTCATGATTTCACCTATTTGTATTGCCTCGGTATAAAGACCTCCCATATAAGAGTTATTATTAAACTTTGGTGAGGAGAACCGGACGGTGGGATCCGGCAAAAAGAAATAAGCTTCATCTAGGAAGGCTTCCCGTCCGGTATATGCTTCCTAGACTGTGAACCGCCGTCTGAGTATTTAAATAAAAAGGAGGGGTCGTTGAAACCATTCGTAACGGGCTATGATTCCATCTCTTCTTTGCATTAATTGGTTTATGGGGAGAATGTTTCAGATAAAACTCCTTCAGGAACGATTTTCTTAAGCATTATCGCAACCGCTGAAAGCACTGTAATGATCGCCACGACGATCATCAGATACCAAGCGTATCCAGGACCACCAGAAAGTCTCATGCCAAAGGCAACTTGACTGAACCAAAATCCGCTGCTATTTTCCACAAATCCTGTGTACATGAAATATAATGCGGGTAGTAATGCAAATAGAAACGTAAGAATTCCAAAGAGACCGCTCATTAGTTTCATTGTTTTTGGTTTCGCCTTATTATAAACAAATGCAGCCGTACAAATTAGTGCAATAAGGGCGGTCACCATGGCAAGAAGCGTGAGATACATCGCCGTGTTGATTGCCGCAAAACTCTCCACGTTCACATCGGTGTTTGGTGCGTTTAATTTTGCTTCCGCATACCCCATTGACAGTGAAACGTCCTGACCCGAGAATGTTCCTTGGACTTCCATTCTTGTCAGATACAACCCGACGTTATAGTTCGCTCCCAATATTCCGCTCCCACTGACTATATACCATGGTCCGAGGAACGCAACAACAAGCAATACCAGTGCAAGGATCATACCTGCACAGGCGACTATCCCTTTTTTCATAAAACAAAAATCTTTTTTCCTGTATTTAATACTCCACTTTATTATTTAGATGTCAAACAAAACCTGCGCAAAGATCGGGTCTGTCTCAGTAACCTTTACCATGTGATAGGTCACTGCTTTAATTTCAACCCCCATCCTATGTTTCTTTGTATTGTACTTCTCACCTAAGACACGGGCGGAGAGACGAGTCCCTGTAATAGTCACCTCGAACTTCCCGAATACAAGGTCCTCTGCGTCATTCAAAAAAAGGAGTTTTGAGAGCCAATCAACTAGCAACTGTTCAAGATCTGGAGCTTCCAACTCAATGTCATACTGACCCACAGCTTGAATGGTTGATGTATCGGTGATAATATCAAACATCGCCTCTGCAGCATGCTCAAAAGCCTCTGCAACAGTTTTTCCGTAGGCTTTTACACCGACATCGGCAGTATGTTCAATTAACTCGTAATGTTTCATAATGTTGCCTTGGAGACATCGACAGGACAATGACAAGACCGGTTCTGATCAAGAGACTCAATCGTGAATTGCAATACTTTGGAAA
>PDVH01000130.1_pt1 | contig 19928 bp, 17 predicted proteins | sample 1369781 | NCBI WGS metagenome assembly PDVH01 (sample SAMN07795378, study PRJNA414565) | Alkali sediment metagenome, whole genome shotgun sequencing project. | isolation source: glacial lake sediment | place: Bosnia and Herzegovina: Donje Bare Lake | collected 2016-06
CCTTGAAGATAGAGTCCCTCGAGATGGAAGGTCCACGGGATGACGAGGTGTTGGTCCGCATCGTAGCCTCAGGTATCTGCCATACCGACATAGACTTCTGCGACTACTGGGAGAAATCGGACGGGCCGGTGGTACTGGGTCATGAAGGGGCAGGCGTGGTGGAGCAGGTCGGAAAAAAGGTGAAGAGTGTCAGGCGCGGTGATCATGTTGTGCTCTCCTACCAGTCCTGTGGCCGCTGTCGCCAATGCCGGAAAGGTCACCCCACGGATTGTGAGCACTTCTACGAAGCGAACTTCGGTTTCGCCCGCCTGGACCGCAGCAATGCCCTGTATCGCAGCGGTGTCCGCGGACACTTCTTTGGACAGTCATCATTCGCCACTCATGCGCTCACGACGGAACGCAACCTTGTCAAGGTTTCAAAAAGATTGAATCTGGAGATTCTGTCTCCCCTGGGCTGTGGTCTGCAGACGGGAGCCGGCACGGTGATGAACTCTTTAAATGTCCCGAAAGGATCAAGCATCGCCATCTTTGGTACGGGTGCGGTTGGCCTCGCGGCGGCAATGGCGGCTCGCATAGTAGGCGCCAACCCCATCATAGGCGTCGATATTAGACCGAATAGGCTCAACCTCGCCCTGGAGCTGGGGGCTACCCACGTGATTGACAATCGTCGTAATAAGGTCGCATCGCTCATCACCGATATAACAGGGAGGGGCGTTGATTATGTGGTGGAAACAACCGCCAACCAAAAGATGCACGCGCTCGCCGTAGACGTGTTGAATCCGCATGGCACTGTGGCGCTCCTCACGGGCGAGAGCGGCACCACTCTGCCGGAAGGGCGGAGAACCATCGGCATCATACAGGGCGATGCAGTGCCGCAGTTCTTTATACCCAAACTTATCGCGCTATACAAGGCGGGACAATTTCCTTGACCGCCTCGTGAAGTTCTATGACTTCAGCAAGATCAATGCGGCCATCGCCGATGCGAAGGCCGGCGACACTATCAAGCCGGTGCTGCGAATCAGCAAGGAACAAGTCCGTGAAGGTAAAGGAGGCGCCAATTAGAATGAAGCTATTCTTTGAGGAGGCTACGGCTGGAAGAAAGAAGAGGGAAAAATAACCTGCCAGGCTTTGCCGGCTTCTCAGCATCGCCATCGTAAAAAACATGCTCAAGAAAAAGACCAGAGGGGGGTGCCGTGTGTTTTGCCGGAAGGTCCGATGACAGTTCGAGCAGGGCCTCAACATCGCGGGGTGCCAGTGTTCCTCTCCCCACTTCCACCAGAATACCTGCCATTCTCCGGACCATTTTCCACAGGAAGTGGGAACCGACAACTCTCACTATTATCAAGTGATCCACCTCTTTTACTTCCACGGTGTCGAGCTTTACCTTCGTTGATGCGTCCTTATCCATCCTCTTATCAGCAAAAGACACGAAGTCATGGAAGCCCTGAAAGATACGGCTGGCTGTCTGCATTTTCTTGACATCCAGCTTGTCTCGAACCCACCAGACATACCTCTTGCCAAAGGCTGTCCGCTGTTTCGAAATTATATAGATATAGCTTCTCCCTAAAGCATAATGGCGGGCATGAAAGCTGATGGGGACTTCCTCCACATCGAGGATATTGATATTAGAGGGAAGCAGGTCATTCAAGCCTTCCAGTATCTTTCGCAGGGGCATTGCTATTGTTGTTCCCACATGGGCAACCTGGGCAAGGGCATGCACTCCGGCGTCTGTGCGGCCTGCCCCCTGAATTTCCACCGGTTCTCCGAACAGTTTCCCGGCTGCATGAATCAGCGTGTCCTGAACGCTCCTGGCATTCTTCTGCGACTGCCAGCCTCTGTAACTGGTCCCATCGTATTCAAGGGTTATTTTATACTTATGCATTATAGGGACAATACCTGTGTTGGCCACTAATGTGGACTTTCATAATCACGCAGTGTGTCATTGCGCGGTGCAAGGTGCCGCTCTTCAGTCTTAGCGCTCTTGCCGGCATTAACTATTGATTGACGGTAAATCGGTATCAGTTGCGCATCCTGAATATCAGGCTGCCATCTTCAATACTTCTTTGATCAATTTCTCAATCCCCAGAGCAACTTTAGAAATTGTCGGACCCAACATATATGCGGGAGTGGTAACGATTTTATTTTTCTGGTCAACCACGACATTGTCCACGGTAGACACGACGTGTTTGCCGCCCATCTTCTCAATTGCCTCCGCCGTATCTTTATCATTGCCTATGGTCAGTTGCGGATTGAACGATCCCAGCACCTTTGCTGCGATGACCGGGGCAATACAGACAAATCCGATGGGTTTCTTCGCCGAATGCATTTCTTTTACCAGTCTTTGGACATCTGCATTGACCGAGCAGTCTGCCCCTTTCACGGCAAAGTTGCATAGATTTTTCGCGGCTCCGAATCCGCCAGGAAAAACCAGCGCATCGAGATCAGTTGCCTTGATATCTTTGATGTCCTTGATATCCCCTCTGGCAATGCGGGATGCCTCGATAAGAACATTCCTTTTCTCACCGGCAGCCTCACCCTTCATGTGGTTTATGACATCCATTTGATCTACATTAGGGGCCATGCAGATAATTTGGGACCCCGCCCTGTCAAGGAAAAACAGCGTCAGGGCTGATTCATGAATTTCAGCGCCATCAAATACTCCGCAACCCGATAAAACTATCCCTACTTTCGCCATCTCTTACCTCCTGATTTTTCTTAATCTCTAAAAAGCTGAAATAACTTTTTGGGGCAATGCGCTTTTGCATCGTCGTGAGTAGTGATGCTGCATGGCCATCTCATAGATGCTTCTTTTAAAAAGAGAGTACCGCGCTTTGCTCGCAATGACCGGTTGGACATTTTTTCAAGAATTTGAACTGTCATAACTATCGCTATTTCTTTGTGTCCCCGACCGCCTCAAGGATGATTCTGCAGTCAGCGACAGTATCCCCCTTTCCTTCCTCATGAACTATGAGCGGATTTATATCCATCTCTTTGATTTCCGGGTGATTGACTGCCATATTCGATAGACTTACCATAGCCCTCTCAATCGCTTCAATATCTGCTTTCGGCCGCCCTCTAAATCCTGTAAGGAGCTTGTATCCTTTTATCTCTCGAACCATTCTGTGAGTCTCATTTCTAAGAATGGGAGCGAGGCGAAACACCACATCCTGAAAAAGCTCAACAAATACTCCTCCGAGACCGAACATAAGCAAAGGGCCTAAAGGAGTCCGATTCATACCGAGTATCAGTTCTTCCCCCTGCATGGCCATCTTTTGCACCATGATCCCATCAATTACGGCATCGGGTCTGAACTTTCTTGCATTCTCAATTATCTCACGAAAGGCTTTTCTTGCATCCTCCTTGCTTTTGATTCCCAGAACAACTCCCCTAACATCTGTCTTGTGGAGAATCTGCCTGGAAACAATCTTCATGACTACGGGGAAGGCCATACCCTCTCCAATATCGGCAGCCTCATCCTCGCTTTTTGCAAGTTGTGACGGCAGGAGACTAAATCCATAACATTTCAGCAGCTCGACGCTGTCCATTTCTCCAAGTTGCACTTTTCCCCGGGCAAGACATCGGGCAATTACATCGGCCGCCTTGTCTCTGTCATGCGCAAGGGTAAACTGCGGAAGATGATCCCTGTTCAGCCAACGGGCGTATCGGTAAAGTACTCCGAAGGCCTTCGCTGCGTTTTCCGGAAATCTGTAAACAGGATAACCGTTCTCCTGAAGATATTTCACGCCGGCAGAAACATCGACAATGCCCATGAAGCAGCATATGATTGGTTTCTGAGCCCCCCTTGAGACGCGAATAATGGCCTGAGCCGTACCGAGGGCATTTGTCATGGATTGGGGAGTCAAGATAACAAGGGCGCCGTCGACGCCTTTATCTTTTATTACTGCTCTTAAGGCATTTTCGTAACGATCGGAAGGGGCATCCCCGATGATATCAACGGGGTTGTGGATGTTTGCTGTCAAGGGAAGATGGCTTGCCAAATCATCAATCGTCTCCTTATCAAATCTGGCAAGTACAAGGTCGGATGAAACCGTCATGTCCGTTGCCAGGATTCCCGGCCCGCCGGCATTGGTGACGATGGCGACACGATTTCCTTTTGGGAGGACTCTCGCCCTTTTCCCCAGTTTGCTCTCCTGCTTATAGGCAAACACATTTGCATAGTCAAAAAGCTCGTCAATGGAATCTGCCCGGATAAGACCTGCCTGCTTGAAGATGGCATCGTATACAGCCTCTGTTCCGGCTAAAGCGCCAGTATGAGAAGCTGCTGCCATGGCGCCTGCTATTGTCCTCCCCGACTTTATGGCCAAAACCGGAGTTGGTCTTGCCCCTGAGGTAATCTCCTTTACGGTTGATATGAATTCGACTCCCTTCCTCAGTTCTTCCAGGTAAAGCATGACGACCGCCGTATCCTGATCCTCGTGAAAGAACTGCAAGAGATCCAGTTCATCCACATCTGCTTTGTTGCCTATGGAGATGAACTTTGAAAAACCGATGTCCCTGTCGGCGGCAAAATCGAGAACCGCCGTACACAGGGCACCACTCTGAGAAATAAAAGAAATGTTGCCCGGCGACGGCATGCGAGCGGAGAAACTGGCGTTTAAGCTGACATTGGGAATGGGATTTATCACACCGAGACAGTTGGGCCCAACGAGTCTAACCCCCGCTTCTCTGCACATGGCGACGATTCTGTTTTCGATTTCAAGCCCCTCACCGCCGACTTCTCTAAAACCAGCAGAAACAATTACAAATCCCTTTATCCCTTTTTTGATGCCCTCTTCTATTGCAGCAAGTGAAGCCTGGGGAGTGAGAATGATTATGCCGAGATCCACTTTATCCGGTATTTCTGTAATCGAAGGATAGGCCTTGACACTGAGAATCGACTTGGTCTTGGGATTAACAGGATACAGGGTGCCCTGGTAGTGGCCGCTCAGGATGTTGGCAAAGATGTCATGTCCCACTTTTCCCGGTGTGTTAGAGGCTCCTATGATAGCAACAGATTCCGGCGAGAATATCGCATTTAGACCGTTCATATTATTTTCCTTTCATTACTTAGATATATCTGGATTTCTTGGGTTTACCAACAAGGTCATGCCCAGGATGCCATTCAGATAGTCACTCTCGGTCTTATCACCATCATGGAATTCTATTCCCGGATGAAGCGTTGTAATTGCTGCATGACCGACTATTCTTCTCACTTCCCTGCCTAGAAAATCCTTTGTTCTAACTCCCCACATATTATGGAAAACGAGGACCTTACCCTTATAACTTCCAATATACAGCATAATATGTCCCCTGCGCCATACCAATGTCAGATAAGGTATGCCCCGCTTCAGAATCATCAGTTCCTTTTCCTTCGGAGAAAGTTTCTGGAGGTCTATGAATGTGCCTCCCTCTTTTGCCTGATCTGCCGAATGCCTTGGCAACCAGAGTCCGAACGGGGCAAACAGATCCTTTATCATAGCTGAACAGTCTCTGTTCTGATATAAGCCACCCCAACCGTAAGATTCGTTTATCAGCTCGTTAGCAAGTTTAGCTATATTAGAAGTGGTCAGTCTCACTGGTTTTGAGGCCGCTGCCTCTTTAGAAACGATGGCGCTTTTCATAAATGCCTTGCCATCTTGATCCGTCACAGCCACGAGCAGTTTGATGGTTTTTGAATCTTCCTCGAGCGTGGGATACACGGAGCCTAAGGGGGCTTTGAAAAGAAACCGCCCCTCTCCATCATATATGGGAATCTTATCCTTTATGATAACTGTGTACTGGCCCCTTTCCCACGTTTTTACGAAATTGCCATCCACTCTGGCTATATTTTTTGCTGATATCCAACCCACGGCATATGGCGTTTCCGCTAAGACCCACGTCTTATCCTTCGTCAAGTGGGATATGAAAACGGGCGTATTCGCAGCGACGGAAGACTCCTGTAGGCTGTCAAAGGTAAGTCCGCGATCCGTATTGGCATCATAGAAGCGGGGCTTATGCGTGGGCAGCACCCTCAAATCGGAATTATCAATGGTAATGGCAGCGAAGCATGCATTCGGATAATTCTCCAGATGGGCATTGGCAGCCAGATCTCTCATCCATGACACATCGTGTTTTCTTCTATTTTCGGCATAGCCCGGATTATCTCTGTATTTTTTGAATGCCGCTTCGACGGTCTCCTTGGAGTAGAATGCCTTTACCCGATGCCAGGGGGAGAAAAACATAGAGTCATAATTGGCATCCATTTTTTTTTGATCATCAGCGGTTAAGAACCCGCTATCAGAAACAGTCTTATCTATATAAAACAGGTTGTCTTGCTTGAGGTCCCGGATGTCCCTGATCGTCTCAGGAGTTCCTGCACATGCAGATATAATAAGAATCAGGGTCAGCAAAATGGGGATATTATGCAATCTCATGAACACCATAGACTCCATCAATTGTGCTCGTTTATATTAGGTATTTCTTCTCAGGTATGCAATACTTTATATGTTCCTCATGTGTCAAGGCCTTCCGGAAAACAGTTTTTTATGGAATTCGGAACAAAAGATTGGTATAAAAAGAGAAGGCTTGGAACGAACAACAATATAAGTTTATCTCATCCCCGACGAAAGGAGGTAAAAAGCATGGTTTCAACAGATATGCTAAAGAATTACAGCTTTTTCAAAGGGTTCACTGACGAAGAGTTAAAGAAATTTGCGGAAATAGCCACCGAGGGATCTTATAAGGCCGGCGTCCAGATATGGACAAGGGGGGAGCCCGCAGAAAACCTATGCCTATTGAAGGAAGGAAAGGTTCTCATGACAATGGACACCTATGCGGGACCTACCAGACCGCCAATGCAGGTGACCGTGGATGTTGTCACGAAGGGTGATGCCATGGGGTGGTCGGCGGTCGTTGAGCCTTATATCTATACCTTAGGGGCCCGATGCATTGATGATTCGCAAGTGATTAATATTAACTCAGCGAAAGTGAGAGAGATTTTAAACAGGGATAAGGCCTTAGGATTCAAATTTATGCATGCCGTTGCAAAAGTAGTAGCTGCCCGTCTGACCCACACTGAGATCATACTGGTCGGTGAACGAGGCCTTTCTGTTTTGTCAGATGCATGATTAGGGAGGAAACATCATGGCGGATGAAATCATCATTTACGGCAAAGGGGGCTGACCGTTTACAGACGAGGCCAGGTTGGCCTATGGAAATAAGGCAAAGTACGTAGATGTGAAATCTGATAATGCAAATTTGCAGGAGATGCTCAAGCTCTCAGGCGGCGTTCGGCAAGTTCCTGTCATCGTGGAGGGTGGCAAGGTAAAAATCGGTTACGGAGGCACCTGAGGCGTGTAAGGGCCGATAGGTAATCGGACAAATACCGATACCAGAAATCTCTCCTCAGCGCATTTTTCTTGCCATCATGAACGCTCATTTCTTGTAACAGGAGGTTCAATAGTAAATATGGTGATTAAGTTACAGAGACTCTTAATCTTCATCCCTTTTCTGATTTTGCTACCCTTAATTATTCTTGCAGATTTCTATTCCTTGCCTGCGGAACTAAGCGCCCATAAGGCCTTTGCCGCCCCGGCGGAAAAGGTCTTCAGAGAGCCCGTGTCTTTTGCTGATCTGGCGGAGAAGTTGAGCCCTGCGGTGGTAAATATCAGCACAACGACGACCGTTAAAGGTCGAGGGGGATCGCCCTTTGGAAACGATATGCCTTTCCAGAGGTTTTTCGGCAGGGACGACTTTTTCAGAAGATTTTTTGAAGGGGCGCCAGAAAGGGAATTCAAGCAGAGGAGCCTTGGCTCAGGGCTCATCATATCCAGTGACGGCTACATATTTACAAATAATCATGTTGTCGAGAAAGCCGATAAGATAAAGGTAAAACTTGCTGGCGGTAAGGAATATGACGCAGAAGTTAAAGGCAAGGATCCCACTACCGATATTGCCCTGATAAAGATAAAACCGGAGGGCAGCCTTCCTGTCGTTGAGTTCGGCGATTCTGATAAACTAAGGATAGGTGAGTGGGTATTTGCCATCGGTAACCCCTTCGGTCTGGAACACACAGTCACGGCAGGAATTGTGAGTGCCAAGGGACGCGTCATAGGTTCAGGACCGTATGATAATTTTATTCAAACGGACGCTTCTATAAATCCAGGTAACAGCGGCGGCCCTCTCTTCAATATGGAAGGCAAAGTCATCGGCATCAATACCGCCATCGTTGCTCAGGGACAAGGGATCGGATTTGCCATACCGATTAATACGGCAAAAAATATTCTCGCCGACCTCAAAACGAAGGGCAGCGTTACCCGTGGCTGGTTGGGAATTTCCATACAGGATATCACGGAAGACATTGCCGAAAATATGAAGCTGAAGGACATGAAAGGCGCCCTCGTAGGTCATGTCTTTGAGGGAGATCCTGCTGACAAGGCCGGTATAAAAACGGGTGACATAATAGTCGAAATCGCAGGGAAGAAGATTCAGGACTCTCACGAGCTTACGAGAATCGTTGCAGCCCTTACAGTCGGGGAAAAAATCACGGTGAAGATTCTGCGGGATCGGCAGGAGAAGACACTCTCCGCAGTGGTTGGTGAAAGGAAAGATGAAAAAGAAATAGCCCGCAAAGGCAAAACCCGCGAGTATTACGGCATGGCAGTTCAAGAAATCAACCCTGATATGGCAAAACATCTTGGCCTTACGGAAAAGGGCGGGGTCATAATATCCCAGGTGCGCGACGGGAGCCCTGCTGATGACGCCGGGCTGAAGATCCAGGATATAATTCTACAGATAAACAAAGTAAGAATTTCCTCCATGAAAGATTTTCAGAGCGAAATGAAGAAAGAATCACAGGAGGGGACCATCTTACTTTTAATCAAGAGAGGAGAAATGAGCTTCTTTGTGACACTAAAAAAAGGAGGATCAAAGTAATCATCCTTATTATTGACATATCATTCACAAGCTGATAAATGAGCCTACCAATACCCGTTATCGTAACGATAATGTCACGGCTCGACCCGCGAATAGGGGACAATGAATTTTAGGAGGTGGGAGATGGAATATCTTGTTCCCAAGAAGATTTTTTTTACAAAGGGTGCCGGCACGCATAAGGATGAACTCCATTCATTTGAGCGAGCCCTGAGGGACGCAGACATAGAAAAATTCAACCTTGTTCAGGTATCGAGCATATTCCCGCCATACTGCAAGATGGTATCAAAGGCCCAGGGTCTGAAGGAAATGGTTCCCGGCGCAATGACCTTTTGTGTCATGAGCCGCTGCTGCAGTAATGAACCGAAGAGACTCCTGGCTGCTTCTGTTGGCTGCGCCGTCCCGGCAGATGTATCATCTTACGGATATATAAGTGAACATCATGCATTCGGTCAGACGGAGAAGCAGGCCGGGGATTATGCTGAAGACCTCGCCGCCGCTATGCTGGCATCCACATTGGGCATTGACTTTGATGTCGATGAAAGCTGGGACGATAAGAAAGAAATATTCAAGATCAGCGGCAAGATAGTCAGGACGCGCAATGTTACCCAGTCGGCGATTGTAAAAAATGCAGGATATACGACGGTCGTCGCCGCCGCTGTATTTGTTTTCTGAATCATATTGATAGCGCATCTGTTGTCATAACCACGTGAGCATTATCTCTTTTATACTCTGTTGAGATCAGATTTCCTGTTCGTCTTTTTTTCGTAGTAAATAGTTAGAGTATCTATGAAGAACAGGCCCTCCAGTATTTTATTAAGCTCTTCTTTTATTTTCATCGTCATCGCTTTTTTTTCAACTCATTCAGCAGGTTCCCTGGCGCGTGCCGCTAAGTTCACCGATGATGACTTCCAGGCACAAAGGCTAGCCATGGTGAAAGACCAGATAACGGAAAGAGACATCAAAGACCGCAGTGTGATAGAGGCGATGATGGCAGTGCCACGCCATAAATTCGTTTCTGACAATTATCTGAACAGGGCCTATGCCGACAGCCCCCTGCCCATCGGATATGGACAGACCATCTCCCAGCCATATATTGTAGCGTACATGACGGAGGTCCTGAACCTGAATAAGAACAGCAGGGTTCTGGAAGTAGGCACAGGATCGGGTTACCAGGCGGCAATCCTTTCCCCCATCGTCAAGCAGGTCTACACAATCGAAATTATCCCTGAACTGGCAAAGTCTGCCGCCGCCCGTCTGAAAGATTTAGGCTACCATAATATTGAAGTCGCAATCGGTGACGGCTACTACGGCTGGAATAAATATGCACCGTTTGATGCCATCATAGTCACTGCTGCGGCCGGTCACATTCCACCGCCCCTCATAGAACAGCTCAAGAATAACGGCAGGATGGTCATTCCCGTGGGAGGCTCCTTCCTGGTTCAGAATCTTATCCTCGTAACTAAGGATAAAGATGGAAATATAACTACGAGAAACCTGCTACCGGTGCGTTTTGTTCCCCTGACGGGCAGGCACAATTGATTATGGCCGCCCAATTGTCAATAAGGCGTATTCAGGTTTCCGTCTTTTTTATTTCCGCAGCCCTCATTTCCTACCAGATTCTGCTCTTCAAGATGTTTTCCATACAATACTGGTATCATTTCGCTTATCTCATCATCAGCATTGCCCTCCTGGGCTTCGGCGCGAGCGGCACTCTCATCTTCCTTTTCCGGAGAACTCTAAAGGCTCACTTCCCGCTTGTCCTGTTTTCCTGCGCTCTTCTTTTCGTATTGTCCATGTGGACGAATATCTACCTGAACCGGATGATAGCCTTCAATCCTCTTATGATTATCTGGGACAAGCATGAAATAGTCCGTCTCCTTTACCTCAGCCTTTCCATCTTCATCCCCTTTTTTCTCGGCGCCCTGTGCATCGGAGTCAGCTTCGTGATCGCTTCCAATTACATCCATAGAATATATTTTGCCAACCTGGCAGGGTCAGGCCTGGGGAGTCTGATTGTCCTTCTCACCTTTCTCCACATAGGACCTTATGAAATCATGTTAGCGATTACGCTATTAACAATTCTTGCTGCCCTGGGAGGGAGCACGAGCTATGTCCGGCAGGGAATCGCCTTCGTTGCCGGTGTCGCAGCGATACTCATCTATATTTTCCTATTCCGTTCCTTGCCACTCCCCATGAGCAATTTCAAGGAACTAGCCCAGGCGGAAAATCTCACTGCCGCAAAAAAGGATTTGGAAATTTTTGGCCCTCTTGGGCTGGTTACGGTACTGGACACCCCTGCCTACCACTATCTCCCTGATCTGAGTTTGAACTGTCCATACCCGCTCCCCCGGCAGAAGGGGCTCTTTCTCGATGGAAACACGGTTGGCGCAATAAATGAATTCTCCGGCAATCTAAATGACGTCCGCTTCATGGATTACCGTACCAATTCAGTCGCGTATAAGATTCTTAATCACCCTGACGTGCTCATCATCGGCGGCGGCTCCGGAACTGAAATACTCAGTGCCAGGCAACACTCGGCCAAAGGTATCTCCGTCGTGGAAATGAATAGGGATATCATCCATCTGTTGCAAGGACCATATAAGACATTTAGCGGGGATATTTACAGTTCCGCGGATACTCATGCTTTTATAGAAGAGGGGCGGGGGTATTTGCAAAGAACGGCGCAGCGTTTTGACCTCATAGAGATCAGCCTCCTGGAGTCCATGGGAGCCGCGTCTGCCGGTGTTTATTCCCTCAACGAAAATTATCTCTTTACCACGGAGGCAATAAGGCTGTGCATGGAGCGCCTCACGCCTGAGGGTATACTATCCATCTCCACATGGATCAAGAATCCTCCGCGGGACAACATCAAGCTTTTCGCCATGGCTGTGGAGGCTATTGAACAGGGCGCCAAAAACACACCTGCCCAATCTATCGTCATGATCAGGAGTTGGCAAACCGCCACGCTTCTTATGAAAAACGGCACATTTCAAGAGAAAGAGACGGAAGCCATAAAGGAATTCTGCAAGGCACATCTTTTCGATATTTCCTATTATCCAGGAGTTACAGAAAAAGAGACAAATATTTTTAATAAGTTTGAAGGCGACCCTTTTTATTCTGCCGCAATCAGCCTTTTATCTGATGAAAGAGATAAGTTCTACGATACATATCCTTATTATATAAGACCGGCTACTGACGACAGTCCTTTCTTTTCTCATTTTTTTAAAATTGAAATGCTCAAGGAATATCTCAGCTCGTCCAACCGGGCTCTGATTCCTTTCCTGGATTGGGGATATATACTGGTGTGGATAACGGCGTGCGTCGTTTTCGTCTTAGGCATAATCTTCATGCTTGCTCCCATGCCGTTCATTATTCCTTCCTATAGAGGCCTCACATCGATTCTTATTTATTTCGGCTCTCTGGGACTGGCATATATGTTCATGGAGATATCCATCCTCCAGCAATTCATACGCTATCTTTATGATCCCGTCTTCTCCGCAAGCGTCGTAATCGGTTCATTCCTCGTCTATTCGGGGATAGGAAGCTTGATCGCAGGGAATGCCAGAGCAGTAAAATCGAAGCACATATTTTGGGCGACCCTTGCCATTGGTCTCGCAGGCATCATTTTTATTACCACCGACAGATGGCTGCACAATGTCATTGCGGGGTTTCCTCTCTGGCTGAGAATGCTTTCGTGCAGCCTGCTTATTGCTCCCCTTGCCATTCCCATGGGCATCCCCTTTCCATCGGGACTGAGCGCGCTCTCCACAGAAAGAGGAGGCTTTATCGCCTGGGCGTGGAGCATAAACGGTTTCTTTTCTGTTATAGGAAGTTCGGCGACAGTGTTAATCGCCATTAGTTGGGGATTCAAATCCATTATTCTGATGGCCGTGTCACTCTATATTGTGGCGGCATTCACGTTTACCCGCCTCTTGAGAATCGTTCCTTCCCTCAGCGAGAGGGATTGAATTTTCTTGCATTGATAATATCAATGTGAGGTAATGCTATTAGTTGCTCATCATGGAAGGGGATATTGATATGCCTGCCAAGGCGAAGGGCCCAGTAAAGCCCGTATTGATGACTCAGGATGTTGGTAACGCCCAACTGCCGTATCTCTTATATGACGGACGCGGGCCTACACTGATCCTTCTTCACGCGACGGGGTTCTCGCCCTGGCTATGGCACCCTATCGCAAGAGAATTATCTCCATCATACAGGATCATCGCCCCCTATATGTGCGACTACCGGATAGAAGATCCTGAAAAGGGCGGCCTCGGCTGGGCAAAGATTGCGAGAGACGTTGCCGCTCTTTTGGCCAGCATCGATATTGACGATGCCTTCCTCGTGGGACACTCCATGGGAGCTACTATTTGCACGATTGCAAACGCGGCCCACAGCGTAAGAGCAAAAGGCATGGTCCTGATAGAGCCCATCCTCCTCCCCGATGATTTCTATCGCGCTAAAATTACCGTAAGAGACCATCCCCTGGCTTCCCTGGCAATCAAAAGGAGGAACTACTGGAAGAACGAGTCAGAGGCTATGGACTATCTCAGATCGAGAGAGCTCTTCAAGAAATGGAACGCTGAAATGCTTGAGCTCTATGTTGCGTATGGCATGGAACCGAAAGATGGGGGCGGGCTTCAATTGGTCTGTAAACCCGAAATGGAAGCAGGTCTCTTCATGGGCGGCGCACAATATAATCCGTGGCCTCTATTGCCCGAGGTTTCATGTCCCGTCCTTGTTATCGAGGGAGAGCATAGTGAAACTAAGAAATTTGTCGACTTCAAACGGATTGTCTCCATGCTGAAGAGGGGCTCTCATGCTGTTGTGAAGGATGCGGGACATCTCATTCCTATGGAACAGCCGTCAATAGTCGCGGCAGTCATCAACGATTTTGTGAATAACATACAATCATCATAGTAGAACATTTTTTGCACACTCGTAGAGCTTGATAGGACACAGAATCTTTTCCCAAGAAATACGTTGCATAATGTCTTGACAATCCTTATGCGTATTATACAATAATTTACATATGTCTTCCGAACCGGTCTCACCGGGACTGGGAAAAAACAATTTTAGAGGAGGGTGAAGAGAATGGCAAGTTTGAAAGAAGGGGATTATTTGACGTGTGAAGTATGCGAGCTGATCGTCGTCGTAGACGAAGAGTGCGGCTGTGCAGTGGGTGGGCTTATTTGCTGTGAAGAGCCCATGGTCAAAATGAAGGCTCCCGCCAAGGCGAAGAAAAAAGCAAAGCCCGCAGCGAAAGCGAAGAAAGCGGCCGTAAAGAAGGTTGCCAAGAAGGCCGGGAAAAAGCCTGCTACCAAGGCCAAAAAAAAGTAATTTAGATTCAGTCTGATAATTGTGATTTTCTGCTATTTAAGTGAAACCCCGTTTCTCGAACTCACATGAGTACGGGGTTTTACGTTTTTTTGCCTTCTTTATCACTCCCTTTATGAAAGAGGGCTGAGAGGATTTTTTTCGCTACGTCAAATCCCCTTGCATTGCCCTTTGCAAGAGTGGGACTTAAGGAATGATAGATGAGTACGAAAATTATTGATTCCCATATGCACTGCGGCATCCAGAATTCCAACCTTCCCTTTGAGGAAATCAAGAGATACCTTGATTCGGCGGGAATCCAGGGGGCATGTCTCTTTGCACCGGTAGAGGATATTTATGACCGGTACGACTATGACTTCAAAGACAATTTTGCCTGGGTCACCTGCAGGCAGCAAGCTAATGAGTATGTACTTGACATCCAGAGAACCCATGATAATTTCTTTTCCTATTACTTTGTATGGAACGACTTCAGGAAGGACGAGCTGAAGAAAGGTTACAAAGCAATTAAGTGGCATCGCCACGAATATGAACCTGTCTATCATTACGATGACCCCTTCTGTGAAGCATTCTTACAGGAGGCCTATCGTCTGAAGCTTCCCATTGTCCTGGAAGAATCTTTCGCAAACACCCTCTCTTTCATTAGAAGAGTCAAGGGAAGAACCACCATCATCATTCCCCACATGGGAGGATTGAACGGTGGCTTTTCCGCACTCTTCAAATCAGGGATATGGGATGACGAAACCGTCTATGCCGATACTGCGCTGGCCTCAGCACGGGAGATCGCGCAATTCCTGGACAGGTATGGAAGCAGGAGAATCCTTTTCGGAAGCGATTTCCCCTTCGGTACACCCGGCGGCGAGCTTCAGGAAGTAGCGGGCATGAACCTCGGGAAAGAGGATTTCGAAAATATCGTGTGCCACAACATTTTAAGACTGCTCACCATTTGATCAGGTTATAAGATTCTATTTGTGAAAAATTATTTATGTATTACAATGGCTGATAAGATGTAACCGTCGTCAGTCATCCGGGAGGTGCATATGAAAATAGCAATCATGGGAACAGGCGGAGTTGGAGGATACTACGGAGGGCTTCTTGCGAAGGCAGGCAAGGATGTGACGTTCATTGCCCGCGGCGAACATCTTCAGGCAATACGCAAGAACGGCCTGCAAATAAAGAGCGTTCACGGCGATTTCCAGTTATCCACGGCCAAGGCAACTGACAAACCTGCTGAGGTCGGACCGGTTGACCTCATAATATTTGCAACAAAGACGTATCAGACCGACGAAGCGGCAAAGGCGATCAAGCCCATGGTCGGCAAGGACACAGTGGTAGTTCCACTCCAGAACGGAGTAGACGCAGCGGACCGCATCGGTCAGGTGGTAGGGATGGATCACCTACTGGGCGGGGCCACCTGGCTTTCCGCAGCAATCGAGGGGCCGGGCGTCATCGGCCAGTACAGTGAGTTTCGCCGCATCGCGTTGGGTGAGTTTAGCGGAAAAACAACACCACGGCTGACTTCTATTTACGATCTGCTTAAGGAAACCGGTGCGGCAGTTGAAATAAGCGATAATATCTTAAAAATCCTGTGGACGAAATTTGTATTTATCGCACCCGTGATGGCGATGGGAAGCCTGACACGCGTGACATTCGGCGAGTACCGCGGTGTGCCCGAAGCGCGCGCTGTGCTAGGCGAGGCCATCGGCGAAGTGGTGGCTGTAGCCAAAGCCAAAGGTGTACCGCTTGATATAGACGTAGTCGCCAAAACACTAGCGTTTATTGACGGCAGCGCACCGGGCATAAAGCCCTCGATGCAGCGTGATGTGGAATCCGGGAAACGCTCCGAACTAGAATCAATGATAGGAGTTGTTGTAAACATGGGCATGCAGTACAAGGTACCAACGCCGGTAATGCGGTTCGCTTACGCCATGCTCAAACCAGGAGAATTGAAAGCGCAACAGCGCTGAGAATTATTGCCGGAAAGTCTTTATACATCAATTTCTTTGAAAAAGGCAGGCTTCAGAAGGATATTCTTGTTTTCTAATATTTCAATTTCTTCCGACTGAACAAATCTTCTGAGGGAGCGGGTGACTGTTTCTCTCGCGGTAGCTGCAAGTTCGGCAATGTCTTTGTGTCTGAGCCTTACGTTGACAATTATTCCTCTCTGATCCTTGACCCCGAACTGGTCGCCAATATTTTTCAGCACCACTCTTATGCGCTGCTCTGCGCCAGCAAAGCTCAACACCTTGAGCATCAGCCATGCCTCTCTCAACCGTGAGCAGAGCATGGATATAATCTCCATCAGAACTTTCCTGTTCTGCAATAGGTGGCTTTGAAAACTGTTTGCGGAGATGAACCCTACCCTCGTCTCCTCCATAGCAACGACTGTTGCCGGTGCGGTCATTCCATCGAGCATGGCCATCTCACCGAAGAACTCACCTCTCTTTCGAATAGCAAGGATCCTCTCCTGGCCTTCCGCGCTGAGCTGAACTACCTTCACCTTACCGGAATAAACAAAGTAAAGGTAATTGGGGGTATCCTCTTCGTACAGGATGACCTGATTTTTTTTAAAGTGTTTCTCAATGACGCTTCTTCTCACATCGGCTAATTCACTTTCCGACAGGCAGGACAGAAAAGGGATCTTCCCGATGATAAAATCGAAGTTAGATTTCTGGAGCTTATTTTTAATCTCTTTTCTCATATCAATTATAACGCCTTAATTGAGACTATGAAAAAGTACTGACGGGCAGATTCTTACAGATTTTCAGATACGAAGCAACAAAAATTGTGAGGTTCGTACTAGAGAGATGCTTATTGATGTAATGGGGATGTTTACCAACTTCAAACTACAAGTCCACAGGTACTGTTTGAAAAATAATTTGAGGATTACCATTTGAACTATATTACCTGCGACTCCTGGGCCAAGATCGCGGGAAAATAGAAGAGTTAGCCGGGTATGATCTCCATAATCCTAGCGGCTTTTCTTAAGAAATTCGGCTAGTTTTTTGCCTGCCTCGGACATAAGTTCTTTCTTGAAGGCTGTCACGTCTCCTCCTCCCCATATATCACTCTTCTCGCCGATGGACGTGTAGACGACTGTCCCCGTTCCGACGTCTATGAGCCTGACGGAAATCTCCCCCCGCCTCTTCCCGATCTGCTTGACGAGAGAAATGGATCCCCAGAGGATGACATCGGCGTTCACCAGTTTTCCAATCTTCTGGTAATCCTGCTTTTCCATCAGCCCTGAGAGGGACAGCTTCTGCTCGCTTAAGACCTTATCTAGGAGTGTTCTGTCGATGACATTGATCCCGGCGTCGAACAATTCCATGGAAAATACGTCCACCGATTCGGCGATGACGTCCTTGGAGTTCACCGGTCCGAAGAGGATGTCCGTTGCACTCTTGTAAGTCTCAGAGAAAGGAAGGACAACAATGGACTTGATCTTAGAGAAATCGTAATTCTGTTGGTACTTGTCCTTGAGGCTGACCTCCGCTCTGATCGTTGCCGTCTGGAGCATCAGCATGGCGAAATTTTTTCATGGCATCTTTCTTCATGACGTTTCCTTTTGAAAGGGATTATTTTGATAAGATCTTCCTTTTTTGTAGTGGGAGTATATGAATTTGATAAGAACTTTTGATAAGGACTTCCTTTTTTGTAGTGGGAGTATATGAAGAGAACATTTGTGTGTCAAGTGGATTTTGGAAACAAAATGTGTGGCTGATTAAGGAATACCATTCGAAAGAAAGTATGTCTGTGAAAAATCCTAAACGCTCACTTACAGGAAGGCTTCAATAAAAAAGCCGCGTTAAGATTTCTCAAGAACGGTCATCTAGCGGACGGAAGAGTCTAAATCGGCTGGATATAGTGCACTTCAATAGCGACCAAGGTTGGTCCCGGCATGGGTCTGTTGCCGAACAAAAGCGGCAAAACCCACCTCCTTGTCGGAGCCTTGATCTCGCCGAATGTCCGGTACTCTTCGCAGAGATGAGCCGCGTGCGCCCAGCTACCAACGACCTCTGCTGTGTAATCGAGACGTCGCAGCAAAAGCTGTTCATCAAAATAGAAAATCTGGCTCTTGGAGTGGGTAGGGATATCTTCAGGGAAGGTTATGCGCAGTCGCTTGAACAGAGACAATTCTCCTGGCAGCGGTTCGAGCTCTTCAATGGTAAAACCTTTGCGCATGAGCAGAAATGGTGTTGTGAGGTAGTTCCATGTCGCATAGCCACCAAAGTAGATAAAATCAAGGTCGTCCCAAAAGAACTGGTGCCTAAGCCCCCTGAATGCACTTCGTGGGGTCTTGCGCCGCACTAAAATTTTCCCACTGTTATCGACAATGCGGACCTCGTCGTTTCCGATAAGCTCTGCAGTTTGGCCCGGCTGTGGGTAATCGAAAAAAGTGAATCGTGGTTCGCGGGTATAGGCCCGCATGCGAACGTGCTTTAAAACGGGTCTTCGCTTTACGGTGAACAGGAACCCACTGGCAGAAATTTCGGCATCGAGTGCTTCAAGACTTTGCCAGTAGTCCCTCCCGCCGTGGGCTTCGAATATTTCCTGTAGTATTTTCATCATCCTCGGAGAGATTATATATGATTATAGCTCCACCGAACATGTTTAATAACCAAATCTATTTATTGCTAACACCAAATCTTATCATTAAAGCTGCAACGTTAGTTGGAGCGACCTGAGCTGTAAGGCTTTTTTTATTAATAAAGAATACATCTTACTAGTCGTTGATCGAGATAGCCACTTCAGGTTAGAGATTATCAGTTGAAAAAAGCACCACTAATGGCATTTTAAGCAAATTTTTTACCATTTATTATCCCTAGAGGTTAACAATTACTGCCTCTAGTGTTTGACAGGGTAGTAAAATGCAAACCCTCGACTATAGTCAACGTGTCCTAATCCAGTTCCGCCGCCTCCCTGACGGAAAGAAAAATCTTGTAGAGCACCGTGATAATCAAGAACCCCATGGCCCATACACCGATGGCAATGGCCACTTCCGGCCCTGTGGGGGTGTAGCGGGTAACGTGCCCGAGGGGCGAGGGGACAAAGCCAGTCACCAAGAGACTGAGGCCTTTTTCGATCCATAGGGAAAGAAATACCAAAACGCAGGCCACACGCATGCCACGGCCAGAAAGGATTCCTTCTTCCTTGTCCTTGGATTGATCAGCAACACAAGGGCTGCCGCTGCTGAGATGACCGCAACAGTCATCCCGTGCGCAATGGTGTTATAGCCCTCCAGTCCCACGAAAAGAAAGCGGTAATGCTCCATGTCGTCAGGAACCTGACTGTAGAAAACAGTCCAAAGCTCCACCAGCACGAAGAATATACTCGTAATGAAGGCATAGGTCACGATCTTGGCCATGGCTTGAATCGCGTCCCTCCCGGCGTCAAACCCGCCGAAGCGCCGGAGCACGAAGCACAACAGGATCAGAAGCGCCGGACCCGAAGCGAAGGCTGCGGCCAGGAACCGGGGAGCCATGATCGCCGTGAGCCAGAAGCTCCTACCGGGCATTCCGGCATAGATGAAGGCCGTAAACGTATGGATGCTGATGGCCCAGGGAATGGAGAGATAGATGAAGGGTCTTACCCAGGCCGGCGGGGGAACGCCTTCTTTTACGCTGGAGAGGACCGTCCAGCCGGTGACGATGTTGAGCACGAGATAGACAGTGATCACCACC
>PDVH01000132.1_pt1 | contig 19804 bp, 23 predicted proteins | sample 1369781 | NCBI WGS metagenome assembly PDVH01 (sample SAMN07795378, study PRJNA414565) | Alkali sediment metagenome, whole genome shotgun sequencing project. | isolation source: glacial lake sediment | place: Bosnia and Herzegovina: Donje Bare Lake | collected 2016-06
GCTTTTGAGAGGATGTCCTTAGCCAGATCATGAACTGCGCGTGTATCTTTGCCCTTCAGGAGGAGATGCCAGCGGTACCTCCCCTTGATTTTAGCAATGGGAGACTCTGCCGGGCCAATAATTTCCACCTTTCCCTTCAATTTACTTATTGTCAACGGATCTCTGATAATCCGTTTCAGTTTTTCAAGCCCTTCCATGCCCTTGTCTCTTTTCAGGCTTGATAGATGAATGTTCACAATGCGTGCGAAAGGTGGATAGGCCAAGGCACTTCTCAGCGCAAGCTCATCTTCGTAAAATCCCATATAGTCATGTTCTCTGGCCCTGGTAATTGCATAGTGCCGAGGGTTAAAGGTCTGGACAATAACTCTGCCAGGAGATGCCCCTCTGCCACCCCTGCCTGAGACCTGGGTCAGTAGCTGAAAGGTCCTTTCCGCTGATCGAAAATCGGGTATATTCAGAGACGTATCTGCTGAAATGACACCTACTAGCGTAACGTTTGGATAGTCGTGTCCTTTGGTAATCATCTGCGTACCGACGAGGATATCGATGTCACGTCCTTCGAGGGCCTTTAGAATCTTTTCAGAAGCCCCCTTCCGGGCTGTTGTGTCACTGTCCATCCTCCCAATTCTGGCTTGCGGGAAGAACCTCCTGACTTCATCTTCCAGTTTTTCCGTTCCCACTCCATAGCTCTGTATACGCTTTCCGCTGCATCCGGGGCAGGCCGGAGGTGACGCAATGATAAAGTCGCAGTAATGGCATTTAAGGTTGCTTTCGCTTGCGTGATATGTCATGGATACGGCGCAGTTCAGGCAATTAAATGAATTACCGCAGTCAAGACAGAACATGAAGGTATGAAAACCACGTCTGTTTAAGAAGAGAAGTGTCTGCCGTTTTCTCTCAATGGTATCTTGAATCGCATCTTTGAGGGAACGGGACAGAATCCGGGATGAAACCTGGCTATCACCTTCTGCTTCCCGTTTCATATCAATAATCTCCACTTCCGGTAAAGGTCTGTCTTCCACTCTCCTGGGCAGAACAAGGTACCTGTATTTCCCCTTCATCGTATTGAAATAGGTCTGTATCGCTGGTGTGGCGGAACCGACGATGACTGTTGCTGAATGGAGTTTTGCTTTCATAATTGACAGATCACGAGCGTTATATCTCATCCTGTCATCCTGTTTATAGGAGGTGTCATGTTCCTCGTCCACAATGATGAGCCGCAAATTTCTGACTGGTGCAAAGATGGCCGACCTAGCACCGATGATGACCCTGATTTCACCCCGCTGAATGCGGCGCCACTGATCGTATCTGGCAGATTTTGATATGCCGCTGTGAAGCACAGCTATTTCTTGGTTTGCAAACCTTTTATTGAAACGCGAGATCAGTTGCGCTGTAAGGGCGATCTCCGGTACGAGAAAAATTACCCCTCCATTCATCCGGAGGGTTTCTCCGATGGCATTTAGATACACTTCCGTCTTTCCGCTGCCTGTGACGCCATGCAGCAGGTAAGGGGAAAAGCTTGCAGATTGCAAGCCGGTAACAATTTCACGTAGGGCTTCTTCCTGATCCTCATTTGGAGTAATTAAAAGGCCGTTTCCACCAAAATCGGGGCTCTGGCCATGATGGCGGGAAACCTCTTCTTCGGTCATACAAACGAGATTCTGTTGTTCCAGGCTTCTGATCAAGGGTTGAACGTTCTTAAATTTTTCGCGGAGGGCAGTGATAGGCAAAGAACCGTGTGAATTGAGAAAGTCAACCAGCAGGTTTTGGTTTTTAGTTAGTTTTGTGCCGGCTACATTCCGGTGATTGAGTGTGATGAGCTTTTCTTTCTTAGGGGCGATTGCCGGTTTCTTGGTTAGGTACGAAACCACGATAAAACCTGTATCCTGGAGGGACTTGATATCCCTGTAGACATCCTTTTTCCCTATTATCTTTTTAAGGTGTGTAAGAGACAGACCGGTTGGAATTAGTTTGAGCGCATCAATTATGCTGCGTTGCGACGCAGACATTTGGAAATCACTTGCCTCCTGGTTCTCTTTCACGATGGAAATCCACCTATCGCTTTTCGGATCAATTCCTCCCGGCAGTATCTCGGTCAGTGCCTTGCCGAGAGGATAGATGTAGTATTGGGATACCCACCGGTAAAATTCCAGATCGTCTTCGTTAAAAAGCTGTTCTGGATCTAAGATTTCTATAATCTCTTTAATGTCTTCAAAAGTAGTTGAGTGTGATACTTCGATAATGTAGCCGGTGAGTCTTCTCTTACCGAATGGGATGAGAACTCGTTTTCCTATGGTGATTTCTTTATGAAAAGCGGGAGGCACTGCATATGAGAACGTCTTTTGCGAAGGGATATTGACGGCAGCCGTTACAAACATTGTGTTTGTTACCTGTTTTGGCAAGGTGGGATATTGTATTAAAGTTTGTTTTACAGGGTTGTTCTATCTTCTTGTAAGTGATAAGGTGAGTGTGGGCTGTATCTATATTTTAAGGATATCAATCAGGATATTTATTCCCCCTTTAGCCTTTCTATCTTTTCCTGTTTAGTTTTACAAGCGATGCAGAGAGTTGTTACAGGTCTTGCCATCAGTCTTTTTTCAGATATGGGACCGCCGCAGACATCACACATGCCAAAGAGGCCATCATCGATACGTTTTATAGCTTCTTGAATTTTTACGAGCAACTTTCTTTCTCTGTCTCTTATGCGGAGCTCGAAATTCCTGTCTGATTCGAGGGTTGCTCTGTCATTGGGATCAGGAAAATTTTCCTTCCCCGTTGTCATGTCGGAAACGGTCTTTTCTGCTTCATCGAGCAAGTCATTCGCTTTTTGAGCTAGCAGGCGCCTGAAAAATTGCAGCTTCTCAGGTTTCATGGTTTGTATTTTTTCTGGTTTCGTGGTCATTTCGATCACCCTACATAATGTCTATCATATGAAGAGTGCTTCATACATAAAGAAAACCTTTTTGTAAAGGGAAAAATTGATTGAAGGATAAAAAACATTTATTGAATAAATACAAATACTTATAACTTTGTTCGTTTATTGCTATAGACTTTCATTATTTTTTCGACAATGTTCGTTGTTGAGGAACCTTTGATTTCGGGAATGATAATTACCCTGCCACCCCATTTTTCTACTGATTTTCGACCCACTACCTGTTCCTCTTTCCAGTCGCCTCCTTTCACAAGCACATCAGGCTTCAGATATTCGATCAACTCAAGGGGGGTGAGTTCAGGGAAAATAGTTACAAAATCAACCGATTCGAGGGCCGCAACAACGTCTGCCCGCTCGTTCTCGGGGATAACCGGCCGTTTTTGTCCTTTCAGGGACCGGACTGAATCATCGCTGTTGAGGCCGAGAACCAGAACATCGCCCTGCTTCTTCGCTTCTTCAAGATACCGTGTATGCCCTACGTGGAGAATATCGAAGCAACCGTTTGTGAAGACAATTTTCTTTCTTTCTTTCCGGAGACGGTCAATTATTTTCTTCAGTTTTTCCCGGGAGTAAATTTTATCCATAATGCTTTCTCTAGTCCTTCCGTCAGACTGCCCTGGCAAGCGTAATAACCGCTACTGCCGCAGCCTTGTTTTTCATTAATGCCCGTGCACATTCCTTTACAGTGCTCCCTGATGTGTATACATCATCCACAAGAATAATTCTTTGTCCTTTTATCTTGTCCGGATCAGTGACGGAAAAAACGCCGTGTACATTCGATTCCCGTTCCTTTTTCCCAAGACTGATCTGTGGCTCCGTGTTGATGTGCCGCCTGAGTGTCATGAAATCCAACGATACGGCGAACTTTTTAGAAATTTCCTTAGCGAGGATTAGCGACTGGTTGAATCCGCGTTCCCTCAACTTTTTAGGATGAAGAGGTACCGGCACTATCAAAGAGTTTTCTGAGACATTGAATAAGGGGTATGTATATTCTGCCATTAATCTTCCCAGTATTTCTCCGATGTAGATTTTCCCGTTGTATTTGAATCGGTGGATTGCTTCCAAGAGTACGGTTTCATAACATCCTACTGCTCGGGCAACAAAGAAGACTGATTTTGTGGCGATACAATCACCACATAGATGATCAGATCTGTCGGCGCCCGCAAATGGAGCACCGCAGCACGGGCATAGTGGTGATCGGATGAAATGTATCTTTGAAAAACAGGCAGGGCAGAAAGGAGTATGTTTTTGATGGTCGACGATTGCTACGCATGTCAAACATCTGGGTGGGAATACAATATCAGCGAAAGCGGTCAGCGTACGTTTCAATTTCAAATCCCCTTGTCGAGGGTGGTCAATTCAGTAACTTCATCAACGACCTTCATGCATGGTGCATCCGACCATAGACGCTCAATATCGTAGAACTCCCTTATGGGCTCATAAAAAACATGTATGATTACATCTTCATAGTCTATAAGAACCCATTTCCCGAGTCTTTCACCCTCGACGCCCAGGGGTAAAATACCATATCCTTTCAGGATTTCTTGAATTGATGCAGCTATGGCCTGGACCTGCCGGTCAGACGTTCCGCTGCAGATGATGAAATAGTCTGCGAAGGAAGACAACTCTTTGACATTTAAAATAATTAAATCTTTAGCCTTTTTCTTTATAGAAGCATTAACGCACAGGAGTACCTGCTCTTTTCCATTTATGCTTTCTTTAACCAATAACACCCCCTTGACTAATTTGTGTTGAAAAATTTTTGGTCATGCCTAATGCTGCATTTTACAATTATATTATTCCGTTTGGCAACAAAATTTTGCTGTTCTGGGATCTTCACTTGCCTTCTAAATTGCGGTTGTTAAATAGTCCCCCATATGATAAATGGAGCATCATTTTAAATTTAATAAGACTTTGCTTTTTTTGAAGCTACCCGCCCACATGGCGAGGCTTCCCGAAAACGAAGATATGCTTACATTGTACCCCTTATCCCCGCTGTAAGGCTGGGCTTGCACTGACGTCTTGTATCGTTAATTCATCACAATGGAATCCAGTATGCATGATATATTAAAAGTTATTCAAGTTCATATGCCGTTTCATTATCTCTATAATAAATATCTCCCGATGGTTATTAAAGAGAGGATAAATCCTGAAATCAGCTTCAATCATTATGCTCTCGATCATTTCAGAAAAGAGGACTACATCATGGTTGCCGATCAGCTCGTAGAGGCAGGCTTGATGATTACCTTCCATGCGCCCTTTATGGATTTGAGACCCGGGGCCATAGATCCTAAAATAAGGCAGGTTACCATAGAGCGCCTGAATCACGTATTTGATCTCGTCCCTTATTTTCGGCCTCGTTCCGTAGTCTGTCATGCGTCGTTCGACAAGAGATACTATGTGTCGAGTGAACAGACGTGGCTGAAAAACAGTATTGAAACATGGCAGCAGTTGTTAAAACAGGCCGTGGAGATGAAGACCATCATTGCCCTGGAAAATGTTTATGAAGGCGATTGTCAACAATTGAGTCTTCTTCTCAATGCCTTTCCTTCCCCTCATGTTTGCTTTTGCTTTGATACTGGCCATTTTAATGTCTTCTCCGAGACTCCTCTGGAAGAATGGATGAATAATTTGGGATCACGCATCGGACAGGTTCATATCCATGACAATAACGGGCTCCTTGATGAACATCTCCCTGTAGGGGATGGGAACTTTCCCTTCCGGGATTTTTTCGGAATGATCCGTGAAAAAGGGATTAATCCTATTATTACCGTTGAGTCTCATACGGAGAAACATCTGTGGCGTATGTTAGAAAATATTAAGGCTATGAAACTGTTCGTGCAATAGGGATCAGAGGGAAAGACAGGTAGGGGGTATAATTTGATCAGATACATCGTCAAAAGATTGATATTCATGGTTCCCCTCCTTATTGGCATTACCCTTGTTTGTTTCGTGGTTATGCACCTTGCCCCCGGCTCTCCCACCGATATGGAAACACAGATGAACCCCAGAGCATCCGCGGATTACAGGGAACGTTTAACAGCGATGTACGATCTTGATAAACCTCTCCACCAGCAGTATCTGTTATGGGTTGCAAAAGTTGCCGTACTGGATCTGGGAAAATCATTCTCCCCGGACCGCAGGCCGGTCACTGCGAAGATCATCGAAAGGCTTCCCATAACCATCCTCATAAATGTGCTATCCATGATCCTGATTCTGGTTATTGCGATTCCCATTGGCGTACTTTCCGCCGTCTACCAGAATTCCCTATTCGATAAGGCGGCCGGTGTCTTCGTGTTTATTGGATTCGCCATACCCACTTTCTGGCTGGCGCTGCTTTTAATGATCTTCTTCGGGATCGACCTTGCCTGGCTGCCCATATCGGGTATTAGGTCTTTGAATTATGAATATCTTCCACCGGGGACGATCTTACTGGACTTGATAAAGCATCTGATACTACCTGTAACACTTTCGGCATTTGGCGGACTCGCAGGCCTATCCCGCTATATGAGGTCCAATATGCTGGAAGTGATTAGGCAGGATTACATCATGACGGCCAGGGCAAAAGGATTAAGTGAGCGGACGGTCATCTATAAGCATGCCCTCAGGAACGCCCTGCTTCCCGTAATCACCATCCTGGGATTATCCGTGCCCGGCCTTATCGGGGGAAGTGTCATCTTCGAGACCATTTTTGCCATACCTGGTATGGGACAGCTTTTTTACATGTCTGTCATGGCCAGAGATTATCCAGTCGTAATGGGAATTCTTTTCATAGGGGCAGTATTGACCCTGCTGGGGAATCTTATTGCCGATGTCTCCTATGCCCTGGCTGATCCGCGGATCAGGGTTTCATAATGGTGTAAAAAGTGAGAACCGACTTCTGGAAGAGATTTTCAAATAACAAGATCGCGTTAGCCGGAAGCTGCGTTGTTATTCTATTGTTTATAATCTCCATCCTCGCGCCATGGCTTTCTCCCTACGATCCCAATCAGATTAATCTTAAGCTGGTACTGTCACCGCCCTCCGGCAGTCACCTGTTTGGGACGGATCAGCTTGGCCGGGATGTCCTGTCACGGATGATCTGGGGGGCCAGGATATCACTGAAGGTAGGGTTTGTGGCCACGGGTATTGCCATACTGCTCGGGGCCGTTCTGGGAGCCGTGGCGGGGTATTATGGGAGGTGGATAGATGCCGTGATTATGAGGTTCGTAGATATAATGCTCTGTTTCCCGACGTTCTTCCTCATCTTGGCCGTGATTGCACTCCTTGAGCCCTCTATCTGGAACATCATGATCATCATCGGCCTGACCGGCTGGATGGGGATCACGCGCCTTGTCCGTGCGGATTTCACATCCCTGAAAGAGAGGGATTTCGTGCTTGCAGCCAGGGCGATCGGCGCCGGCGATTTCCGGATCATCTTTATCCATATTCTTCCTAACGCAATGGCATCCGTACTTGTTGCCGCGACACTGGGTGTTGCCGGTGCTATTCTCACGGAGTCCGCCCTTAGTTTTTTAGGTATCGGTGTTCAGCCTCCCACACCAAGCTGGGGGAACATTCTCACGGCGGGTAAGGATAACATCGATATCGCCTGGTGGCTTTCCCTCTATCCCGGGTTAGCCATCCTGATTACCGTCCTCGGGTACAACCTCCTGGGTGAAGGGATACGGGATTCCCTGGATCCAAGACTTAGGTGAGGGAATTTATCGCGATATTATTTTCCGGTCAGTAAAAGATGTTATTCTTTTCTCAGTCCATTAAACAGCTTCCCAGTGCGCAATTGCCTCCGCAGCTATGGAGCGACCCTGCTTATAACCTTCCTGAAGTATGAGGCGATTCTGGCTGAGTCGCGACACACGAAAGTTCTCGGGCGGACAAACCTCAACGATGGATACGCCATACGGCGGCTTGCGAATAAGCGCCACCGATTCGTTATAGTGCTGGACACGCTTCACCATCGCATGTTGCAGCATAGGGTAACGTCGAACGCACCAGAGCATAAAGGAATCAAAAAGTCCCTGACGCTTAACATAATCTCGACGCCGTGACCGAATGACCATAATGCGGCTGGCCCCACGACGAATTGCCTCACCCACCGGTATTGCATCAGCTACCCCGCCATCTGTCGTCTGTCGTCCGTCGACCATCGGGTAATCCCTGTAAAAAAGTGGCATGGCGCTGGAAGCTTTAAGAACATGCTCAAGATCCTGTGCACTGGTTATCTTGTAGATCGCCTCGCCTGTTTGCGTATCGGTCAAGACAACTATGAAGGGCTGTATTTTGGCATAAATCTTCTGCAGGTCAAGACGGATTTCCCGGATGGTGATATTCCAGAGCCAGTCAAGGTCAATCAGATGACCGCCGCGGAAAAACCTGGTAAAACTGATAAACTCCGGCCGCAAAGAGTAGTCTATGTAGATTCTGCTGTTGCGGCCGATCATTTCGGCAAGATATGCCGCGAGGTTGGATGCACCCGAAGAAACACCTATATAAAAATCAAAAGGATTGAATTGCGCCTCGAGAAAGCCGTCCATCACCCCCGTGGAGAAAACTCCTCGCAGCGCGCCTCCCTCTACGACCAACGTCGTATCTAATGGTTGATTTGACAACGTTCCGAACCGATAATTTTCGTGACCACCTCAAGGTCGTATTTATAAATCTCCCGAACCACGGCTATTAGCTCGCCCATGCAGCAGGATGGAGTCCTACTAGGCCTGATTGATGGCGGATAGCTGCCACCTGTTGTTTCCTGCGGGTCTCGTGAAAGTCCAGTATTCCTCGAATTTCACAGGCTCTGTTTTGCTTCCCGACAATAAGTCACCGCTTTCGCTGACCGTGTAGTCCAGGAGGTTGGCCAGAAATCTGACGGTAATAAAGTCCATCCCTCCTTCCTGCCATGCCTCGGTGATTTCCACAGACCTGACTGCAATATTTTCGAGCTTGTTGATCTTCTTTTCCGTCCTCAGTTTATCAGCATCCCTCTGAAAAATCCCTATCATCTCCTCCGTAAGAATATCTTTCACGCTTACCATATCACGGTTGATCCACGCGCCCTGGATCTTGAAGAAATTGTCCATGCATAGATCTGAAAACCTGGCTTCATCAAAAGAAGGGTCTAACTGTCGTATATGGCGTATTCCCGATCCGGCGTCACTTCCTGCATATCCCTGATCTTGAGGAGAGGACGTGAATGATGCCTGCCGTTCCGTGGAGGAGGCAGTGCCTGTCTGATAATAAGTCCCGGCGGCAGCCTGTTTCTTTCTTCTGAAATATGAATACAGGAAATAAAGAAGACCGCCGATAACTATAATTTCTATAAGACCGATGCCGCTTTCGCCAAAGCCGCCCATGCCCATTCCGTGGCCTAGACTACTGAAAAGCAAGCTGCCCAGAAAACCACCCGCCATGCTGCATCTGCGGACTCATCGGTTGTGACGGAGGTGTCGTTTGGCGAGACGGGGATGAAGATGAGTAAGGACTGCTTGGGGAACTGTATGACCGGGAGCCGCGGCTGCCGGATGACGTACCGCCTCCTACCCTCGCAAATACATCCAGTTCCGTTATCCATATGAAAAAAAACAGAAATATAAAAAGGGTTATTCCTATGTTTGACCATTTTGCTGAAAACATATTTATTTCCTCCTTGTGGTGACTTATATTATTTAGTTGAAACGATTGGCTGGAATATATTACCGGAATGATGGACTCGTTTCGGATGGTGATTCTAAAAGATATATACTAAAGTGTCAACATTTCCTTTTCGTTTTGTTTTTTTTATACAGATGGTGTATTAGAATCATCTGTCTTAATTTGGTGTGGGGGTTACTCTCAAATCATCCTGATAATAACCTCTTCAACGAAACATTTTACAAAGAAATCGAGGAGCATTCATGGGTCTTGGACAATTAGACGGAAAAATCGCTGCGGCAGCAGATATGATCGTACATTCCAGGAGTATTGTGGTTTTCACAGGTGCGGGAATCAGTACTGAGTCCGGCATCCCTGATTTTCGCAGCCCCGGCGGGATATGGACCAAATTCGATCCGGAAGATTTTACCATCGAGAAGTTCCTGTCGAGTCCGGAAACCAGAAAAAAACAGTGGAACATCCTCCTTGAAGGAGGCCTTATAACAGATGCCGAACCGAACAGGGCTCATCACGCTGTTGCCGAATTGGAGAAAATGGGCAAGTTGACCTGTGTTGTTACACAGAATATCGATAACCTTCATCAAAAGGCGGGCAACTCTCCGGATGCAGTATATGAACTGCACGGCAACATGAGATACTTAAGATGCATGGACTGCAACGTGCGCTATCCAGTTGGTGAAATAGTGGAAAGATACCGTTCGAAGGATGACGTTCCTGATTGTGAACTCTGTCATGGGATTTTAAAGCCCGATGTGGTTTTCTTCGGGGAAATGCTGCCTCAATCGACACTCCAAAATGCGACTTTTCACGCAACCAGGTGCGATCTTATCATTGTCATCGGCTCGTCTCTGGTCGTCTACCCGGCGGCCTCGATCCCGTTATATGCGAAAGAGTCAGGCGCCAAACTGGTTATTATCAATAATACGCCTACACCTTGCGACAACATCGCCGACGTCATCATCAATCATTCGGCCGGTGAGGTTATGGAAAAGCTGTTGGAAGAAGTTAAGAAGAGTATGTAGACTAAAAATACCCCGTGGGAATTAGTATGCCGAGCTTGCAAGTAATAGAGACGGAAAGGTTGAAATTGGTGCCCCTTGACTTTGAGAGCATGAATCCTGACGACCATCCGAAAATTGAGCAGAGACTTGGCCTGCAACTGGCTAGTATGATCTTAGGTGAACAAATCGACAAGGAGATCAAAGCAGCAATGAGGACCTCTCTGGAGAATGTCATAAGAGATAAAAAGCAGGATCTATGGTATGCTGACTGGCAGAGCGTTCTGATCATATTGAAGGAAGAGAATGCAATCATAGGAGGATTTTGTTTCCAGAGATATCCTGATAAAGATGGTGCAGTTCAAATCGGTTATATGATCCGACCGGAGTATCAGAGAAACGGATACATAACGGAAGCACTGAAGAGGGGAATTTCGTGGATATTCGAGCGTCTCGACATATCGTCCTTGCTCGCGCAAACAACGAAGTCCAACCTGCCGTCGCACAGGGTGCTGGAAAAGATAGGCATGGCAATCTACGAAGAAACGGCAAAAAGCTTTTGGTGGAAGATCGAGAAATGTGCCTGATTCTTTTATCCTACAGAAAGCATGACAGGTATCCCCTTATCCTTGCAGCAAATCGGGATGAGTTTTACGAAAGACCATCGGCAGCGGCATCTTTGTGGAATGATGCGCCGGGTGTGATTGCCGGCAAAGACCTGCAGAGAGGCGGTACATGGCTGGGAATTACGAAAACGGGGCGTCTCGCCATGCTTACCAACTACCGTGAATGGCCTCCTTTTGGGCAAAATGCCCCTTCAAGGGGATGGCTGGTGAGAGATTTCCTCTTTGGTCAGGGGGAGCCAGAAGCTTATCTTGAAAAGATAGAAGTTGAAAAGTCTGAATATAACGGTTTCAGTCTGATTCTGGGGGATATGCATCATCTGCACTACATATCGAACCGGGGAGACATGCGGGAATTATCACCGGGTCTATATGGTCTGAGCAACCGACTTCTCGATACGCCCTGGCCGAAGATTAAGCGTGGGAAAGAGGCTTTCGGTTCATTTCTTTCCAAGTCAGATAATCCTCTTCCGGAAGATATCTTCCGCATTCTATCAGATCGATCAAAGCCGTGTGATGAAGAACTCCCCGACACAGGAGTCGGACTGGAATGGGAGCGGATTCTTTCTTCCGTATTCATAACGAGCCCCAGCTATGGCACACGCTCCTCTTCGGTTATTATGATTGACAGGAGAAATCACGTCATGTTTATAGAGAGAGTATTTGATAACCATCCTGATCCATGGATGGAGGCGAAATTTGAATTCAGGATTCATAAGAAATAGAGAGTGCAGACAACATGTCAAGGCGTGAATATCCCGACCGTCCAATTTGCGGTGTAGGGGCGGTGGTAGTCAAAGAGGGGAAGATACTTCTGGTAAAACGGGGCGTTGATCCTAACAAAGGAGTATGGGCCATTCCCGGCGGTTCCTTAAAATTGGGCGAAACCCTGCAGGAAGGCGCCGAACGGGAGATATTGGAGGAAACAGGAATAACCATCAAGGCAAGGGATCCTGTATATTCCTTTGATTTCTTTGAAAGAGATTATGATGGGCGGGTCCGTTTTCATTATGTGATTGTCGATATGATGGCCGATTATATATGTGGTGAGGTGCAGGGCGCTGACGACGCCCTGGAGGCCAGATGGGTTTCTCCAGAGGAGCTCAAAGATATGCACGTATCTAATAATACCTTGAAGATTCTGGATTTCCTGAAAGTTTTTTCTGACTAACCTGATATGTACTGACATAGACGGAGGAGGTATGACGATGAAAGTGATTTATCACAAGGATTTCAACCAGTCATATTGTTCAGATCCCGCGGCTGCGCCTGGACGGATAGAGGCCGTTCACAAAGTGATCCGTAACAGTGTGACCTTTGTAGATGCAATACCTGCAAAGAAAGAGGATATAGCTGCCGTCCATACGCCATATCACATAGAGAGGGTCAATAGCGATGGTATTTACCATATAGCCGCACTGGCTGCCGGAGGTGCCATACAGGCTGCCCAGATAGGCTTGAAGGAACCCTGTTTTGCCCTTATCCGGCCGCCCGGACACCATTCATCAGCCGGGAGTGCATGGGGTTTCTGCTATTTTAATAATATGGCCATAGCACTCGAAAAGTTAAAACGGGAAAACCGGATTAAAAAGGCCTTTGTCCTGGATTTCGATCTGCACTTCGGAGATGGGACGGTTAATCTTCTTGAAGGGAGCGGGTACGTGTCCATATATAATCCTTCAGCGTCTTATCCTGAAGAATATTTGAAAAGTATAGAGAGCCGCCTCTTTTCAGAAAAAGTTGATATCATAGGTGTCTCCGCCGGCTTTGATAACCATGTGGAAGATTGGGGAGGGCTTCTCTCTACCGCGGACTACAAAAAGATGGGAAGAATGGTCAGGGAAGCCAGTTATAAGAACGGGGGAGGGTGCTTTGCCATCCTAGAAGGTGGTTATAATCACAGTGTACTGGGACAGAACGTGATGGCCTTCATTGAAGGGATGGAGAAGGCTCAAAATTAATGGCAAATCTGCATTGCAGATAGTTTCCTACTTGCCGATGCAGAAGGTTGAGAATATCCTGTCCAGCACTTCTTCTGTAACGGTTTTTCCCGCGATTTCACTTAGACACTCAAGAGCCTCCCTTACATCGAAGGCGGAAAATTCAGGTGAAAGACCGTTGATCATGCTTTCCCTCGCCTTTGAAAGCAGGTCTGCTGTTTTATCGATTGCTGTTTTATGGCGGATGTTAGAGACGATTTGTGTTGGGTGACAATCAGCCGTTTGGTTTAAAACAAATGCGTGGATAGCATCTTTCAGTTCAGGTATACCCTCTCCATATTTTGCGGAGATCCATATGGGAGGCTTCACATCGGATGCAAGTGAGGTTAATTCCCGCTCGTCAAGTACGTGAGGGCGGTCGGCCTTATTGATAATCAGGAGGAATTTCTTTGCTTGACTCCTTGTGATGATTTCCATATCTTCTTTTGTCAGTGCTTCACTGCCGTCGAGTACAATTATAACCACATCCGCCTGTGAAAGTTTTTCCCATACTAATTTAATACCTTCTTTTTCAATGATATTTTCCGGCTCTCTTATTCCGGCTGTGTCAGTGAGTTTTACAGGCACTCCCCTGATATTGATAATTTCCTCGATAAAATCCCTCGTCGTTCCAGGTATGGTGGTTACAATGGCTCGCTTTTCACCAAGAAGCCTGTTTAACAGACTTGATTTACCCACATTCGTTCTTCCTGTTATTACGATGTTGATACCATCCCTGTATATTTTCCCTTCCCGGTATGTCGAGGCAAGTTTACGCAGCTCATCGACAATTGCCCCGGTGTCTTCGGCAATCTCGGAGGGATGGCCGGGCTCTACGTCCTCGTCGGAAAAATCAATGGATGTCTCAAGGAGGGCAAGTATATCAATGATCGATGCACGGATTGTCTCGATTTTCTCGGTTAAGTTACCTTTGAGGTGGGAAACAGCCAGTTCGAGCCCCCGGTCTGTTTTCGCCATGATCATGTCAGCGACCGCCTCTGCCTGAGAGAGGTCGATCCGGTCGTTAAGAAATGCACGTTTGGTGAATTCTCCGGGTTCCGCAAGACGGGCACCTGCTTTGATAACTTCGGCCAGTACGGACTGTAGAATAACGGAACCGCCATGGCAGTTAATCTCAAGCACGTCTTCTCCCGTATAGGTGTGAGGTTTCTCCATGATAGAAATGAGAACCTCATCGATGATTGCACCCGTTTCAGGCGAGATGATGTCTCCGTGATAGAGCTGATGACTCTTGAAGCCGTCAGTCATTTTTGATGATCTAAAGAGGAGGCAGGCGATATCCCTAGCCTTAGGGCCGCTTATGCGTATTATGCCGATTCCCCCCACACCGGGAGGGGTGGATATGGCCGCTATAGTGTCTTCCAAACTTGATGGCCTCGTACAAAGTCAGAAATTGGGTGGAAACGGGGTAAACTCCGGCAGGGGGACTTTTACAGCGCCATCAGTCCCGTCCCTTTTTTATCGGCATGATAACGATCTTTCTGAATTCGCCTTCGCCCCGGCTTTTTGTGGTCAGCGATTCATCATTTTGCAGGGCCAGATGGATTATGCGGCGGTCATGAGCGTTCATGTGTCCGACAGTTAATGATTTCTTTGATTTTTTAACCTTTTCTGCCAGATTTGCTGCCAACGCGATCAGTGACTCTTCCCTTCTTTTTCTATATCCCTCCGTATCTACAACGATCATTTTTCGGTTATCTGTATACTTACTTACGGCCTTGTTCACAATGTACTGGATAGCATCTAAGTTCTGTCCCCTCTTTCCGATAAGCAACCCGCTGCCGTCTCCCTTGATATTGAGAATGATAGCATCAGGCGTTTCTGCGATGGTGACAGGACAATCGAGGCTCATTCTGCTCAGGATGCCCTCCAGTATTTTTTTCGCCCTCGTGGCCGGGGGGAGGGTAGCCGATTCTTCCGTTACTGCGGGTTGAGTGAAATCTGAACTGACAGGCGGCTTTTTTTGAACAGCTTTTCGAGATTGCTCAGGTGGTGTTTCTATTGTCATATCGATGGACATCAGGCTTGCCCTGATTTTTGCTTTCTTTGACCCAAGACCGAGGAATCCCGAAGCGCCGTCTGAAATAATTTCTATATTAAGTTTTTCTCTTGGAACGCCAAACTCACTGCAGGCCTTCTCTATGGCCTCATCTATAGTTTTTCCTTCAATTTCCGAAGAATCCATAGTCCTTACCTCAACTTACTGTCGTTGCTTGTTAATGTAATACTGCTGCCCGATACTCAGGATATTTTGAAAGAGCCAGTAAATAACAAGACCTGACGGAAAATTTATAAAAAGAAACGTAAAAACAACAGGCATGAGCATCATCAACTTTGCCTGCATGGGATCGCCCATAGGAGGACTCATCTTTTGCTGTATGACCATGGTTGCCCCCATAATAATTGGCGTAATGTAATAAGGGTCTTTTGCTGACAGATCCTGGATCCACCAGTAAAATGGGGCATGGCGAAGCTCGATAGAATACATGAGAGCCTTGTATAGACCAAAGAAGACGGGAATTTGAATAATCATCGGCAGGCATCCGCCAACGGGGTTCACCTTATGCGTTTTGTACAGTGCCATTGTTTCCTGGCTCAGTTTGGTCTTGTCGTTTTTGTACTTCTCCCGTAGTTCGGCTATCTTCGGCTGGAGCTTCTGCATCTCCTTCATAGATTTGTAACTCTTATTTCCCAGGGGCCAGAAAATGATCTTTATCAGGATGGTGAGGATAATAATGGCGATGCCGTAGTTGGAGACATAGTTATTGATGAATTTAATGGAAATAAGAAGCGGCATAGCCAGCCATTTCATCCATGAACCGAAATCAATGGCGTCCTCAAGACCGACTCCCTGGGCCTTTAGAAGGTCATATTCCTTCGGGCCGAGGTACAAAGAATAGCTGAATGACCCGGCCTGACCGGGGGGAATAATGTTTTGCGGTCCCTTGAGGTCAACGAAAACGGTGTTTCGAGCATCCACGTAAAGGGAGGCACTCGTCAGCGTCGGGTTCTGCGGTATCATGGAAGCGATAAAATATTTGCTTTCGAACCCGGCCCAGGCCACATCGGGACCGACCAATTTTACGGAATCGAGTTTCTTGACTTCGTAGCGGTCGACTTCTTTTGCAATGAAAGAAACGGGTCCTTCATGGCCGTAACTGTCAGTTTCAGCCTTGGGATCAACGTACTGATCCCAGGAGAGAAGCGCATTCTGGTTGAGGGCTATCTTCGATAAGTTGTGCACTTTCACCTCTAAATCAAAGGCATACTTTCCCGGATAGAAGGTAAAGATTTTTTCTACTTTCATCTCGTTAGGATACGTCTGAGTGAAGATGAGTCTGCGGCTGTCCGGACCTTGTGTCAAATCAAGCAGGCTGCTATCCGCCTTGAATATGCTGTCAGGACGGATATCAATATTTGATTCAGGGAAGGTGCTGGTGAGCGGTCTTTGCATGCCGTCCATGATATAGACGAGTTCTATAGGTTCAGCATTTGCATCGAGATTGGAGCGGTAATATTTCAGTTTGTAAGATTTCAGGGTACCGCCTTTTGTACTGAAGATTGCAGTATAAAGGGGTGTCTCTACGGGTATGTCCTTCTCGGGCGCCGCAACCTTTTGAGACAGGACAGACCTGGATAGAGCCGGCTTTACCTGTTGCTGAACTATCTCTCTTCCGGCAGGTTTTACTTCGGTCGCTGTCTCTTGTTGTACAGATGCTGGCTGTTTGGGGGGTGGTTTTTTTGCAAAAAATAGCTGCCAGGTGAAAATAACGGCCAGTGACAGGACTATGGCAAGGACGGTCTTCTTGTCCATTCAGTACCTCCGCGCTTTTGCACTTTAATTTTATTTAACTGGATCGTAACCGCCGGGGTAAAAAGGGTGGCACCGAAGCAGCCGCAACAGGCCATAATACGAACCTCTAATCGGTCCGTATCGCCGGATTGCATCTATCGCATATTCGGAGCAAGATGGGAAAAAACGGCAACATGGAGTAAAAAGAGGGGATACACATACCTGGTAGACACGAACAAAAATAACAAGAATTTTCCCCAGAATTTGCATAAACATAAATCAGGCATCTGGATTTTTGATTAAATGACTTTCCAACTCACTGCAAATTTCTTGATATTTAAGTAACGACGCATCTTTTTTTGCAATAATCACGATGTCCCGTGGAGTTGAAAGCCTTGATCTGTTTAATCTAAAATACTCTCTAATGAGACGTTTAATTCTGTTTCTTTGAACAGCGTTCCCCACCTTTTTACTGACCGTTATTCCCAGTCTGCTGATCCCCATTTGATTCTTGCATGCGATAATGGTGAAATTTTCAGAATAACTTCGCACCCCCTGCTGATAGACGGCCAAATAATCCCTTCTTTTACAAATTCTTACATGCTTGCCAAAGGATTGTTTTTCCATGGACCGCTTTTTCAGGTTAAACGGCCAACCTCTTTCTGCCCTTAGCACGTCTGCGACTCAGGACCAGTCTACCTCCCCGGGTGGACATTCTCACAAGAAATCCGTGGGTTCTTTTTCTCTTCGTGTTACTGAAATTTGTTAGGTTCTTTTTCATTAACCGTACCCCATGAAAATAATAAGGCTTTCATTAACCATAACCGAATTTGTTTGTCAAGATTAAATTGGAAAGGTTAAACTGGAAAGGCATGTATTGTTGTCATAATTTGAAGGCAAAATAATAGTTATAAAAAGCACTATTTTAAGCTGAAATAAAGGAAAGCCGCGGCTCATGAGGTCTTCACCACCGATGTTTCTTTAGAACCTTGCAGGATCGAATCCCACAACATCACTGCCCTGAAAGTTACGGTAGCCCTCCACAAGAAGAAGAGGGGTGAGGATTTCTATTAATAACGGGCATTGCAGAAAGCCCGGCGTGGGAAGTGAGCAAGGATGACCCCTCAGAGAGTTCATGCAAGAGAAATTAACGGACATGTGAATAAGCCTGTTGATAACTATGTTGATGATTATTGAAAACCTTCAATTATTGATGATTTTGAGCTCTTTGCATAAATTTTAAGCAGGAAAATTAATCTATTATTACAATAATATGGAAAATTAATGCCTGATATTGGTGTCTTCGCATAGATTTTCTGGAAGTTATAAACTCCCATGCGAAAGGTGTACCATTTTCTATCTCCGCTACGAGTATATTTTCTAAAAAAAATTGTAAGTGCAATTCGACAGTTATTTTTTACAAACCCGGACTAGTCAATCCAAACAATAGGCTTCTTCCTGTAGCAAAACATCTAGCAATTTTGGAGAGTCTACTTCCTTTCAAACGCTAATTCTTATTGACTGTTATCCACAAATTTTCGATTTCAATTAACATGCAGGACTCTTAATGGTAATAATTAAAGGCGGCGCCTGGAATACAACACGTTCAGGCCACACAGCTCGTTGAATTACCGTCCTCTAGCACCAGAGGCGTACCTGCATTGAGAAATAAATAATCGCAGAATTCTAAATTAGAATGTGATACATATTATGTTGGCAGACGAGTAAGGGGAACCGGACCGGGTTCCTGCGATCATCAGACATATTATAAACGCACACGGGGAATGTATATGAGTAAAAAGCAAAGTAGGCGACGGGGGCATCTTTACTTTCTCTTTACCTGCATCATAATAATACCAATTCTAATGTGCGGGTGCAGTCATCTTTATGAGGGATTTCTGGCCAGGCCGGCCTTCAAAGAAGCGAATGATTTTTTGAGTCAAGGCAACTACAAGGCCTCCCTGAGCAAATATGAGCAGATTATTGTACGATACCCCACGGCGGGCGACAGGGTCCTTTTTGAGATGGGTGTTATTTATGCGTATCCCAGGAATCAGCAAAAAGATTATCAGAAATCTCTGGAATGCTTCCAGAAACTCATAAAGGATTACCCGGAGAGCGAGTACAGGCAGGACAGCGAAGTGATGATATCTCTTATCAATGAGGTCACTAGGCTGATATCTTTTATCAATGAGGTACCTAGGAAGATATCTCGTATCAATGAGGTCACTAGCAAGGATAAGAGGATTATTACGCAGCAAAAACAGATTGAGACGCTCGAACGGCAGGTGGAGGAGTTAGAAAAGAAAATAGAACAGATGAAAAAAGTCGATATGAATTTAAAAGAAAAGAAAAAATTATCTCCTTAGCAGTAATGAGGTCAGTGATGGGAAAGCTTTTAATTGTCGATGACGATTTGAGTATTTTAAGAGTGCTTAAGATGAGATTAGAATCCGAGGGCTATCAGGTTGAAGCTGCTTCGGAAATTGAAGCAGCAAAGGATATGGCCGTAAGAAATGAGTATGAACTCGCTATTCTTGATCTGAAGCTTCCCGGTGGAAATGGTATAGATCTGATGAAGAGTATCCATGAAACGGATCCTCATCTTCCTGTTATTATCCTGACGGCATACGGGACCATTGAAAGTGAGGTCAAAGCAATGCAAGAGGGCGCTTATATATATTTGAAGAAGCCCTTTGATTATCGTGAACTTCTTTTTCAGATCAGGAATGGCATTGAGAAGTCAAACCTCAAAGGGAGGTCAAGAAACTAAGGAGTATTTTAAGGCAAAATATTAATACTCAGGATAT
>PDVH01000114.1_pt1 | contig 19626 bp, 18 predicted proteins | sample 1369781 | NCBI WGS metagenome assembly PDVH01 (sample SAMN07795378, study PRJNA414565) | Alkali sediment metagenome, whole genome shotgun sequencing project. | isolation source: glacial lake sediment | place: Bosnia and Herzegovina: Donje Bare Lake | collected 2016-06
GCGACGGGCTTCTTCGGACCATACCCGACTGCTGTCAGCCTGGACTTGTCAATGCCAAATTTAGCCACAAGGTAGCTGACGATGGCTTCGGCACGCCTCTGAGATAACTTGACGTTGGCTGCTTCTTTACCTACGCTGTCCGTATGACCTTCAATGGCGACCTTCGTATCAGGATATTCCTTCATGAAGTCGGCGACCTTCTTAAGCTCCTTGTGGTATTTCGGCTTCACGACGGCCTTGCCCGTATCGAACTCAACGAGGAGCTTCATGGAAACTTCTTTGGATGCCGAAGCTTCTCTCTGAACAGCCGCTTCCTTCATGACCTCGGGCTGCACCAGGAAGATTCTTTCCACAAAGGCGGTCATTTCAGCATCGAGCGGTCATTTCAGCATCGCTTCCAAGTTTATCACCCTTTACAGAAATTCCACACTGGCCGGCCTGTGCGACTTGGGAAAGGACCTTGCCTCCGTTTTCGTCATTGCCCACCTGGACAGTGTAGATGCACAGCCTATCGCCGTACTGGTTCTTCAAGCCCGCCGCGGCCTTCACCGGCGCGTTGCCCATATCTTCTCCATCGGAGAATATTACGAGGGCGATATTGCCCTGGACACATTTCCCCATGTCATTGCCCGCTGCCGTGATTGCCACCTCGAGGGGGCTATCACCGAAGGGGCATTTCAATTTCTGTATAACCGCCTCGAGGCTGCCCGGGTCATACTTTACGATTCCATAGACAGATTTTGTAACATCAAAATCTCTGTAGTTACCGCCAAGGGTCCTCAGTCCCGCCATAAGGCTCAGATCGGGAATGGTCCTGTTGAAACTGCTGACGAGGGCCTTTTCGACGTTAAGCTTTAGCTGCCCGGCATAGTAATTCGACATCGAACCGGTCTTGTCGAAGATGATATAGAAGTTATCCGCGTTCTGAACATACTGCCCCGATTTCAGCTTCATGGTCAGGTCCTGGCTCCCCGCGAGGACTGGCGCGGCAAAAACGACAAAAACCAAAAGGGAAAACACCGTTAAACAAACTATTCTTTTTCTTACCATCTCTTCACCTCCTGCATTATTTTGACAAATATAGAAGGTCCCGCAAGCGTAAACGTTTTTGAGGCCTTTCCTTATGTATCAGGGCTTTCTGCCCAGTAACCCCCCAGTCCACTTATAGAGCACACCCGCCTGGTAGAAGAAGTAAAGAAAGATGGCCAGCAGGATGAGTATGACGATTACGTAGGGCCATCGCCTTTTCTTCTCGGCGTAGGGATCCTGCGTTAAACGCTCCGCCCCTTCCGGAAGATAAGCAATCTCTGTTAAGGTGCTTCCGAAGGGAATGTTGATTTTTGCCCGTGTATTAATGGCCCACCCGTTTGCGTCCAGCAGAGGGCCAAGGTTTCGCTGAGACAATTTCAACCACGCGAGGAGCATGGAGAATCCGGAAATTGCCAGGATGATCCCCAATACAACCAGCGGTATTTGCCACCATCCCAGTTTCAGAAAGCCTGTAACCACAGCCGCTAAAGCCGTGCCTATAGCGCCGATGGCCAGTCCAATGGCCGCGAATATCCCCGCAAACTTGGCCACGTCGAAAGGCGGAGCCGGTACCGGCGGTTTTGCCTCGGCCACCTTCCCGGCAGCGCCCATGATTCCGGAGGCGGCCTTTTCCGTGGCAGCTTTGGCTCTGGCAGCGGCGAGTTTTTCCAGTTGCTCGCCAATTAATTTCATGATCCGTTTATAAGGACTCCAGAAGGCCTGACGAATACTGATCGGGTGATCAATGATTCTTATGATGGTTGCGTCCCAGTCCTGACCGCGGCGATCATAAAAAACGCCGTTTCGACCCACCATGAGATAATCAGAATCGCCACCTGTAAACGCGGCGACAATTGTCATCTGATCGACGCCGCCCTTTATCGTACAGCGGCAGTAAGCCAGGTAAGTCTGGCTCAAAGTTGAGATGACGGCATGTTTATCGGCATCATCCACGCGGATGCATAAATCACAACTGCGCCCATCCATGTACAGGGTGCCCGCCTGAAAAATGGCCATTCCTTTGCCGGTGTAGAAATCGCTAAAGGACACAAAGTTGTTCAGGAGGGTAAACAGGTCGCGGTGCAGTCGGACCAGCTTTTCAACGGAGGTGATGGAGTTAAATTCCGATTCCAGCATCTGGTCCCTTGCTATTAGTTCCGTAATGCGTTCCTTGCCCCGGCTATCGACGATACCGCGAATTTTCTCCATTCCAAGTTTTTCGACAGACGCGCCGGCTTTTTGTGACAACCAGGATTCATAGTCGGCGAACTTGGCGAGCAGGGCGTTCCATTCCGAGTCCTGGAGATTAGTCTTTTCCCCCAGAATGGGCTCCACAACGCCGGCAACAAACCTGGCCATGGAAGCAATCCAGGCGGGATTGATGCCCTCCCGCAGTGGGAGTGGTTTACCGACATCGACTCTTGCCAGGGGAAAGCCCGCCACTTCCTGAACATCGGGGGACAGATTTTTTTCCGCGAAGGAGAGATATTCCTCCGCCTGGCGGTTCATGGCATTCAAGGCCCTGTAATCAAAAGCGCCAACTCGGCAACGGGCAAAATAGTCATTTATTTTCATCTTGACGCCGGTCAACGCCTCCGCGGCAGAAACGGTGGCATCGCCGAGGAGAAGGATATTGGCGCCATCGGTTTCCGCTATTTGCCACCATTTCAGATAAGCATCTGCTTCCGCGAAAAACTGGTCCACCTTCGTCTGAGAAACACCCTCTTTGCCGCTTCGGTCCATCTCCGGCCCCAGGCAGTCAATAATATCCTGGATTATCTGGCTGATTGCAGGGTCATCAGAGGAATCGGGGGGAATGATACCATCTCCATTAAATTTCGTTTGCGCGAAAATATTTACCATATCAGTGATATCTTCAATGGTGATTACCGGCGCATTTTCCTTGCCCAAATTCTTGAGGATATGCTTTGCCGAGTCGAGCAGTTTTTTCCCTTCCGGCGAGCCGTCATTGATAGAGGCGAGGGACAATTCAGCAGAACGCTTCGTCAAGTCGTCCGCATTCTTAAGGAGCGAACCGGCCCACTTTACGGCTTCAATAATTTCGGGCACACGAATACGGCTGTCTCCGTCTGTATCAATAAGTTCTAATGTTCTGTCATCCAACGCGACGCCGTGAGTGGGACAGCTCAGAGCAACCCAGAGTTTCTGATCAAGCTGATCGAGGGCCATCAGGTCTGAGCCGCGTTCAAGGTGAACCTGGTCGAATGCGCCGGCCCGGAAAAACTTCCAACGATGCTCTCCATGCTCTATATTTGAATTTGCCATGTTCATCGCTCCGTTCTTTTATATATGACAATTTGCTATCATGTTTCGTTTGAAAAAATCAAGGGAAGGAATAGGAAATTATATTTCGCGCCTGGGCAGGCAAGCTCCTTGTGAAATGCTCGAAATTTCGGTTGCCTTAAGACAGGAATATTGATAGAAACTCGGCTTGTAATAAGTTTTCCCGCATTTCATTTATAAAAATGCGCCTTTTTTTGAAGGCTTAAGGCAAAATCTCAGGAAGAAACACAAGGAATGCGCTGACCGGATCCGACCGAAGGAGCTGATTATGGAACCGGCGCCGGTCATGATGTTAAACGAATAACAGGAACTATCGATGGCACTCAGTGCAAATAGTCAAAGCGGCACAGAAAACAAAACTGCCTGGCGGCTTGTCAAGCTGCTGCTGTCGCCATTCACCGCAGCCGGCAGGACAGCCATAAGCTGGGTCAACAATTGCGGGGCCGCAGCGATTTTCCTTTTTCTCGCCCTGGTCAAGACCTTCTGGCACAAGCAGCTGCCTAAGATAGTCCAGCAGCTCTATTACATAGGGGCGAGCTCCACGACGATCATCCTGCTCGTAGGCTTCTTCACAGGCATGGTCCTCGGTCTCCAGTCTTACCATGCCCTCGTCAAATTGGGCGCACAGGGGGCAATCGGCACGCTGGTGGCCCTGTCACTGGTAAGGGAATTGGGACCTGTTCTCACGGCCATCATGATTACAGCGAGAGCCGGTTCCGCCATCACAGCGGAGATCGGTGTCCAGCGCATCTCGGAGCAGATCGACGCCCTGGATACGATGCGCATCGATCCAATGCGCTATCTCATCAGCCCTAGAATTGTCGCTGCTATCATCAGCTTTCCCCTGCTCACGGCGCTGTTTGACCTTATCGGCATCATCGGGGGCTACGTCTCAGCAGTGGTACTACTGGGCGCTAACGCAGGCACCTACTTCCATCGCGTCCAGGCCAGCCTGGATATGAAAGACCTCATGGACGGTTTTGTCAAGTCAGTGGTTTTCGCCGTTATCGTCGTCACCGTCTGCTGCTACCAGGGCTATTTCGCGCACATGCGCCAGGACAGCCATGGAGCCAAGGCGGTCGGCCTTTCCACCACTTCGGCCGTCGTGCTTTCCTGCGTCCTCATTCTCGTTGCGGATTATATAGTGACATCCTTACTGATATAGAGAGGCTCATGGAAACTCCCCTGATCGAATTCAAAGATGTCACGAAGCGCTTCGGAACACGGACTGTCCTCGAAGGCGTTAACCTGAAGATCTATGAGGGACAGGTAACGACCATTATAGGACTCAGCGGTGGAGGAAAGACGGTTCTACTCAAGCATATCATAGGGCTCCTGAAGCCTGACGAAGGGACCATTCTCTTCCGGGGCAAAGCCTTGGGCGGGATGGGCAAGAGCGAGATGGATGCCTCCCTGGGCCAGATGAGCTACATGTTTCAGGACAACGCCCTGTTCGACTCAATGACGGTCTATGAAAATATCGCCCTGCCCCTCCGGGAAAGGACGACCATGACCAAGGCTGAAATCCACGGCAAGGTTATGGCAAGAATAGAGCAGACAGAACTCACCGATTCTGCCCGCAAGTTTCCTTCCGAGCTATCGGGGGGCATGCAAAAGCGGGCAGCCCTGGCCCGGGCGCTGGTGATTGATCCGAGCATCGTTCTCTTTGATGAACCTACCTCCGGCCAGGACCCTGTACGGAAAAATGCCATACTGAGCATGATTGCCCAGTACCAGAGAAAATTCGGATTTACGGCGGTCGTGGTCAGCCATGAGATTCCTGATGTGTACTTCATCTCAAACCGTATCCTTGCCCTCTACGGCCGCAATATTGTTTTTCAGGGCACTCCGGAGGAGCTTGAAGACTTCGACCACCCTTTCAAAGACGAGGTCATCCGCAGCCTGGAAGGACTGCAAAAGGAATTGACGGGTCTTCACTCCAAGCGGCAGTTCAAGCTTCTGTATCATGGTCAGATGAAACGGAGACCCCTCAGGGATACATACTGTGTCGCGGTTTTCAGCCTGGAGTCGTTGGATGACATCATAGCGGGCCTGGGCCACGAATCAGCACAGGAGGCCATACAGTCTATGGGGGTGTATATCGATAAACACTTTGGCGCCATAGGGGGCTTTTCCACCCGCCGCAGCATCAATGAATTCGTTACGGTCCTTCCCTTTTCGGAACTGGACGAGGCTGAAGATATGCTGGAAGATTTTGTCAAGGATTTTCAGGAGCACGGAATTAGTGAAATTTGGGCTGCTGCCCGTGAGCGGGCGGCACCGGGGACGTGTGTTGACTTCACCATCGTTGCAGGACTTGCCCAGGGACAGCCTATTGCAGAAATAGAAACCATTATAGCATCTGCTGAAAGTCGGCAGAAAGAAATTGGACGGCTAAGGTGCGCCGCGGAGGAGTGAGCAAATGAAAAAGTACCTCATGGAGACAACTGTCGGCATATTCGTAGTTTTCGGACTGCTCTGCATAGCGTATATGAGCGTCAAACTCGGTCATGTAGCATTGCTTGGTGACAACTCCTACTCTATCTTGGCGCGATTCACGTCCGTGTCGGGACTGAGAGTCGGCAACCCTGTAAACATGCTGGGCCTGGAGATAGGACGGGTGGAGCGGCTTTCCATGGATCAGACCGATCAAAGGGCAGTTGTGGAAATGCGAATAAATAGGGGCGTCAAGATTTACGATGATGCCATTGCTTCTATCAAAACGGAAGGGCTCATCGGCGACAAGTATGTCAGCATCGATCCCGGCGGCGCGGGGACTGTCCTTGAACCCGGCGCGGTAATTACGGAGACGCAGCCGGCTGTGGACATAGCAGAGCTCATCGGCAAGTATGCTTTCGGTGACGTGAAAAAAACGGATGACGCCAAAAAAAATTCTGAGGTAAAGCCATGAAGCGACTGTTCATTCCTTTAAGCATCCTGATGCTCTTTCTCATATCTCCTCCCGTGTATGCCGGCGCGGCGCTTGACACGGTCAAGGCAAATGCCGACAAGGTTCTGGATGTCCTGCGCGATCCAAAGCTTAAAGCCCCATCGGCCAAAGAAATAAAAAAGGAAAAGCTCCGGGTCATCTATGTCACCATGTTCGATGAAGTGGAACTTTCCAGGAGATCCCTGGGGAATAATTGGAACAAACTCAACAACGATCAGCGCCAGGAGTTTGTTAAGCTGTTTGAGCAGGTACTGGAAAAGGCTTATGCCGACAAGATTCTTGCTTACACCGACGAGAAGATCGAGTTTACCAAAGAATCAATGATCTCGAGCAACCTGGCCGAGGTCCGGACGAAAGTTATCACCGCATCCAGGGAAATCCCCATTACCTACAGAGTCATCTTGAAAAATGGCACCTGGAGAGTGTATGATGTTGTTATAGAAAATGTGAGTCTGGTGCAGAATTACCGCACCCAGTTTAATGACATACTGGCAAAGAACTCGCCCGAACAGTTGCTTGAGATCCTGAGAAAAAAGGTGAAGTCGCAATAGGGTGTGATAAGCAATAACAATCTTCTGAAGAGTTATCCTGTCTGATGAAATCTTTCTCGTTTGCAGTCCTGCTGTTTGCCTTTATCGCCGTGGGGTGTGCTCACTCACCCCAAGTCGCCTCTTCACCTGCATCTCCGGCTGCATCCCCGCAGCCGATTCTCGTCGCTTCTACATCGGACGAGGTTCCTCCGAAACCGCCGGAGGCGGAGGTCAAATCCCCGGAGACGCCGGTAAACGCTGAAAAGGAAACTGTCAATAACGATGCCAGCATTGATTACACGGAAGAAAGCAAGGAGGCACAGGCGCCGACAATTACGGATCCCATCGAGCCATTCAATCGGGTCATGTTCGAATTCAACGACAAGTTGTACTTCTGGCTGCTCAAACCCGTGGCTCAGGGATACAAAGCAGTCGTCCCCGAAGAAGCCAGGGTGAGCGTAAGAAATTTCTTCTCCAACCTGGGATTCCCTGCCCGTTTTGTGAGTTGCCTGCTGCAGGCGGACATAAGCTGTGCAGCCACGGAAGTGGGGCGCTTCGCTGTAAACACCATCTGGGGCATCGGGGGTCTGATGGACCCCGCGTCCAGCAAGGACTTGAATCTCCAGAAACAGGATGTGGACCTGGGACAAACACTGGGAGTATGGGGAGTAGGACATGGCTTCTACATTGTCTGGCCCCTCATAGGACCTTCCAGCGCGCGGGATTCTATTATCATACCCGGTGAATATTTCCTCTACCCTCCATCCTATATGGGTGAGATCGCTCCCTGGTATGTAGGGCCCATAGTCAGGGCATACGAAGAGGTGAACAGGACGTCTCTCAGGATCGGCGACTATGAGGCTCTCAAAGAGGCAGCCATCGACCCCTATGTGGCGCTCCGCGACGCCTATGTCCAGTATCGCTGGAAAAAGATAAGGATGAAAAAAGGTGGGCAGATAGAGGAACTTGCTCCGAGTGGAATGAGGATGGAGAGATAACCACGGTTGCACGTAGTGGCGTACCTTCAGGTGCGCCGTATAAGCAGGACTAAAGTCCTGCACTACATTCATTGATTGTTACGTAGTGCAGACCTTCAGGTCTGCTGTATTCATCAATAAATTACGGGAGGAATTCATACGAAAGCCCTCAGAATAATCGCGTTATCAGTATTCATGACTCTCGCAATCCATGGAATCGCTGCGGCTGGCGGGCCTTTTGGTCCACCTCAACCCATTGCGAGAGAGGCGGGAGGATTACACACAGCCATCGGCTACTGGCATCATGAAGACAGATACAAGAATGGCGCAGAATTCGTGACCAGGCAGGATCAGGTTTATTCGGAAGCAGGCTACGGAGCGCAAAATCGCTGGGACATATATGCGCGCATAGGTGTGTCGAATCTGAAAATCCAGGATGCCTTCAGCTCTTCAAATGCATTGACTACGACATCCGATAACGATTTTGATGAGAACTGGAAATTTTTTGGCACTCTGGGAGGAAAGGTGTTCTATCCTCTAGGCAAGACCTTCGGAGTGGGCGCATTTGTGCAAGGAACTTATGCCTTCAACACTTACAAGGATGATATCTCCGGAACCAGCGGTGGCGTGCCATACAGGGCGGTGCTCACTGTCGACAATCTGTGGGATGTGAATTTCGGTATTGGTTTTCAGGCCACCATTCCATATGGCATAAGGCTTTATGCCGGCCCTTACGTCTATTATTCGGAAGGAACGGCATCTTTGTCCACGAACGTGCCGGGTCTTCAATTTTCAACAGAGGAAACTACGATCAAAAATAAAACAAATGTGGGAGGGTTTGCGGGTATCGACTTGCCTCTCGCCAAGGGATTCCGCCTGAACGCCGAAGGACATTACTCGGAAAGATTCTCTGCCGGCGGCGCCATTACCTACACGTACTGAACCGCGCTGCCCTCAATTACCGCAGTTTCTCCTGGCTAACTTAGTGGCGTACCTTCAGGTGCGCCGTATAAGCAGGACTAAAGGCCTGCACTACATTCATTGACATTACGTAGTGCAGGCCTTGCTCTATTACGACTTACCCTGCATCTCGAGCAGAATTTTAAGGTTTCTTTTTGCTTCTTCGTAATCTGGCTGCAGCTGCAATGCCTTCCTGAGGTGGCTGATGGCTTCTTCTGTCCTGCCTTTCTGCGCCAGCGCCACGGCAAGGCTGTTATGCGCTTTCGCAAATTTCGGATTGATCTTCAAGGCCGTCTCAAAATGTTCCACGGCCTCATCCAAAGACCCTTTATATGTTAAAGCCACGCCCAGGCTGTTGTGGGCTTCCGCAATATCAGGTTTAATCTTGAGGGCCTTGCGAAAATGATCGATGGCCTTGTCGAGGTTACGCTTCTGCGCCATGATCAAACCCAGCGAGACATGTGCCGCCACGAGCTTCGGGTTTAGCCTGAGCGCCTCTTCGAGCTTGGGGATGGCTTCATCGGCTCTGCCCTCCTGAAAGAGAGCCAGTCCCATGCGCAGTTGACCTTCGGCGCTATTCGGATCCGCTGGTGGAATAGCCACTTTTTCCGGAACCGGTTTTTTCGTTCTACCCTGCCCCATGAGCGCCTTTTCCAGGTTCGATCCCGCATCCTGAAAATCGGGTTTTATGCGGAGCGCTTCGCGGAAATGAACAATAGCCTCGTCGGTTCTCCCCAATTGAGACAATGCTATGCCCATGTTGTTGTGGACTGCCGCAGCATCAGGCTTCGTCTGCAGGATACCGGCATAGTGAGAAACTGCATCTTCCACTTTGCCCTGCCTCGCCAGGGCATTGGCCAGATTGTAACGGGCTTCAAAATCATTCGGCTTGATTCTCAAAGCCTCCTGATAATGGGCAATGGCTTCCCCGAATTTACCCTGTTCCGCCAGCAACGCACCCATATTGGTGTGTATGACATGATTATTTTTCGTGACAGCGAGGGCGCGTGCAAAAAGGGTCATGCTGTTCTGCCAGTAGCGGATTTGAAAACGGGAGACTGTCATTAGCGCCGCCATAACAAATGCCGCGAGCACGGATAGAGCAATGCGATGAAAGCGCCATCGGGCCAGCAAATCCGGCACCATCCACGCGATTGCTATAAACAAGCCGATCACGGGCAAATACGTGTACCGATCCGCCATGGACTGGTATCCAACCTGCACCAACCCGATGACAGGCACCAGTGTTCCAAGATACCACAACCACCCGACTATCGCATAGGGGTTGCGCCTCCTTAAACGCACGGCAATTGCGGTAATCAGAACAAGCAGCAAAACAGCGCCACCGACCTGCCAAACGGGAATGCTTTCCGGATAGGGATAGAAAACTGCCAGATCAGAAGGCCAGATCATCTTGCCCATGTACGAAATATAGGAGACGACGGCATTGCTCACCCGGGTTGAAAAAGGCAGGGACTCGAGCGGGGAAATGCCTGACCACTGCGCATAGATGGTAGCGCAAATGGATAAGGCAGAGAGGATGAAGAGGGGGACCTTTTCAATAATCAGTCCCATGACTGACCTCTTCTCGTTCCCATCTCCGACAGCTTTCAGTTCGCCTTCACTTATATTGAATAATGACCCTTCTAAATGCAAACGGCCGAGGGGCCAGAAATCTAACAGAAGCAAAACGAAGGGCAGAGTCACCAGCATCGGTTTAGACATGAGCCCAATGGCAAAGAATAAAATAATCGCAAGATAACGATAGATTCCCGGACGCTCCACATAGCGGGCATACGCCCAGACAGTTAACATGAAGAACAATGTGCTTAACACATCCTTACGTTCTGCGACCCATGCCACAGATTCAATGTGGAGGGGATGGATGGCAAACAGCACGGCCACAAAGGCGCTCCGCCAGGGAAAACCCGTCATCCGCTTTAAGATAAAGAAAAGCAGAAGTGTGCTTATAATATGGAACAAGAGATTTGTAATATGGTGGCCGGCCGGATTTGCTGCGAAGAGCTGGTAGTCCAGCATGTGCGACAGCCATGTCAGTGGATGCCAGTTATTGGCATAAACGGAAAGGAATGCCCAGGCGATGCCGCCCCTTGCCAGTCCCGCCTGCACATGGCGGTTCTCGGTGACATACTTGTCATCATCATAACGAACAAAGTCAAAGCTGCTCACCTGCCAGAATACGGCAACTGTAACCAGGATAAGAAAAAATGAAATTATGAGATCGCGATGGATAGGCTTTAGCTTATGCATAAATTCTACAAAGTAGTGCAGACCTTCAGGTCTGCTGTATCAACTCCCTCACTTCGGCAGCAGCGTCTCCACGAGAGTCGCCCAGTAGCTCGCACCGACGGGCAATATGCGGTCGTTGAAATCATACAAGGCCTGGTGCAACCTGCCCGTTTCCTTTGGATTTCCAGCACCGATCCCCATGTATGCCCCTGGCTTCTCCTTTAGGAGAAAGGCAAAATCCTCCGAGGTCATAACCGGTGTGATGTCGGTGAAGACCCGATCCTTCCCCGCGACCAGGGTTGCGGCGCGCGTGGCCTCATCAGTCTCCTGATCTGTATTGACCAGCGGCGGATAGCGCCTCTCATATGTCATGTCAATGGCAACGCCAAGAGAAACTGACACGCCGGCACATATCTCTCGCATGCGCGCTTCCACCATATCCTGCACGGCAGTGAGAAAATGACGTGTTGTTCCCCGGAGCCTGACGGCGTCGGGGATTATGTTGTAGGAGGTGCCGCCGTGAATCTCTGTAACACTGATAACCGCCGCCTGTAACGGATTAACATCGCGGCTGACTATGCTCTGGAGAAGGTTCACCAGATAAGCTGAAGCCAGGATAGGGTCCTTCACATTCTGGGGGGTGGCGGCATGTCCGCCCTTACCCTTTATTTCTATATCGAAGACATCGTAGGCCGCCATCATGGGGCCTTTGCAGATGGCAAACGTCCCTTCCGGTAAAACGGGAAAGTTGTGCAGGCCAAAGACGGACCGCACCGGAAACCGATCGAAGAGTCCCTCTCGAACCATCCTTCCTGCTCCGCCCTCGTTTTCTTCGGCAGGCTGGAAGATGAAGTGGACCGTCCCGCGAAACGTATCATTCCCGGCGAGATATTTCGCCGCCCCGAGGAGCATGCTCATATGGCCGTCATGGCCGCAGGCGTGCATCTTTCCCTCGTTCCGGGAGGCGTAAGGTAAACCGGTTGCTTCCGTAATATCGAGAGCGTCTATGTCGGAGCGGAGGCCTATGGCCGGATAACTTCCCCTGCCCCTCTGGATGGTTGCCACAATGCCCGTACCGGCAAGACCCCGATAAATATCAAGGCCGAAGGATAGCAATCTTTCGGCTACGTAGTCGGAAGTCTCCTTTTCCGCAAAGGCCGTTTCCGGGCAGGCGTGGAGGTCACGACGCCACTTTGTCATTTCATCCATCATCGCCCCGATCTTGTCATGGACTGCCATCGTTTGCCTCCTGGTTATTTCTTAACTTAATCTTTGCATCGCTCTTTAAGCGCGGCAACGTCATCTGGAGCGAGGTTGAGGGAATCCGATTGCATCAGCCTGTACAATATGGCCTTGGGATTATCGTTGTGCTTCAATCCCAATGCATGGCCGAACTCGTGTGCCAGCACCCGCACGAGCCTGTTCTCATCATCAAACTGGTAGATTGTAATTGTCTTTTTGCCGTCCTTGCTGACATAATCGCCCCCGCAAAACTCACTGCCCAGCCTCTTGCCCGTATCCTGAGACTTGACGACTTCAAGGTTATAGTTAGTAGCAATATCATTTATAACAACGGTCATGCTGTTGAGGATATCCGCAATCTTCCTGACTTCCTCCTGGCGCGCCTGCAGGTTTTCGCGCATGTCTTTCAATTCGCCCTTCTCCGCCGTTAGCCGCCTGTAGACGGCTTCCGTAACTGCGTCTCGCTGACGCCCGGCTTCAATCTCGGCATTGTAGGCGCCGAGACGCCTGTTGTAAGTGTTAGAGTCGGTCGCCAGGGCTGAATTTTTCGTTTCGTATTCCGCCTTCAGGTTTTCAAAACGACCCTTCATATCATCATATGTACTTTTAGTGGTCCCAATGGAGTAGTGCAGTTTTTTCAGCTTGTCCGCGGCTTCCTGCCTGTAGTCATAGACGAGATTGATCTCTATCTTGCCTTCAGGCTCATCCCGGAAAAGCGCGCGGGCGTATGGTTTCCCCCAGATAGAGGCAGCCTTCCCGACCGAATCTGCAAACTCCTGGCGACTCAGTCCGAACCTCGCATCTACTGTGCCTATGCGGTAGGTCAGCGGTTCCTGGCACGGGCGGGGCATGCGATAGTATATTATGACAAGGACGATCAGAGTGATAAGAAGGAGATAGACCCTCAGACTGCTTCTCCCTGATGAGCCCCGTATTCCAGGATGGCTTATTGCAGGTTTCATAAAGTACGTATTTGATGCCGGCGAAGAAGGAAATCCCCAATTATTGCACGGTTGCCCTCCGCAGCCTGCCCTCGAATGTAATCGACGCTTGTTCTCTGACCGGCGGAGTATAAAGGGAAAGATACGGGGTGTCAATTGCAAACGACCGCCCGGTGGCGTCCTGAAAGATGATACGATGGTTCGGTTACTGAGGCAAATCAAAATTACCGACCCCACCGCTCCATTCACTCACGGAAAACACCCAGTAATACTGATGCTTGACATTATCAACGAGAAAGCATATATTAAGGTAACTTTTAGAGCCGGTTTTGTCTAAATCCCTTACCCCAGCGCTTATAAAAGGGCTCTGGGGTTTTTTTGGGGCTGTAAGTAATTTCCTCATAAGCGGCATAGGCAACGTCGTACGAAAGCAGGTAGAATATGGCAAGGCAAAGTCAAAACAAGTTCATAAAGAGGCAAAAAGAACTTGAGCGCATGCGAAAAGCAAAAGAAAAAATGCTAAGACGACAGAGCAAGAGAGAGAAGCTTACAGAGCTTGACGAGCCGCTGACATCAGATCATCCATCAGACCAGTCTGGAGAGACCTCAGGCAGCTGAATAACAATTGTCCGCCCTGAAGGCGGACTTAGGTTATGCCTCGCCTACAAATAAAAAAGGACTTTAATGAATTTCAAATCTTTTAATCTACACCCGCATATCGAAGCCGGTATCGAGGCCATGGGCTATACGATTCCGACACCAATTCAAATCCAATGCATACCATCAGTACTACAAAACCGTGACGTCATGGGAATGGCCCAGACCGGAACGGGCAAAACCGCCGCGTTTGTGCTTCCCATCCTACAGCGATTGCTGGATGGTAATCGGAAGCGCATCCAGTGTCTCATCATCGCACCTACACGGGAGCTGGCGGAACAAATACACGACCACATCCGACAGCTGGGCCGGCATACAAAATTGAAGAGTGTCACAGTTTATGGAGGCGTGGAAAAACACCTCCAGATCAGGAAACTCCGTGACGGAGTTGAAATCGTCGTGGCCTGCCCTGGACGGCTGCTCGATCTCATGAACCAGGGCGTTATTGATCTGTCACGCCTGAAAGTGCTCGTGCTGGATGAGGCTGACCGCATGTTCGACATGGGCTTCTTGCCGGATGTCAAGGAGATCCTGAAGAGGTTGCCGTCTCAGCGTCAGACGATGCTGTTTTCCGCCACCATGCCCAATGACATCAGGGAACTGGCACGGGAAGTCCTGCGCAATCCTGTAACTGTCCAGGTTGGCAAGAATGTTCCGGTATCCACTGTTTCCCACGCAATTTATACCGTTGAGCCGCACCTCAAAGCAGCCCTTCTAATGCGGATCCTGGACCGAACGAAAACACAGTCGGTGCTCATATTCACCCGCACAAAGGACCGCGCGACACGCCTCGCAAGGCAGATGAAAAAAGCCGGTTTTGTCGCGGCCTCTCTGCAGGGAGACCTGCCACAGAACAAGCGACAGGAGGCACTCAATGGTTTCCGTGATGGCAAGTACCAGATCCTCGTAGCGACCGATATTGCCGCCCGCGGCATAGATGTTTCCCGGATATCGCACGTAATCAATTATGACATGCCAGACACCGTCGATGCTTACACACACCGTATCGGCCGAACAGGACGTGCCGCAAAGACCGGAGACGCCTTTACCTTTGTGACATACAAGGACAGGGCTTTCGTGTGGGACATTGAGAGAGCCTTGGGTGAAAAGATCGAAAGACGGACATTGGGGGACTTCGACTATACCGTGATGGCTCCGGGAGGAAACGGCTCAGGAGAAAATTTGCGGCCGTCTCCGAAACAGCGAGGCTCAACAAAAGCTGTGCGGCAGTCTCCATTGCAACAGGTCTTTGATTCATCGCCGGTGATGCAGCCTGCCTCAGGCCTCCGGAACGGGTCGCGGAGTATTTCCAGAAAGGCGCCTGTCTTTAGTTCTTCCCGGTTTAAATCGCGAAAACAAGGCAGCGTCCGTTGATTATAAGAGCAACAAATTAAATATACAAAAGAATAATAAACGGATATAATGCGACAAATTAAATGAAGGAGATGTTATGAATATCTATGTAGGTAACTTGGCTTACACTGTTACGGAAGAAGATTTACGTCAGGCTTTTGGAGAATTCGGACAGGTAGCATCCGCATCCATCATTAAGGACCAGTCCAGTGGCCATTCCAAGGGTTTCGGATTTGTAGAGATGCCGGGAGCAGAGGAAGCAAAGGCGGCCATCAGCGGTCTCAATGGCAAGGAGATGAAGGGACGGAAGCTGAACGTGAACGAAGCTCGCCCCCGCACCGAAGATCGCCGCGGTGGCGGCGGAGGAGCCGGAAGACGTCCCGGCGGCAGACCGCGCTATTAGTATTATTTCCATACCGTTTACAGAACTTTGAAAATTTCCCATCTTGTCGTTTCGACGAGATGGAGAAATCTTGTTAGCCGTTGATTAACCATAAGGTCCCAGCGTCATTGCCCCTTCTATGACGCGAGACTCAGGTCAGGCCTACGGCTCACCAGCAATTACGGCAAGTGCTGATTATCAAAGGTCACACGTGTAAGAAAGGATATCGGGGCTATACCAATTGAAGTGTTAATTGGCTCTAGTGTCCCCGCCATCACCTCAAGTATCTTATGCCATGAATAAGCGCCAATCTTTATTTATCTTTCTTTTGCCTCTCATTTTTTCCATCAGTTTCCTGCTGACCTCCTGTAGAGAAGAGGGAGAAGTCATTTCCAAGCCGGACGAATTTACGCACGTCTATGAGGCCAGCGAAAATAAGCTCCTTAAGGCTATCGCCCAGGTATTCAAAGAAAAGGGATTCGGAACTGCCACGATAAATCAGGAAACGAACCAGGTGGAATCGGGTTACCTGATTCAGGATGACTGGAGAACTAAGGGAATAGCGCGCGTAAAAAAGATCGGTTGGAAGGAATGTGAAGTTGTCCTTTCCGTTATTACTGAGAAGAAGATCTCAAAAGGCTGGGAAATGCGGAGGCTCCTCGGGAAAAAACAGTACGACACTTTTTTTGACGCCATCGAACTTCAGCTTTATCAAGAGATGTATAAGGTCAAATAGATTGCCCTCAGGCACATAAAGATTATCTGCGCCAATGCTTCCTGTTGACCTGCATTGTTTTCCTCGTTTGATGACAGCCGGAAAGAAGGGAATTCTCGTCAACACCTAAGAGTCCAGACATTCATCACATGGTTAATTCTAAGGATTAACAGTAATTTTCAACAACTCTCTCTTAATTGCCAGACCAATCTTCTCAAGAATGTAAGGTTTCCTGACATAGAAGCCGGCTCCTATTTCCTTGGCCTTTGCTACCCGATCCGTTTCAGAAAAACCGCTCGCGATAATAGCTTTTTGTTCAGGGTTAATTTCAAGAACCCGCCGGTAGGTCTCCAGTCCATCGATGCCGGGGTCCATAATCATGTCCAGAATAATCAGATCTATTGTATGGGTCTTCAGAAAATCTACCGCCTCCTCCCCACTGGACACGGCGTGAACCTTGTAACCAAGCCTCGTCAACAGACTGGTAGCTACCTCTCGCTGTTCCTTCACGTCATCAACCACCAGAATTGATTCCCCCCTGCCCATGTAGTGTTCGGGAGATATCTTCTCCTGATCACTGGGCAACTCCTCCCTTGTCGCCGGGAAGTAAATTGTAAAAGTGCTCCCCTTGCCATCCTCACTCTGCACATCAATGTATCCATTATGATCTTTCACTGTCCCCCAGACAACGGCCAAGCCCAGGCCGGTCCCGCTCCTTCCCATGACCTTCTTTGTATAGAAAGGTTCGAATATCTTCTCAATGTCCATGGCAGATATACCCTTTCCATTGTCAGATACCGTCAGAACCACATAATCACCTTCCCGTATTTCATCATAACCATGGATTGGTTTGTCAAGGTAGCGATTTTCCGTCCGGATCGCCACGTCTCCCCCGTCTGATATAGCTTCGGCCGCATTCGACAACATATTCATCAGCACCTTCCCCAAATGAACTGGAGAACCCTTAACATTCAACAGATCTTCTTCAATATCGGTCTTAAAGCTCACATGTGGATGATATGCCTTCATCTTCTCGAATTCCGGCATACTGTAGAATTCGGCAATCAACTTGTTGAGATTTACAACCTCGGAAATCGTAACGCCCCTTCTAGACAATGTCAGAAGGTCCTGAATGATCGCAGCTGCTCTCAGGCTGGAGTTCAGGATGCTGGAAACGTGTTTTCTCCAAGGATTCTCTTCTGGAATATCCATTAGAAGTAGTTCAGAATATCCGACGAGACCTCCCAGAACATTGTTGAGATCGTGGGCAACACCACCCGCCAGGGTGCCCAGGGCCTCCATCTTCTCCGCCCGCTGCAGACGCTCCTGCAACATCTTGCGCTCCTCTTCCGCTTGCCTGTGTTCTGTAACGTCGCGAATGATGCCACGAAAACCGATGGGTTGTCCTGCTAGATCCCGTACAAGAGAAACGGAGGCTTCGACATTTCTTTTCGAACCATCTTTCCTTAAGATTTCTCCATCAATCCACGTCAGAGGTTTTCCAGTTGTATAAACTTCACTGAAGTATTTAAAGGCCCTTTTTGCATTATCCTCATCAGCAAGCTTGAGAGCGTTCCTGCCCATCAATTCATCTCGAGAATATCCATAAATCCTCCGGCACGCCTCATTAAAAAAAGTAATGTGGCCGGCAAGATCCAGTTCATAATAGCCCTCTTCGATGTTTTCGAGAATGTTGCGATACTGCTCTTCACTTTTGTGCAATGCCTCTTTCGTTTGATTCAGTGACTCTGTGGTTTTCTCAAATCTCTCTATCAAGATGTTAAAAGCGGATGATATTTCATTCAATTCCAATGCTTCCTGGTGAAGATTCAACGATACTTTCTCGGCACCTTCCGTTGCTTTTTTTAGAAAATCAGCAGTGGTAGAAACCGCCTCAAAGACATAACGGACCAATATGATGCCAATAATAGCCAGTGCCATAATAAGGAAGAAAAGGACGAAATGGGTTGGAGATAAGGTGACATTTTGCTCATAAAAAATGTAAAATAGGACCAAAGACGGTAAGACGAAAATACAGGAAACAACGATCATCAACCTGTGCCTCAAACTTTTTTCATGCATATTGCCTCCTTGCTTGCTCTCACAAATCTACCTGACCCCAGAAACAGCCTGCATCTCACCTAGCCAAAAGCCCTTCCAACCACTTTACGTTTTGTAATCTCGCATATATTCATAAATTTCTCAAATGAAGAGTTCAGGAAAGATTACTTGCTGAAAACCTACAATTCCTCAGAATTATTATGCGCTGACGAGTGAAGATTCCAGTTGAAAGACTAAATAAAAAAAGGCAGGGTCATTTCCTACCCTGCCATGAATATTTTATCTAACTCTTCGCAGAATCAGCTGCTTCGCGTGCCTTCTGAAACCAGCCTTCTGCATCCGGTTGTTGATCGCCTATATGATGTTAATTACCAGTTCGCTACATTTTCTTGTAATCATAGTTTCGTTGAACAATTAGCTTTTCAATTTCATCCAAAAAGGATAGTTGATGATCGCTTTTTTCCGGCATATCATTCTGAGGTTTCCCAATTGATTCATACTTCGACCAATCGATTTCAGTTTGAAGCTCTTTATCGCTATAATCGGCAGGTAATAATAAATAGATAAAACAATTGCCTTGCACCCAGCCTGAACAATCCTCTCCATAGCACCTTCTATTTACAAATATGCACCATTTCATATCCAAACTCCTTTTTTGCTTCTTTGTTTCTTGTCAATACTTCATAGTGCCGACGCCGATCGTTTCTGTATTTTGTCCCCCGCAAGAGCAATCATCTGTATCAATGACATTTCTCACGCGGGATAAAGTCAATTAGGAAAGTGAAAAGAAAGGCATGTCTTTCGCCATTGATAATTCCCCCGGTCTGCCCCGCATCGTTATTCCCAATAGCGTCCTCCAAATTAAGCGGACTATGTAAAGGCTCAGTTAGTCGAAGTCTGATATTGACCCGCCCTGATAGAGCTGAAAGACCCCTGCATGGAAAGAAGGGGTGGAGCAAGTAACATGAATTCGGAATTGGCAGTCAATGGAAGCATAGGTAGAAGATTAATTAAAAAAGACGATTACATGAAAGAATTCAATAAATGAATATATTTATACATATTATGCGATTAGGCATTATGCAAGGATCAAAATTATCAAATTTTAATCAAGAAAATAGTAAGGAAAAATTGATATTGGGAAGGGTAGAAGTTGATAGTGTGCGCCAGGAAATTGGATTCTTAGAGATCTTGCCATGCAAAGTTAATAAAAGCGGATAAATGAAATATCAAGAGTAAAGATTTGCCCCTATTTACCATATGTGATTCTTTAAG
>PDVH01000133.1_pt1 | contig 19563 bp, 16 predicted proteins | sample 1369781 | NCBI WGS metagenome assembly PDVH01 (sample SAMN07795378, study PRJNA414565) | Alkali sediment metagenome, whole genome shotgun sequencing project. | isolation source: glacial lake sediment | place: Bosnia and Herzegovina: Donje Bare Lake | collected 2016-06
GAGCCTTCAGAAACCTCCCTTCCCTGGAAAAAAACCCTCCCGCTGCGGGGATAAATGAGACCGTTCATGACCTTAAGGAGGGTCGATTTGCCGCTGCCATTCGAACCGATGACGGCAAATTTTTCGCCCTCGGAAAGACTCAGGCTGACACCGGATAAGGCGGGAATCTTATCGTAGTAACTGTAACTTACTTCATCAATTCGTAGAATATCTTCCATAAGTTCTTATATCCAAAAAATAAAGGTCCCTACAAGCAGGAAGAAACAGCCGGAAAGCCCGTCTACCATTCTCAGTCTGCTTAAATCGGAGATCTTGACCTCTTCGGTAAAACCCCGGGACACCATCGCCCGGAATACCTCCTCATACCGGGCCATCGTTTTACGAAACATGTAGGCCATTCTTCCGGCGACCCATATCCTGGCTTCGTCGCTTCTTACCATTCCCACCAACCTGCTTTTCCTCGCCAGGTACATATCTTCCACCGTTTTTGCAAAAATAAAGATGTATTTATAGGAGAGCGTGATAATTAAGAGAAACGCATCAGGAATCCTAAATACCTGCATGGCCCTGATAATTTTGTGAAAAGGGGTAGTATAAAGGACAAGAAGTGAGATGGTAAGTGAGTTCATGACCCTAAAACAGAGCATGATGACTCCGTCAATACCCTGTCTTGTCAGACCTATCTCACGCGGGATATGGTAGATCCAGAGATCATGTGAACGAGATAACACAGCAACAGGAAGAACCACCTCTCCCGGTGTCACCACATTAAAGGCCGCAGGAAAGGAGATAAGAAAGCCGAAAAAAAATGTCAACCCCATGATCTTCAGATAGAAACGCCGGATATCTATGTTTGATAAGGCAACCATCAGAAGCATGAACAATGCCATGATCACTTCTGGGAAGATGTCTCTTTTCAGGCTGACAATGATAACAAAAAAGATGAGGAAAAGGACTTTTATCCGTGGGTCAAGATTCCGGAAAAGCCCTTTTTCTGTTTCCTGTCCCACGTTAATGAACCCTGTCGTAATGATCTCCGACAGGTACTTCATTCCCTTCGCGATATATGAGTCCCGGATCGCACCTCGTTCATGTTCATCCTGCACATAGGAGAGCTTAGACAGAAGAAATTCTGGAATTCTATTTTTCATTTTTGAATATACGCTTCTTTATTATTGTGACGACGGTAGCCAGGATTATCCGAATGATGTCTGCCACCACATTAGGAAAAAATTTTAGCGGAAAGCGTTACATGAATATTGATATCGTGCTACCACACTACAAAAAAAATAATACGGTGTTATTTTTTTATTATGCGTAGCACAGATCTACACAATCGTCAAGTGAAAAAAGTAACATGCGCTGTGTCACGATTATTGCGAGAATATCAATTCTTCTGAAACTCCATATCTATAAGGAGCAGTTCTATAGTCTATAGGTAGCTTATTCCTACCAATATTTAATATTCTCCATTCACATACTCATTTTCAGGAACACATTACTGGAAGATCGGCTAAAACTGCCATAAATTTCATTTCATAAATAATGGTAGGTTTACCCCCGTATTTAGCTCGTAATAATCCAGTATTTAATATCTTAATGTTTCATGACCGCTATGTCGATATTGAAATAGTATGCCTAAGCACAACTAGTTATTTAAATTCATAGATCTAACGAAATGACGTGAAGGTCAGGACTGAAATTTTTATGGTGGAAATCTTGAGGTCAGCAGGCACGCATAGGAGGCAAAACAAAAAATGTATGGCCCTTTAATAGTCATTGGTTTCATATTTTTGTATATCGGTCTTATAGTATGGAGCAAAGACGATACGGTGCTTGAGAAGTTAACGCGTGAGGCAATGCAAGGACAGGACGAAACACTCATCTGGGAGCACCGAAATCAGGAAATACCAGAGCAACCACGCGAACTATTGCTCAAGTTTCACGGTTCCGCGCGGGAATATTTCCGGATATGGATCGTGAATCTGTGCCTGACAATCCTTACGCTGGGTATCTTTTCGGCTTGGGCGAAGGTGCGCAAGAAACGCTATTTCTATTCGCACACCACGTTAGACGGAACACCCTTTCAGTATCTGGGTCAACCGATTCCGATCCTCAAAGGCCGTGTGATTGCCGTGATAGCGTTCTTGGCTTATTACGCATCAACCCATTTTTTTACTTCAGCACTGCCTTACGTAATAGCAGTTGGAGCTATTCTCGCCCCATGGGCGATCGTGCGCACTGTAGCATTTAACGCGCGCTACTCAGCTTTTCGCAACATGATGTTTCATTTCGACGGGAGATATCTGGATGCGTTGAAAGTGATTTATGCGTGGGGGATAATTCCCGCCCTCGTTGTCGGAATGATGTTCAATTGGTGGGGCAAGTACGTATGGGCAGGCGTACTTTTCACTGTTTTCGGCCTCACCTTCCCGTGGTGGATAAAGCGACTAAAGAACTTCATTATCGGCCATACTTCCTATGGTGATAAGAAAGGGGTACTTTCTGCCACCGGCGGGCAGTTTTTTAAGGTCTATTTTACCGGAGGACTAATCATGCTCGCATTTCTAATCATTACAGGTTTTCTAATGGGGATATCAAAATCCGCTATGAAATCACAGATTTTCTATTTGATGCTGGCTGCTCCAGTTTACATCGGGTACGTGTTGGCGTTTGCGTATGTTCACGCGCAAGGCAGTAACCTCGTCTGGAACCACACACGGCTCGGACCACTTCGCTTTCAATCAACATTGCTGGCCAGAGGGCTGGCAAAGCTTTACATAATTAACGCACTCGCCATTGTCGCCTCCCTCGGACTGCTGACTCCATGGGCAGTAATGAAGACAATGAAATACCGGGCTGACAATATGCGGGTGTTGCAGGACGCCGACCTCACTAATTTTCAAGGCAACGACACCAGCGATGTGCAGGCGGCAGGCGCTGAGATCGGGGATTTTTTTGACGTGGATTTATCGCTATGATTACATTTGAGGGACAGTACTTTGACGGCCGTCAGCCGATTGCCATACCGGCAACAATGGTTTTCAGGGGGCAAGAGGCGACACTGACTATTGGGTCAACCTCTGAGACGTATCCTATACAACAACTGAAGGTCTCACCGCGAATAGGCCGGGCCGACCGTTTCATCTCGCTTCCAAACAGAAAACAATTCAAATGCGCAGACCAGGTATTTCCGGACTCCCTTCCTGAGGAAAGTCAATCTGAAGGACTGGTAGCCTGGCTGGAGGAACGCTGGGGTGTAGCATTGGCAGGTGTGGCGATTATTTTTTCTTTACTGCTTGCCGGTTATTTTTACGGTTTGCCAATTGCGGCAGAGCTGGTTGCCGCCCGTATACCTATAGAGACTGAGCAGTCGCTGGGACAGCAGACTCTGGTCTGGCTGGATAATAACAAGTGGTTGAAGCCAACGGGCCTTGACATGGACAAGCAGAAAAGCATCCTGAATGGTTTTGACGGGCTGTGCAGCGGCTTGCCATTGAAGAGCTATTATCGGCTGGAGTATCGCAATTCTGGTTTTATCGGCCCCAATGCATTTGCCCTGCCTGGTGGAACTATTGTTATCACGGATGATATGGTAAAATTTGCAGAATCTCCGGACGAAGTGATGGCAGTGTTAGCACACGAAATTGGACATGTGGAACTCCGCCATACCCTTCGGAGTGTACTGCAAAACTCTATTGTTGCTGTCGCAGCTGCAACGGTCACATCCGATGCTGCATCACTCAGTGTAGCCGTGGCCGGCCTGCCGGCTTTGGTTGCGCAGACAAAATATTCCCGCGAGTTCGAGACTGCGGCGGATGACTATGCGTTCGGGCTTCTCAGACAAAAAGGATACTCACCGGCGGCTTTTGCTTCACTCATGGTAAGGCTTGCAAAGAAACATGAACAAGATGAGCGTATGTTTGCCTTTATCTCAACTCATCCGGTAACAGAAGATAGAGTAAATCGAGCCCGTGACGCTGCACAGCAGCAACCCGACCAACCTCAGTCCAGACAATCACAAGTGTCAGCAGACGTTCATGACGGGATAGCTGTTTATAACAGTGCCATTAACGCAAAGCTTACTCTTATTCCCGCAGGGACATTCACGATGGGATCACCTTCCAGCGAAGCGGGGAGGTTTAGCAATGAGACACAGCACAGGGTGACCATCAGCAGACCCTTCTATATGCAGACAACACCCGTTACTCAGGGTCAGTGGAAGGCTGTTATGGGAAGCAATCCTTCATCTTTCAAGGACTGCAGTGATGATTGCCCTGTAGAGAATGTTTCCTGGAATGACGTCCAGGAATTTATCAACAGGCTCAACAGGATGGAAAAAACATACAAGTACCGTCTTCCCACAGAAGCAGAATGGGAATATGCAGCAAGAGCGGGGAGCGCAACAGCATACTATTTTGGCGATAGCGACGATAACTTGGGAGACTTTAGTTGGTATCATAAAAACTCAGAAGACAAAACGCATTGTGTGGGTCTCAAGAAACCCAACGCCTGGGGTTTGTATGACATGTATGGCAATGTCTGGCAGTGGGTCCAGGATCGGTATATTGGCGATTATCCGAGCACAGAATCAACCAATCCAACAGGCGCACTTGAGGGCTCGCTCCGGGTGCTCCGGGGAGGGCTATTACAACACTCAGCAATGCCGTTCGGCATATCGCAACAGCTATGACCAGAACCTCAGGAATGACTACATAGGTTTCCGTCTGGCGAGGACTTTTTAGATATAAGGAGTGTGTATGAATATATTGCTTGCCGCTAGGAAAAGAAATAATGTTTATTTTATACTTGTATTTTCCCTATATATATTCCTCATTGGATCTAACATCAGCCATGCTCTATCTGAAAAAGACAAGCAAAATCCGGCAATTTTGGTATCTGAAGGTTGGAAATTGCTGAAAAAAGGCGATATGCAAAGCCTTAGCAAGGCGGAAGAATTTTTCCAGAAAGCTATTAACCTTGATGGTATAAGACCAGCAGATTACGCAGATGCTTACGCTGGACTGGGATCAATCACGCTAACCAGAGGTACCAAGGGAACGGTTTTTCCTTATGTCAAGTATGATAAAGATCAATGCATGAAGGCATTGGAGTTCATCGAAAAAGCTATTTCAATGGATAACAAGAATGGTCAGGCTCACTATGTAAAGGGTTATGTCCTCTTGTGCCTTGGGGACTATGATGGCGCTATAAGAGAAGCTGAAATGTTGGAAGGCCAATGGAGCAAGTGTATACCACACTTAATAAAATGCAGGGCATATGCAGGGAAAATCAAAATAAAAAAGAACGCGTCTAACCAGCATATGGCAATAGTTGAGGCAACCGACTATTTGGAGTGTGCTCAAAGCAGCAACTCATCTTCAGGGATGTATCAAGCATTCAGTATACTACGCGATTTATTACTTACAACAAAGGATTTCGATTCAACTGCACAGTATTTTAAGAGGAATATTGAATTAAAACCTTATTCGATGTGGTCTTATCACAACTATTACTGGCTCCTGCTTTTAAAAACTGATGCAGGTTATTTGGATAGCACTGCTGTGGCTGAAGCCGAAAAAACGATAAAAGAAGCTAAAGCCGTTGTAAATTACACAATCGGGGCTCTATGGGAAATACGTCTAAAGCGAGGAGATAAATATTTTGCTCTGAAACAATATGACAAGGCCCTGGTAGAATATACCGAAGTCCTCGCCGAACGTTCCCATCCTTTTGTCGTAGGAGAGAGGATGCCTTATATATGTTCTCAATTGACTGACGGGCGTTGCATTAAAGCATGGCAGAAAATCATTCGGGCGTATTTGGATCGCGGTGATTGTAGAGGGGCATTGAAAGAGTTTAATCTTCAATATGATAGCCATCCTCAGTTTTTTGAGCAATTGAAAGGACCTGTTTTGCAGTGTAATGAAAAGAGAAAATGATCATCAAATATATATATTAATCTAACTAGCAAAGTATGGACGGGAAAAGATGAATAGAATTGAATTTCATATGATACGCAAATATATTTGGATTTTAGTGTTATCGATATCCTGCTTGCTAGCTATGAACACCAGAGTATCTTCAGCTGAAATAGTAGATGGAGTAATAGCAAGAAAAAAATTACAGTCAGATGTACGGGTGCTCCTTCATGAAGAGAAGTATGAGGAACTGGAAAAGATGGCTAATGTATTCCGAATGGGTAAAATGCGCTTCCCGGATGGTGGATGGAAGATCCATCAATTTTATAAGGCATTTGGTGATCCCTATTATGGATGGAGTGAGCTGTTTCGAAATATTGATAGGTGGGTGAAGAAATACCCAAACTCAGTAACAGCACGGGTTGCCGCTGGTACGGCATGGTCTGATTTTGCTTGGGCAGCACGCGGTGGCGGCTATGCTAAGACTGTAACTGAAGAGGGATGGAAATTGATGCGCGAACGTATGGCGAAGGCGTATGACCTGGTAAAGAATCAGCCAGACGATCCGTCCAGAGATTGCATGGAACGTTACAGTCTTCTTCTCTGGATTGTCCATTCACAAGGCGGGGACAGGCAGAAATATGAAGCACTTTTCCAAAAAGCTATATCATTTGAGCCGTTGTATTACACTTATTATCTTGGTAAAGCTTTTTATTTATTGCCTCGCTGGTATGGTGAGGAAGGTGAATGGCAAAGATTTGCGGATGAGGCAATAAAACTGACTCCCAAATCAGAGGGTATGGGAATTTATACCCGCATTCTTATAAAGATTTGGGGACATAAAGAATTCACTGCATTTAGGGAGCCGGATATCTCATGGGAAAAGATGAAACAGGGATTTCTTGATATTGAACGGAATTATCCTAACTCCATGCAAAATCTTAATGCCTTCTGTATGTTTGCCTGCATTGCAGGAGACAAAGAAACCGCAAGAGGGCTTTTTAAGAGAATCGGCAATATGCCTTATACCGAGGTTTGGAGTGGACGATCGAATTATGAGAAATGGCGGAAATGGGCAGGTATCTTTTAGTAGCATTTTTCTAGTTCTAATAAAGGCCAGTGTATTGTCACCTGTCAATATCATCATATCCGATTGCCCTTCTTGACTCACGTTACACATTATCTCACTTTCCGGACATAGAAATGAGGGCAAATAAAACGAGGGTCTTCCTGAAATTGTGATTTCTCTGTCTCAACTATTTATGCTATATTACAGCCAGGAATAAATCGAGACAGTTCCCTGCGAAAAAGACCGCGATCACTCAAACCATAATTCAGGTAATAGTAATGGGGACAGATCAATTTCATCTCGAAGAAGTCACGATCGCTGATGTTCATAAAGCCTTCCTCTCCGGTCATCTAACAGCCAAACAGCTTGTAAAATATTATCAAAAGCGGATTGACACATACGACCAGAAAGGACCCAGGCTTAATGCCATCATTCACGTAAATCCTAAAGCCATGAAGGTAGCTGCTGCCCTTGATGCTAAATTGAAGAAATCCGGTCTCGCGGGACCGCTGCATGGCATCCCCGTTATTCTGAAGGACAATGTAAATACCGTGGATATGCCCACAACTGCGGGTTCTCTGCTTCTCAAAGAATACATACCGCCATATGATGCCTTCATTACGAAGGTGCTGAGGAATGCCGGGGCCATTATCATCGCCAAGGCGAACCTGCATGAATTTGCCGTCTGGGGTGAAACAATCAGTTCTATCCTGGGGCAGACATTGAACCCCTACGATCTGACACGCACCCCCGGGGGTTCCAGCGGTGGGACGGGCGCTGGTTTGGCGGCTGACTTCGGAATCCTTGGTGTGGGAACGGATACGGTAAACTCCATCCGCTCGCCTGCTTCGGCAAACAGTATTGTTGCTGTCAGGCCAACTCTGGGGCTCGTCAGCCGTGCCGGTATTATCCCTTACTCACTTACTCAGGATACGGCCGGTCCGATGGCACGCACATTGACGGATACGGTCAAGATGCTGAATGTCATTGCCGGCTATGACCCCGACGATCCTTCAACAGCATGGAACATTGGCAGAGTGGAAAAAGACTATACGAAGCACCTGAATAAAAGAGGTCTAAGAGGAAAGAGAATTGGTGTCTTAAGAAGTTTCTTCGGAAAAGAGCCCATTCACCAGGAAGTGAATGAGATCGCTGACAAGGCAATCAATGATATGAAATCTATGGGTGCTATACTAATTGAACTCCAGACACCTGACCTTGATTCCGAAAAAATAACCTCTGAAATCAGTGTTCATCTCTATGATCTGAAACATGATCTGAACAGCTACCTCTCAGATCCGAAAAACAATGCACCGGTGAATTCGCTTGCAGAGATCATTCAGTCAGGGAAATTTTCTCCCAGCATTGAAAAAAACATCAAAGACGCAGAGACCTTGAGTATCAGTGATCCTGAATACTGCCGGCGGCTGATGAAACGTTTGGATCTACAGCAGCGACTGATGCAGCTCATGGCCGTGGACAAACTTGACGCCCTCGTATTCCCGCACCAAAAAAGACTGGTTGTTCCTGTAGGTGAGACTCAGGTGGAACGAAATGGCAGCCTGGGTTCAGTGACGGGATTTCCATCCATCATAGTGCCGGGCGGATTCTCAAAACCAACCGCGACGGCAAAGATCGGAATTCCTGTTGGCATCGAATTCCTTGGGAGACCATGGAGTGAGGGAACCATCATAAATATTGCCTATAGCTATGAACAGGGTACTCAACATCGTCATGTACCGCCCGCGACCCCCATCACTTTCTATAAACCATGAGATCATGAGTGTACGAGAAATATTTTTGAATTATTAGCAAACTCCAAGGAAGGTAAATAATGAAAAAGACCTTAATGGTTATTTTGATCGGGTTTCTATGTGTCAGCTTCACCTACGCAGAGGAAAAAGGAACGGCAAATGAAGCCAAAGCCTTGCAGGACAGGGCGGTTGCCTATTACATGGCAAATGGCAAGGACAAAGCATTTGCCGCATTCAACAACACCAAGGGCAAGTTTGTTCATAGTGATCTTTATATCTACGTGATCGACATCAACGGCGACATCCTCGCCCACGGTGGCGACGCCAGTCTGATCGGACAGCACATGATCAATCTCAAAGATGCCGACGGGAAAAAGTTCATTAAAGCCATTATTGATGATACAAAACTAAAGAACAAGGGAAGCAGGGACTATAAATGGGCCAATCCGTTGACGAAGAAGATAGAGAAGAAGGCGACCTTTTTTGAAAGAGTCGGGGACGTGATCATTATCTGCGGATACTACAAGTAATTGAAGCTCTCCGCAGTATACTGCGGAGAATCTTCGATCCACGAGGAATAATATTGTTCCCCATTCGCTCGCTTACCCCGCAGCAAGCGAAGGTGTTTGCGCTCACTGCCGGATTCATACCGACCATATCCTTTTTTAGTGGGTAAGTGTAGCTATTATGATACTGCTCTTGCCCCTTTTTTTAAAAAAACGTTCCCTCTCTTTCTTCTCCGATACTTTGAGCGGAAGAAAAATGAGGTGAATTGGAACGATAAATTTTTTTAGTATTTCCTGTAAGCACTAGATCTGCTGTTATCACAGTGGTGTAAGACTTCTATAATAATAGATAGGCATCTTCTCAATAATTATGATATGCAAGCAGTAAATGCGAGGTACGAGCTTTCTTGAAAACAGATATTACTGAAGATCGGTAAGTGTTATTGAAGGTAATATTTTTTCTCATATAAGTTCATGCCCATATTAAACGGTTTCTGTACAGTATGATATTAAGGTACAATAAATGAACATAGTAAGATAAGGCCAAAAAGCAGACCGTATAGAAAGTTTTGACAAGACGCGTTAAACTTGCCCTATCTCATCAAGTACAAAAGCAAAGGAATACTCTTATGGGTGGTTTTTTTGGTGTAATATCCAAAGAAGATTGTGTGAAAGACCTATTTTACGGAACCGATTATCACTCGCATCTGGGCACCAGCCGGGGTGGAATGGTGGTGCTGGGCAAAAAAGGCTTTGTGCGCGCTATCCACAACATTGAAAACGCCCAGTTCCGTTCCAAGTTTGAAGGCGATCTGCACCAGATGAGCGGCACCATGGGCATTGGCTGTATCAGCGACACCGAAGCTCAGCCCCTCATTATCCGTTCGCACCTGGGCCATTACGCGCTTTCCACCGTGGGACGCATCAACAATATTGAAGCGCTGGCGCAACAAGCCTTTGCCAACAAGACTGTGCACTTTCTGGAAATGGGAAGCGGCGAAATTAATCCGACCGAACTGGTGGCCGCGCTGATTGACCAGGGAACTTCCTTTGTAGACGGCATCCGCCGGGTGCAGGCAGTCATCGATGGTTCCTGTTCTATGCTGCTGCTGGCCACTGAGGGAATATATGCTGTCCGTGACCGCTTTGGCCGGACACCCGTCATTATCGGCGAAAAAGATGGGGCCTATTGCGCCACCTTGGAAACGTGCGCCTTTCCCAATCTGGACTATCAATTTAAATACGAACTCGGCCCCGGCGAAATTGTGCTGCTAACCACAGACGGTATGGAACAGATGAACCCGCCCGGTGATGTGCTGCGTATTTGCGCTTTCCTGTGGGTCTACTATGGCTACCCGGCTTCTACTTACGAAGGGATGAATGTGGAAGTGATGCGCTACCGCAGCGGCGCCGCCCTTGCCCGCAACGATGACGTGACGGTAGATATGGTGGCGGGCGTGCCCGATTCGGGTACAGGCCATTCCATTGGTTACGCCAACCAGGCCGGGCTGCCACAGTGCCGCCCCTTTGTTAAATACACGCCTACGTGGCCCCGAAGCTTCATGCCGCAGGATCAGCGTGTCCGCAATCTGGTGGCCCGGATGAAGCTCATTCCGGTTTATGAATTAATTCGGGGCAAAAGGCTGTTGTTCTGCGAAGACTCCATTGTTCGTGGTACCCAACTACGCGAGACCATCGAGCGACTGTATGATTGCGGCGCCAAAGAAGTGCACATGCGCCCGGCCTGCCCACCATTAATCTACGGCTGTCGATTCCTCAATTTTTCACGGTCCCGTTCCGATTTAGATCTGGCTGGCCGGCAGGCTATCCGCGAAATAGAAGGGCAAGACGAACCTCACCTGGCCGAATATGCCATCCCAGACTCGCCCAAGCGGCAGGCCATGATCGACCGCATCCGCATCCGCCTTAATTTAACTTCACTCAAGTACCAGACCCAGGATGATATGCTGGCTGCCATTAACCTGCCCAAAGAGAGAGTGTGCACATATTGTTGGGATGGAGTGGGTTAGCTGTAGCTGGAATAAGTTGAGGTCCCACATGTTGACAACCTGCTGCCGAAAATGATAAACGGCAATGTGCCAAGCATCCTGACGGGGAAATTTTCAGAAAACTCGACTTCCTCAAAATCCCAAACGCCCTTTTTTCAAAGAGGGGGAAGGAATTTGCTTGGTGATGTAAAATCCCTCTCAATCCTCCTTTGTAAACGGGAGATATTATATAGTGCCGGACCATGACGCAACTTTCATCAAAACTGAAATCGTTGGAAAAGATACTAACTGACATGCATAGCGTCCTTGTCGCCTACTCCGGGGGCACGGACAGCACCTTCCTGCTCAAGGTTGCCACTAATGTTCTCGGTGACAGGGCAATAGCGGTCACGGCAAGTTCAAAGACATACACACCACGTGAGCTCCAAGAGGCCAAAAAGAATGCCGAATCAATCGGTGTAAAGCATTTGGTTGTACACACAAATGAACTGGACGATCCGAAATTCTCGTCCAACCCCCCGGACAGATGCTACTACTGTAAGACTGAACTCTTTACTAAGCTTTTCGCATTGGCAAAGGAGCATAGCTTGAACTATGTGATCGACGGATCAAATTGTGATGATGAAAAGGACTTCCGCCCGGGGATGAGAGCAGCCGCCGAGTTCCACGTCAGAAGCCCGCTTAAGGAAACCGGCCTCACAAAAGAGGACATCAGGGCATTATCGAAAGAGATGAATCTTCCCACATGGGACAAACCTCCACTTCCCTGCCTGTCATCAAGGTTCCCCTACGGGACGCAAATAACCAGAGAGAAGGTCTCGCGGGTTGCCAGTGCGGAGGAATTCCTGACAAACCTCGGAATACGGCAATTGAGAGTCAGAGACCACAATGACATTGCCAGGATAGAGGTGCCGCGCACGGATATGCCCAAGTTGCTTGACGATAATATATCAAAAAAGATCATGGAAAAATTCAAGGCCCTGGGATACACGTATGTCACTCTGGACCTCCAGGGTTACAGGATGGGTAGCATGAACGAACCCTTGAAAGAAACGAGATAGCGATGGACAGAGAGAAGCTCAGGAAACTTTTAGAAAATGTGAGAACCGGAAATACCGGAATTGACGACGCCCTCAGGGCGTTAAGATCGTTTCCCTATCAGGATTTAGGCTATGCCAAAATCGATACTCACAGGGACTTGAGGAGAGGATTCCCGGAAGTGATACTGTGCAGGGGGAAAACTATTGAACAAATTGAGAGAATTGTGGAAAGCCTTTCAGAGGCTGACTTCATCATGGCGACCAAAGCCGATAAGAGAGCCTTCAGAGCCATCAAAAAGGTGAGGAAAGACGCGGTCTATTACGAAACGGCGAAGATCGTGTTTGTAGGCAAGAACAGGAAGAAGAAATCCAAAAAAATAATCCTCGTGGTCACCGCGGGAACCTCCGATATACCGATTGCTGAGGAGGCGGTAATCACCGCGGAAATAATGGGGAACGCCGTCGACAGGGTCTACGACATCGGCGTCGCCGGGGTGCACAGGCTCTTCGGCAGCAGGGAAAAGCTATTCAAGGCAAACGTCATCGTGGTGGTGGCCGGCATGGAAGGAGCTTTGGCAAGCATCATCGGTGGGATGGTGGATTGTCCGGTGATCGCAGTCCCGACCAGCGTGGGATACGGTGCCAATTTCGAAGGCCTGTCCGCCCTGCTATCCATGCTCAACTGCTGTGCACCAGGCGTGGTGACCGTGAACATTGACAACGGATTCGGAGCCGGATACTTCGCCAGCTTCATAAACCAGATGGGTAAGAAATAATGCAGATAGCTTATTTCGACTGTTTCTCGGGCGTCAGCGGTGACATGATATTGGGAGCACTCATTGACGCCGGACTAGATTTTCATCAACTCAAGTCGGAGTTGAGCAAACTTAAGATATCTGGATATACCCTCAAAACAGAGAAGACCACCAGGAAAAGTCTCTCCGGAACCATATTCACTGTTAATACAGAGGAAGACCATGCCGAGAGACATTTAAGAGACATTGAAGAAATAATAGATCGCAGCGATCTCGGAGATGATATCAAAGCTTTCAGCAAGGGAATCTTTCAAAAGCTTGCACACGTCGAGGCAAAGATCCACAACAGTGATCCCGGGAATGTCCATTTCCATGAGATCGGCGGGTTAGATTCCATTATCGACATTGTTGGAGTCCTCATCGGTATAAAGATGTTAGGCATTGAGGCAGTCTACGTTTCCAGTATACCTGTGGGTAGAGGATTTGTTGAATGTGATCATGGAATCCTGCCACTCCCCGCTCCCGCCACCCTTGAGATGCTTAAGGGCATACCCATACACGCTAGTGATATGGAAAAAGAACTTGTCACCCCAACCGGAATTTCCATCCTAAAACACATAGCGCGAAGTTTCGGCGTCATCCCGAAGATGAAGATACAACGTATCGGCTACGGGGCTGGCAGCCGTGACCTGAAAATACCGAACCTGCTTCGGGTATGGATAGGAGAAACCGACGAAAAGACAGAATATGAAAAAGACGAGGTCATCCTCATCGAAACCAATCTGGACGACATGAATCCAGAGTTTATCGGCTACGCATCTGAAAAACTTATGGAAGGAGGCGCCCTTGACGTCTTCATGACACCAATCTTCATGAAGAAGAACAGACCGGGAACACTGTTGAGCGTTTTAATTACACCGGACAAACTGGAAGAGACTCTTTCCATAATCTTCACGGAAACTACCTCTCTAGGGATCAAGCTCCACCGGTTGGAGAGAAAAAAACTTCCGAGAGAAATCATCACGGTGGAGACGACATTTGGTCCTGTAAAGGTGAAAGTGAGCCAAAGCAGTCAGGAGATAAAAAACATATCCCCGGAATACGAAGACTGCAAAAAGATCGCCATCAAACAAGGAATTCCCTTAAGGAACGTGTATGAGGAAGCAAAGGCGACGGCCAGGAAAATATTGATCAGTAAACGGTAGGACAGGCGTCCCGTCTATCCATGCAACTGAGGAATGGCCAAATTAAGACCCACACCTATAGGTAATGCACCGCCATCCTTTTAAATACATCATGGATGATTTTCTTCAACTTCCCATCAATGACTATCATCATTATCGAGATCCTGAGAACTTCCTCTCATGCCCTTTTTTACCTTGACATCACGATATGACTCTCCTATATTCGCATCGGCATTTGATACATATTTGTGCTAATAGCGAATTGATTTTAAACATTTTTGCAAATTAATTCCGTGCCGAACGCCTCTCCGCTTTACTTCGGATCCAGAACTAAAAAAGTTAAATAGCTGCAATTTCAGATGTTTGCATAAATCTTCGACCCTATACGATATGAACATTCAATGCCACTTGGATTATGTTGAAATTGTGACTTAAAATTATAATCAGAGGATAATTTTATGCCAAAACGCACTGACATTAACAAAGTATTAATCATAGGATCAGGCCCCATCGTGATCGGCCAGGCATGTGAGTTCGATTATTCGGGTACCCAAGCATGCAAGGCATTGAGGAAGCTCGGTTATGAGATCGTCCTGGTTAATTCTAATCCGGCCACTATCATGACAGATCCCGGGATGGCCGATGTCACCTACGTGGAACCATTAAACCTCCAGTACCTGACGGAAATAATTGAAAATGAGCGACCCGATGCGATCCTGCCCAATCTCGGCGGCCAGAGCGGCCTTAATCTTACCTCAGAACTTTACCGAGCAGGCGTCCTCAAAAAATACGGTGTCAAGGTCATCGGAGTCCAGGTAGATGCCATTGAACGAGGGGAGGACCGTATAGCCTTTAAAGAGACGATGAATAAGCTTGGCATCGAAATGCCACGGAGCGAGCCTGCTTACAGTGTTGAGGAGGCTAAGGAGGTCGCCGCAAAAATTGGTTATCCCGTAGTAATCCGCCCTGCCTATACCATGGGAGGAACCGGGGGAGGCCTGGTATATAACCTCGAAGAACTACAAACCGTGGCAAGCCGGGGAATATCGGCGAGCCTCGTTGGGCAGATTCTGATAGAAGAATCAGTCCTCGGCTGGGAAGAACTGGAACTCGAAGTCGTTCGTGATGCAAAAAACCAGATGATCACGGTCTGCTTTATCGAAAACGTAGACGCCATGGGCGTGCACACAGGTGATTCTTACTGCACGGCCCCCATGCTCACCATCGACCCCGAACTCCAGAAGCGCCTTCAGAAGTACTCGTATGATATCGTCGAGGCTATTGAGGTCATCGGCGGTACAAATATCCAGTTTGCCCATGACGCTGAAACAGGGCGGGTAGTCGTCATCGAGATCAACCCCAGAACCTCGCGTTCTTCTGCTCTCGCCTCGAAGGCGACGGGTTTCCCCATTGCCTATGTTTCTTCACTTCTTGCAGGCGGCCTTACCCTTGACGAAATCCCGTACTGGCGTGAAGGAACCCTGGATAAATATATACCCTGGGGTGACTATGTAGTTGTCAAATTCTCCCGCTGGGACTTTGAAAAGTTCCCCGGCGCGGAGGACAAGCTGGGTACGCAAATGCGCGCAGTGGGAGAGGTCATGAGCATCGGCAAGACCTATAAGGAGGCATTTCAGAAGTCCATCCGCTCCCTGGAGAAGGGTCGTTACGGCCTTGGTTTCGTGAAGAACTTCCACCAGAAGCCCCTTGAAGAACTCATGGATCTCCTCTATGAACCATCCAGTGAACGGCAGTTTATCATGTACGAGGCCCTGAGGAAAGGAGCTTCCGTTGAAGACCTCTTCAAAAAAACCTATATCAAGCCCTGGTTCATCAACCAGATGAAAGAACTAGTGGAGCTTGAGGAGAAGATCAGCCGGTATGGTATGGATAATCTGCCCGATGATCTTTTTTTGCAGGCAAAGAAGGACGGTTTTGCAGACCGGTATCTTGCCATGCTCCTCAAAGTTCCTGAGAAGATAGTAAGGCAGAGGCGCCTGGACCTGGGGCTCAGCGAGAGGTGGGAGCCCGTGCCGGTGAGCGGAGTGGAAAACGCGGCCTATTATTTCTCGACATACAACGCCCCGGATAAAGTGGGTGTGAGCGACCGCAGGAAGGTCATGGTCCTGGGCGGCGGGCCCAATAGGATCGGTCAGGGCATCGAGTTCGATTATTGCTGTGTTCACGCAGCGTTTACCCTTCGCGACGAGGGTTATGAGTCCATCATGGTAAACTGCAACCCTGAGACTGTTTCCACAGACTACGATACATCGGACAAACTTTACTTTGAGCCCCTTACGGTGGAGGATGTCCTCTCCATTTACGAGAAGGAAAAGCCTGAGGGTGTCATCGTCCAATTCGGGGGACAGACCCCCCTGAATATTGCAAACGAACTCTATCAGGCTGGCGTCACAATCATCGGTACTTCGCCGGAGACCATCGATCTTGCGGAAGACCGCGACCGGTTTCGTCAGATGATGAAGAAGCTCGGAATCCCCATGCCGGAGTCAGGAATGGCAAGCACCCTGGAGGAGGCTATGGAGATTGCCGGGAGGATTGGCTTGGGGCATGGAGGTCGTTCACGACGAACAGATGCTCAAACGCTATGTTGCCGCGGCTGTGGGAGTAACACCGGAGCGCCCCATCCTCATCGATAAATTTCTCGAGAACGCCATCGAGGCTGAGGCGGATGCGATTTCTGACGGGACCGACGCTTTTGTTCCCGCAGTGATGGAACACATCGAGTTTGCCGGCATCCATTCGGGCGATTCGGCCTGTGTTATTCCCCCAATAAGCATTCCCGTGCGTCATATCGACACCATCTGTGAACACACGAAAAAGATAGCCGTGGAGTTTAACGTTGTGGGTCTTATGAATATCCAGTACGCTATTGCAAACGATGTGGTCTACATCCTGGAAGCCAACCCGAGGGCATCCCGAACTGTCCCCCTTGTATCGAAAGTATGTAATATCTCTATGGCTCGCATTGCCACCCAGGTCATGCTGGGGAAGAAACTTGACGAACTGGATATTAAGGCAAGATCGATCAGGCACTTTGGCGTGAAGGAATCCGTCTTTCCCTTCAATATGTTTCATGAGGTGGACCCGGTTCTGGGGCCGGAGATGCGATCCACTGGTGAAGTCCTGGGGCTTGCCGATTCTTTCGGACTTGCCTTCTACAAAGCGCAAGAAGCGGCGCAGCAGGTTCTGCCCAATGAGGGAACCGTACTGATTACTGTGGATGACAAGGACAAGGGTGGTGTCCTTGAGGTAGCACGGGCATTCCAGAAACTCGGTTTCAATATCAAATCCACCGAGGGGACTCACCAGTTTCTTCTGCGAAACGGTATCAAGGCAGAGCCCATCCTTAAGATGCATGAGGGTCGGCCGAATATCGTCGACGGCATCAAGAACAGAGAAATCCAGCTTGTCATCAACACGCCGAACGGGAGGCTTGGAATATACGACGATTCCTATATACGGAAAAACGCAATCAAATACAAGATCCCATACATTACCACGATTGCGGCTGCTGTTGCCGCTGCCAAGGGCATAACAGCAAACCGCCAGGGACACGGCCATGCAAGATCTCTACAGGCGTACCATAGAGATATCAAGTGACACACAAGATAAGGAAGTTCACGTTTGGATCAAATGTCCGCCGCTCATACATCCATGCAATTTCATGTATAGCCATAACCATCCGTGACAAGAAATCCCTTCCGGCGCCATGAAGTGAAAAAGAGAGAATACAAAAAAGATCAGAAAAAATATTGATAGGCGAAAAGTAACTCGCATAGTAGGTCATATCTTTAATTTCACACCATCTCGACCGATTGTGCTTCTAACTTAGAAGACCACAAAATCATCGCAAATCCGGCTCGTGTTAAACAGAACGAGGGGTCGTACTATCGAAAAATGAGATAGAGAGTAGTTTATACCTACTATTATTCTTCCATTTAATCCTCATTGCCTTCCGCTGAAAAACACATTAAATGTTAAATGAAAAAAGCTTTATTAGTAACTAAATAGTAACCATATCTGTCATATGTGTAAGAAAAAGGACGAGACCAAGAATCTATCTCATTTGATCATAATTAATTTAAGCTAATGAAATTATTTCCATAGAGAGGGGAAAATCCTATGAAGAAAAGCGATATAGAAGAGATTCCTTATAATACTGAAGAAGAAATTCTTAGCGTCAGCCTGTCCGTATATTTTCAGGGTCACGTGAAATTCTGAAATATATATTTTCGTTGTAGAAAAATTTAGGTGCACAAATTTAATTAGAGGAAATATCAGAGTCAAGACTAAGATAAAGAAAGTGAATCACATGTTGTGGGCGGCTGCTTCGATACTAATGATTATATGGTTGCTTGGGCTGGTGACCGGTTATACTCTGAGTTCGTTTATCCACATCCTGCTGGTGCTTGCTATTATTATCGTGCTGATCAGGATCGATGATTCAGAGGAGGAATCCCATATCTCGCAGTCGCAAATAGATAAATAAACTTATTAAAAATGGTATGTAAAAACAGGGATATTGATAGGCGGTATCGTTCTGATCCAGCGTGAAATCAGCACGATACTTCTTTTCAAACCAATGCCCTGTGGAGGCCAAATATGAAATTGATGGTAGTGGACGATAGTCCGGATATCGTGGAAATTCTGTCTTCAATGATGGAGCTAATCGGCCATGAGGTAAGTAAGGCGTATGACGGAACCGAGGCGGTCAAGCAGCTACTTAATAACAGGTATGACGTTGTTATCACGGATGCCAAGATGCCCATGATGGGCGGTGTTGAACTGTGCAAATTCATAAAATCTCAATTTCCAGGCATATATATCATTGGAATAAGCGGCTACCTTGAGGCCCTGAAAGAGCTCAAGGATGCAGGCGCCGACATCTGCTTTTCCAAACCTTTCAAAATTGAAGAAGTGGAAGAAGCCATACAGAATCGATTTCGTCCATCCTTGACTCCTTTTGGCTCTACAGCATGGCAACTTATTGCTTAGGCCACCCATGCTTTCACTTCCCGCCTTGACTTAAACATGTCACTCTCATTTACTTATGTTCAACTGCCTCTAAGAGTTAAAGGTCTTTCGTCTCCGGGCTATACAATAACCTTGCGGAGACCATTTTCAACAGCCTGCCCCGGATTCTATATCATCAGTACATAATACCGTAGCCAGACATAGATCATGCAGATGATGACGGACTCTATCATGAGGGGCATCCCGTAGAGCATGAACTTCTTGAAAGATATGGGACGCCCCATTTTCTCCGCCATGCCGACAACAATAACATTAGCGGAGGCGCCGATA
>PDVH01000009.1_pt2 | contig 19486 bp, 31 predicted proteins | sample 1369781 | NCBI WGS metagenome assembly PDVH01 (sample SAMN07795378, study PRJNA414565) | Alkali sediment metagenome, whole genome shotgun sequencing project. | isolation source: glacial lake sediment | place: Bosnia and Herzegovina: Donje Bare Lake | collected 2016-06
GAGCCGTAGCCGGAGCCGTAGCCGTAGCCGGAGCCGGAGCCGTAGCCGTCGCCGGAGCCGTAGCCGTCGCCGTAGCCGGAGCCGGAGCCGGAGCCGGAGCCGGAGCCGTCGCCGTCATTTACTGCTTCCATACCAGCACCTCCGCGATGCTCTTGCGAGCCTTTGCCGTCATGGGGATGATCTCGATCACCTCAGTCAACACCACCTCAGCAACCTCGCACGGGAATTTACAAGCTCCAGGGTTCGACGTGCCGTCAGTTGCGAGCTGCGAGAGAGACGCCGCGCCAGCCCAATACCAAATCCGTCGAGCATTCTTGAGCACTACCTCTTTACCCTTGCGGCTCTTGATCGTCCCAGCGAATACACCAGCCGAATACGTCCGAACCATGCAATACTTGTCTACCATGATACACCTCTGTAAAAGTGGTTATGAAATTCCATGCTACTCCTCCCTCGCCTCCGTCGCCAGCCGGGTGAGGACGCGGCATCATCGCGCACCTCCAGTTTCTCCACCGCCTCTTTCACCGCCTCGGGACGCACCGCGCCGATCACCCGCATCGCGTTGTTCGCTGGCATCTTCCCGAGGCCATCCACGAGCCAGTCGGGAGCCTCCACCTCGGCCAGTCGATGCGTCGTTCCGTCGCGCCACTGGCACTCTGCGACCTGCACCATGCCGAACACCTCAACGACCAGAATCAGTTTCGCCATCGTCCTTCTCCTTTCTCTCCGCGCCGCTCTCGCCCGTGTGCGCCAGACAACCACATGGCCTTGTAAAGAGACAATCTTTCCAGTCGTTCTCCTTGCACTCATGATCCGTTGGTAGCACCAGCCACATCTGGAATTTCGTGTAGCCCCGTCCTTTGCTTTCGTCGAGCAGATTAATTGCGCCGCACTCAGGACATTCACCACGCCAGACGCCATAACAATCATCCAGCGTGAAAAGATCCTCGCCCACCACGGCCCGGCAGTAAGCGCAATTCCCTTTGATCTTTCCGCCCCGACTGAGTGCAAATGTCGCCCAAGGTCTTCCGCTAAGATAGTCCATCACCGCGCTCCTTTCATCCTGCGCACCACCCGCGACACCCCCGGCGCCGTCACCTCGATCTGCCAGGCTTCACCGCGCGGCGGCAGACGCGAGAGGCCGAGGAGCCACTGAACAAGGCACGTTCCCTCGACGCAGGTAAAGATACGTTCTTGGTGCCACCATCTTCCGTCAAGTTGCCCTGTCGGTTCTTCCAAGCACCAACTTACAGGCAGTTGGGCGTTATCTTGTTGCCACATCCACACCCACACGCGCCACGTCCTCGCCTTGCGCTTCATGTCGTCTCGTCCTTTCACGTCTCGATCCCCGCCGCAGAACGAACCTCGTCATCAAGATTGTGTTTCCAGACATCGAGAGCCCAGCACATTTCCGAGCAGAACACGCCACCGCACTTGTCACAGTCACGCCACTTGCTCATGTCTCCGTCCGCGGGCTGAGGCTCTCCGCAAGTTTCACAACTACGAAATTCGGTATCGTCCATCACTCCTCCTCCCTCGGCGCAGTGCGACGGGCGAGAGGCGGCGTGCTTCGCCTCGTAGGACGCCAGGATCTCCGCCAAATTCTTGTCTATCCGCCTGATGCGCTCCGCGTTGTGTTTCTGACACCACCAGTCGCCCCAGCGCGTGCCTGCGGGCAGCGTGCAGCCGGGCTCGATGCACTTCTTGCCGGTGTGCCACTGCGGCCCGTTCCACTCGTGCGTCGGATCTTCATACGGTTCCATGCTCGCCCTCCTTCCCCGCCTCCCCGCCGCGCCGGGACGCAAACAAATCCCGCATGTGCAGGACCAACAACTTCAATTCTCCCTTCGACGGACACCCAGCAGTCTTGTCCGGAAATCCACTCACGACATACTCAGCCACCGCACCCGCAATTTCCTCGGCCAGCTCCGGCGTCAGCCGCGCCACCTCGGCCAGGTGCGGACAGTGCGAATCGTGCGCGGAGCGGAGAGCGGCAACGATCCGCGAATTGTCGCAAGCGAACAGCGCCGATTGCACTTCCTCAGAATAGTAAGCTTCGTGAATCCAGTCCATGCTTACCTCTCCTTTCCAGCACTTGCGGTCGGCGTCGTCTTCAAAAACCGCAGCGCGTTTCTTACATGATAATTAAGCGCATTGTCCCTTCTCTCTTCTCCCCTGTAAAACGCAGCCAACGCAAGCATGTCAGAACGCACGCCAGCCAGGAATTCCTTCCGGCCATCAATAAACGCTACGTATTTCTCCATGTGTTTCTTGTCCATGCTCACTCCTTCGCCTTCGTTGCATGTACCAATCTTCGCCGCCACGAGGCTCCCACCACGCATCGAACTCCCGCCAGACTCGCTTCCAGTTGATCTTCATCCTCGCGCCTCCTTCCCCGCCTCGTCGGCCACGCGCAGGATGACTTCCTTCAGCCCCGCGACTGTTGGCAACCATGTCACATCCCGCGTTTCGTAGTGTTTGCCCAGCCTGTCTGAGCCAGCAGCATATCCCGCAGTCACCTTCACGACTGCCTGTTCTCTGTCACGCAACACCGCCTCCGCGATCCTCTCGGCCATCGTAGCGTCGAGACGTGGTGCGTCGTCCTTGCGGATCACCTCAAGTAACTGCTTCAGCTCTCGAAGCCACTGAATCGTCCCGTTGCAGGTTTCGATAGTGTCGTCCATCCATGCCCAAGTAGACTCACTCATGCTCCCCCTCCCCCTTCGCGGCTGCGCGGAAACGATATGGTCCATCAACCAATTGTCCATCCCTCACGTCTTTGTCTATCGACGCCGCGTATAGCTCCAGCACGATTGCCTCGCTTGAATAGCCAAACGCTTCATTCGCTTTTCCGCACAGCGCCCGCAGCTCGGCAAGTTGGGTGTCCTTCTGAAGCGCCTCCAAAATAAGGGCCTGTCGCTGCTCGTTGGCGAGGCGGAAGGTTTCTTCGAGTTCGGCAAGCTGGATGTCCGTCTCCTGCCACTTCTTCGTGGCGAAGTTTACCTGCTCTTTCAGCCTTTCCACATCGGCTTTATGCGGAGAACAAAGCGTCTCGCACCACTTCGCCAGCACCGTCACGCAGGCCACACTTCGCAGCTCCGGCGCGGTGCCGAGGGCCTCGCCAGCGATGCGGACGGCTTCGGATAGCTCGGCCTTGTGCTCGCAGTGCTCACCGTGGGCGTTCGTGATCATCTCCACCAGGTCTTCCGCGCAGATATCGCACACACGGCACGTAAGCTCATGCTCGCGCCAGGCGTCCACTACCGATTTGGGCCAGTCCATGCCAGTCACCTCCTTTTTGAATTCCTCGAAGCTTACCCACTCGCCGCGCTTGATCTCCTCCCGGCCCGCCTGGATGCGGCTGAGGGATAGACCGGTCTCGGGGTCGTCGTCCATGCTCACTCCTTCGCCTTCGCGGCGGATTCCTTTTCCTTCCTGCCAGCGCACCGATTCCAGCCGTATTTGTGGTGGTCCCGGTTGCAATTCGAGCAAAGCATGAGCGTCCCTTCCTTCCCTCTGTCGGAACAGTAGATACACTCATGCTCGACAAGGCCGAACCACTCGCGTTCCTCGAAGCGCGGCGAGTCGCAAGGCTGCTGGCCGATGGTGTAGTCCTTCTCCATGCTCTCCTCCTCCCGCGCCGCGGGTGACGGGGAAGACAAGCACTTCAAACCGTTACGCTCAAGGCACTCGATCATCGCCATCGCCACCGCCGCAACTTGGACCATCTCCAGTTTGATTTTCTGCACATGCCCATAAGGCCCGCCAAATCGAAACTGCAAAACTGCCTGGCACAACTCCCCGAATTCTTCTCCAAGGATCAGCAGCCACCATTCCATGCTGTGATTCTGCTTACCCCATTTAGCGTCCTGCCTGTTGCATTCTCTTAAGATCGCATCAATCGCCATGTCACGGGTTCTACCTGTCACCGCCATCGCCTCACTCTCCTTTCGCCGCCAGTTTCAGTTGAAAACAAATCAAACCAGGGCCGGAGCCTACATCTGAAACTAACCCCGGCCCCGTGGTGACTGTCCATGAGCCAAGACCATGCGTCGTTCCATGGCTTCTTATGACCGGTCTGGCGCCTAACTGAATCATGCCTTACACTCCTCCTCCCTCGGCTCCTCGCCGAAGTACAGCTTGCGAGTCAGTTTGTCTTCTAGTGCTTTGTCTTCTGCCTCTTCCTCGTGCCTGTCCTCGTGTATCGTGGCGCACTTTGAGCACAGAGTTTTACCGCACTGTTCACAGAGACACCAAGGTTGATAGTCCAGTATCTCCAGGCATCCTTCACAAAGCATGTGTCGCTCCTTTCACGTCTCGATCCCCGCCGCCGAACGCTCGTCATCCTCCAAGTCATGTCCCCAGGCGTCAGCCGCCCAGCAGTCCAGCGAACAAAACACGCCGCCGCACTCATCACAGTCCCGCCATTGGCTCATGTCTCCGTCCGCAGGCGCAGGCTTACCGCAGCTACCGCAGCAACGGATCTCGTCACTGTCCATCACTCTCCCTCCTTCGCCGCGTCGGGCGCGGACGGCGCAGCAGCACGGAAGAACGCACCTCCACAGGCAGGCTCGTCATCCTTCGTGTAGCCCTCGAAGTTGGGTTTGCGACACCCAAGGACCAAGCCACGCTCCTTCTCATCCAGGCGCGGTGAAAACCTGTCCACCCAAACACAATCAGTGCATTTGACGCTCACGTCCTCGCCTCCTTTCCCGCCTCCCCGCCGCGCCGGGCAACAGAGAGGACTTGCTTGACGAACTCTGCGAGCCACTCCTCTCGTGTGTAGCCATCCACAGGCTGAGGACGCTCCCATATCCATGTACCGATCTCCCGCGCCAGCTCCGGCGTCAGCGGGTGGCATGCCTTCTCGTGCGCGGCACGAAACATTTCAATTTGCTTCCGCCTCCACGCTGCCGGTGAAAGAGGACTCGTCGGACGAGCGACGTACTTGAGTGCCCACTCGTCGTATTCCTCAAACGTCTCCTCGATCCAGTCACGCTCAGCCACGAGTCACCTCCCTCCGCATGCGGCGGCATAGACAAACAGCGCCACCAACACCGCCGCCAGAATCGGCACGCCGATCACCAGTTGCCAGAACGCCACCCGCGCTTGGTACTTTACCCTGGCACGCCACCGCTGACGTTCCGACTCTGGCAAGGAATTCCATACCTCTTGTCCCACTGGCCCGTAAAAAGGAAAATACGGACGATGAAGAATCATGCTTTCACCTCCACCACTCTTCTTCCCTCTGCCGCCTTCCGTGCCGCGATCCCAAAGTCCCACGCCTGCCAGATCTTATTGTCGCAGAACAAGTCCGCCGGAGTCACGTTGCTCGCGTCGTACTTCAGGCAGCCAGTCTTTCCCTCGAAGTTCCGCATGCCGTGGACAACCAACTCGCTGCAGAACATCTGGTCCTTCGGGTTCAGCGGGTTCTGCCAGCGCCGCAGGAAACTGCAGCACCGCCACCCGGCCGTCAGCAACAAATACAACGCCGAACCCGCAACGCCTGCGTAGGCGTAAGGACGGCCGATAAATCCACGCACCTCGTGCAACGCTCCCGTCGTGGCAGCATGAGTCCAGTGCAGTGGCTTGCGAAAAAAGACGACGGTATTATTTTTGTCAGTCAGGTATTTAGTCGCGAAGTCTGACTCACAAACAACCGGCGCGGTTGCTTCGATGCATCGGCCGTCCTCCGTGATAATCCCGCAGTGACTCACCCTGCTAAACGGCACGTCCTCTAGCGACTGGAAGAGCGCGATGCCTGCGCTGATCAGGTCGCCGGAGACGTAACTGAAAAACACGTAGCCCGCGCCGTAGTCCTCGCCGAAAACTGGGTTCGTTAGAATCTGTGGTCTCATGTCACCTCCTTTGTTAGAGAATTCCAAACGCCCACAGCACACCCGCCACCGTCGCGGCCGCGCACGCGAGGAGAATCAAGCACCCACAAAGCGGCCCGAAGTCCCGCCGCCGCAGATGCTCCCTGGCCCAGCACTCGGGACACGGCTCGCGTGGGTCGTACGTAGGGAAGTCGCTGATAGACTCGCCACAGTGGGGACAGTAGAAGGTCATGGCTTTGCCCTTTCAGGGTTCATCAAACACCGCAGTTCACCTACCGCCTTCCGCACTATCTGCCGCACCCGCTCGCGGCTCATTCCGTGCCGCTCACCTATCTCCCACAGCTTCCCCCCGCTCATCCTCTCCAGCACTATCGACACGTCCCGCTTGCTGTACAGCCGCCGCAGGTGCGCCAGCGCGCGCTCGTAAAGCTCCAGGCGCTCCAGGTCACCCGGCAGCACCTTCAGCGTCTCCAGGTCCGCGTCCCGGCCCAGGCCCTCCCGCAGGCTCCGCACCGAGTACGTCGGCCAGCGCTCGCGCGGGAGGTAGACAGGGATGCGGATGATGTGGTGGTAGTGCAGGGCCCGCTGGATGCCCTGGCGAATCCAGCGCACGGCGTAGGTCGAGAACTTCAGGCCGCGCTCCGGGTCGAACTTCACCGCCGCCCGCATGAGTCCCTGCTGGCCCTCAGCGATCAAGTCCGCCAGGACGAGGCCGTGGCCCTGGTAGCGCCGCGCGATGGTAACGACAAGCTTTTGGTTGCAGAGGATGAGCTTGTCCAGCGCACGCTTCGCGTCCCTCGTCAGGCGGTTGAGTCGCCGGCCGCCGGCCACGCGCTCGCACCAGCCGCGCTGGATGCGCCGGGCGAGCGCCTGCTCCTCGGCCTTCGTGAGGACGGCGTGGTCGTCGATGTGGTAGCGGTGAAGACGGTTCAAGGTTTCGCCTTCAGTCTCTTCTCTCTTGCTCGCTCGCAGGCCGTACACCAGTGTCGAAAACCGCCGCCGTAGGCTGCCGTGTGGCCGAAGCGAAGGCACGACAGCCAGCGGTGGCAGTGGCCACAGCGAAGCTCCAGGATCGTGAAGTTGCTGCGAGAGCCGCCGACGCGGCGAAGACGGCGATGAGGATTAGGGGTATACGACATGAAAAAACCTCCATCACAAAACCGTGCCTGCCAAGCCAAGCCACACCCAGCCTCGCCGTGCTGCGCCGCGCCTTGCCTGCCATGCCAGACCTAGCCACGCCCCGCCAAACCCCGTCCAGCCAAGCTGCGCCTTGCCGGACCCAGCCAAGCCACGCCTGCCTCGCCCAGCCGAGCCTAACCGGACCAGGCCGAACCTTGCCCTGCCGAGCCTGCCTTGCCAGGCCGCGCCTCGCCACGCCCCGCCTTGCCTCGCCTGCCTCGCCAAGCCACGCCGCGCCTGACCCGGCCAGCCCTGCCGCGATTGTGAAAGGAAAACTCATTCCTTTTCCTCTTTTAATTGAAACAATCCCCAGCCCATGCCTGCGCTGTCCTTGGAGTCCGGCCGCCCCTCGCCTATCCCGACCTGCATCCCCGCCCTCAAAAGCAGGTTGGCAACGTCCTTGATGGCAAATTGATCCGCGTCCCAGCGAATCGTCACAGTTGCCTCCCAGCCCGCGTCCCACATCGGACGCGGCCGAATGTCCACCACGCCGGACTCCAGCCGCACGCTGTGCTCGACGTGGTGCGGCTCGCCCTTGGTGATCTTCACGAGACCCGTGCCATCGACTTTGTCGTAGCCGTCCTCGACCACGAAGAGAGAAAGCTTGGCCCGCGTCATCTTGAAATCGACCAAGCGGCAGGCCGAAATCAAAGCGCACCGGAAAGCAGTCGCGGGGATCCCGGCCCAGCCCTTGGTGCTGATGTGTTTCGCCTGCTCATAGCAACTGTCGAAATCCTTGGCCTCGCGCTTCTGGCCCTTCTTGGCGACCGAGCCAGCCTCCTGCTTCTGCCGCATGATCTCCCGAGCTTTCCCGGAAAAAGCGTGCTGTACGTAAGGCACCAGGCCGCAAATTTCGAACTTCGCCACGTTGAAATTCGGCGGAGCGATTCCCACGCGCTCTTCTTTTTTGTCCTTTGCCACCGTCGCCTGAGCCACACCTGTGTTTTCCTTCGTCATTGCCGTTTCCTTTCACAAGAAATTGCTGCTTGGTTACTTGCCAACGGAGACTAAATCCTTTTCCTTCACCTCCTTTCTGGCCTGCTTCTCGGCCGCGTACCTTGCCTCCACGCGCTCAATCGCCTCGCAGACCTCCTTGAACTCCTTCAGTTGCTTGACGCGCCTTGCGAATCCCTTGGCGTACCGCAAGGCATCCTCGATCACGTAGTCTTGATACTCCGGCACCTCCATTGCCTTTGCCGTCGGCATGTAGACGGAATGGCGAATGTTCTCGCCGTCCTCCGTCTCCTCCGTGTAGCGTACGTTGACGAACGGGATCTGCTCCACCTCCTGTTTGGTTTCGACGTTGATGACGTAGCTGCGCAAGGAGTTCATGACCACGCGAGCACGTTGCTCGCGGTAGGCTTGCACCGCGTCGGTATCGTCGCAGTTGAAGATCAAGCCATGCAGCGGGCTTTTCTTGGCTGCCGCTTCCGCCACGATGTCGCTGGCCTCCGGATCGCGGCGAAGCTTGCGTCGAATGTCTTCGAGGCAGCACGCGACGACCTCGGCCTTGATCGTGAAGTGGGAACCTGACCGCCACGCCCAACGTACTTCCTGCTGTTGTGATGCCTTCGTCGTCATGAAAAAATCCTTTCAGAAAAAGAGAGGGAAAAAAAAGTTGCCGCGCCACGCCTTGCCACGTCCAGCCGCGCCACGCCCCGCCTGCCAGGCCACACCATGCCAAGTCCCGCCTCGCCCTGCCTTGCCTGACCACGCCATGCCTTGCCGTGCCGTATCGAGCCATGCCAAACTGCACCAAACCATGCCGAGCCACGCCGAACCCTGCCTGCCGAGCCTTGCCCGACCACGCCCCGCCACTCCGCGCCTCGCCGAGCCAGGCCATGCCTGCCAAACCCTGCCGGACCATGCCTTGCCCTGCCCGGCCGCGCCGAGCCAAACCCAGCCTGCCATGCCCTGCCTCGCCCGGTCGTACCAAGCCGCACCTGACCAAACCCTGCCAAGCCTGCCATGCCGGACCCCGCCGAGCCGTGCCTTGCCAGTCCATGCCGCGCCAGAACGTGCCAGGCAGTACCTGCCCTGCCACACCTCGCCCTGCCGTGCCGAGCCAGGACATGCCAAGCCTGCCAAGCCGGGTCTGACCGCACCAGGCCCGGCCACACCATGCCGCACCTGCCCTGCTGAGCCCTGCCATGCCACGCCCAAACAGCTCGCGCCATGTCGCGCCTGACCTTGCCCGACCATGCCTGACCGTGCCGTGCCACGCCAAGCCGCGCCATACCTGCCAAGCCGCGCCTGGCCGTGCTGCGCCGCGCCACGCCACGCTTTATTCATTTCTGTTGCTTCCCGGATAATTCGTCTTCTATCTCCGCCAATGCCTCCATGGCGGCCACGACGTGCGCCTGCGCCTGCGTGAGCTTCTCCACCAGGGTGGTGTGAGGGACGGCCTCGCTCTTGGCCCTGTAGATTTCTTTCAGCAGGCCAATCTCCAGCCTCATGAGGGACCCCGCCTGCCGCTTGCACCACAACACGCTGCTCTCCTCTGACTCTGCCATGGCACTCTCCTTTCACGGGCACACGCCCAAATCGCACCAGTTCTCGTAACACCTGAGGAACACTTTCGCGTCCTCACATACGCTCTCGAAGCTCCACCGGCACGGCGCCATGGACGTGCCGATGAGCAGTTGTCCCTTCTCATTCGTCAGCCGGACTTCTTGAAGATCCGTATCTACCACGATGATCGCGTGCTCGTTGTCCGGCATGTAGGTCGAGATGCCGAACCCTGTCTCCCTGTCCTCGCACCCATTCACCATGGCGCAGAAGATGATGCGCCCGAGGTATGAGACGTCGTTCCACCGCTGCCGCCTCTTCATTGCCTCGACCACGACGCCGGCAAGGTCACACCCGCCCCAATGCGTGTACAGGTAGACTTTGCTATCGTTTCCCTGCATCAGCACGTTCGCTCGATCACCCATGGTCTCCTCCTTTTAGGACTCTCTTGACCTCCTCCAGCGACCTGACCACGTGCACATTACACCCGGCAGCGCGGAGTCTTTCGTGAATGATCAATTGCAGCCTCGTCGGAACTTCTCCCGGCCTCTTGACCTCCAGCCACATGCACCGGCCGGCGGCGCAGCAGTGGATGTCCGGCAAGCCGCGGAGCATGTAGCGGCTGCCGTGCATCTTCAGGGGGTAGTACCCCTCGGCCTTCAGCCACTTCATGATGGACTTCACGATGCTCGTCTCTCGTGGAACCATGTCTTTCACCAGTTGACCGCGCACGGCCCGCTCGGGGCACACAGATACAGCCGCTCGCGCGCGCGCGTCATGCCAACGTAAAACTGTCGCACGATCATGTCGTGCTCCCTCGACCCAGGCCGTATCCAGTTTTCCATGGCCTGGAGACTGATATCCGGAAACAAGTACACACAATCAGATTCTCCTCCCTTCACAGAATTGTGAACGATCGCCCCACCACTAACATAATGATGATACTTCTCCACTTCCAAACTGTAGACGTCGCCATCGAAGTGTTGTTTCGCCACCTTGATCGGGTGCCAGGTTGGTTTCAGATGGGCTCGATTCTTGATGGACACTCCGCATTTTAAAATCACCGATGGAGGAATCGGGATTTCCATATAGTCTGAGATTAAATTTGCGGCACAAGTTTGGAATGCTCCACGCAAATTCCGCTTCATGACGTCGCCGTTAAGTGGTGCGCGGGTGTACAGTGGAAAAGATTCATCCAATCCGAAGTCAGCAAGCAACTGTCGAGCCCGAGGCCACACCTGCTCCTTCATGCTTTCGTGGATCGCATGCAGTCTCACTGATGGCAGTGCTCGATATTTACATGCCTCAAACGTCAGTCCTGGCATCCCGTACGTACCCTGAATGCGAGCCTCTTCCGCGATTGCATCTTGTCGGTTTTCAAAAATTCCAAGAATCCACCCTGCATCTCCTTGTTCAGTGGCAAGGCGCCCACCAATCCCAGCACTTCGATATGGACGCCTAGCCGAGACGCAAATACCAACTCGCCACCAATCGCCACGACGCATGAGATAGACGATGTATTTGTCGATGAAAGCATCTGTGAACCGTACACGAAGCTGGTGGTTTGGTGTTACTCTCGTCTGGCTCCGTTCCGTGGTAACTGTGAGGAGCTGGCCGGAGTATTTCCTGACAGCTTTTGTGAAGTCGTGGCCGGTGGGGACAAGTGAGTTCTTGGTACCCGCTGCAATCGTGTTTGATTCAGCATGGTAACTCAGGAGTCGATCCATTCCTGGAACCAATTCAGCAATCGGGACGTAACCACGGTTCGAGGTAAAGACCTGTTCATCACCAGGAGAACAATGCACCGTGCCTAAAAGTACCTGCGGCTTCTCCCGGAGCTTCTTCCCGCCGTGGCGCTCGCACACGCGTAGGGGGTACTCCAGCACCTTGAGCCGACTGGCCAGCGCGTGTTCCTGGAGCCAGCGCAGGGACCACGCGGGGGGGACCTCTGCGAAGATGCTCTGCAAGTCCTCCAGGGGGACCTGGAGGCCTGCAGTCTTCTCTCCCTCGGCCAGCTCCCGCACGCCGCTCTTGGCGCCGTGGAGCAGGCAGCCGTCGGACTCCACGACCTGGAGCCAGCTCCAGAGTTCCTTCCACGACCACGGCCGGGCCTCGCCATCGTAGGTGCCGGGGTCCGGCCGGAGGTAGTCCAGGAGTCGCTCGACCTTGGCCAGGGGATTCCAGTCCCCCCGAGTTCGACGGTAAGGATTGAAAAAGGGTGTCCCCTGCTCGCGCAGGCACGCCTTGAGCGGCTCCAGCATGTAGGAGCAGGCGGCCAGGACCATGACGCGCTTGCCGGCGTCGAGGAACGGCTTGGCATGCGATAAGAGCGCCTCCGGGTATTTGTAGTATAGAGCCACACGGCGACACTCCCCCTCCTCATCGCGCGGGTGGTATTCGACCGACATGCGGTCGTGAATGCGCTCGATCCAGCGAGAACTTGCGGCATGCACTCGCCGAGGGACACGGTAGCTCTGAGAGAGCACGCGCCGATGTTCCGGGAGGACGCCGAGAGCCTCGAGCCCCTGGGGATCCGCGCCACGCCACTCGTAAATGGATTGATCCCAGTCCCCAACGACCACGAGGGCGTGGCAATTCTCTGCCCAATGGGTGACGAGACGCCAGTCAGACTTTGACCAGTCCTGTGCCTCGTCTCCGTAGAAGATCCACGGGTTACCGGGGGCGGCGTCCGTATCTGTGGAAGCGTACTGGATCAAGTCCTCGAAGTCCAGGACATTTGCCTGGCGCTTCCAGTCTTCCCAGACGGTGGCGAAATTCCGGACGCTCTCGCGCCATGACTCTCGGGGGATCAGTCGGCAGCGATATAGGGTATAGAGTCGGAAGAGTTCCTGTCCCTGCGTTTTCTCCTCGCAGAACTCCACGGGGACCTCGTCCAGGTCGGCCTTGACGTGTCCCATGGCGTAGGCTGGGTGCTCGGAGGCGAAATCTGCGAGCTTCTTGGAGGTCTCCGCGATTTCAGGGGAGCCGCAAGAACGCCACGCAAAGGCGTGGAGGGTGCCGACCTGGCTGGATGACAGGGGGAGGTCCCGGGACGCGACCTCTGCCGCTGCTGCGCGCGTCAGGGAGGCCACCAGGACGGAGTGAGACCCGTACTTGGCGACCGCCTCGCGGACCTTCTCCGAGAGGTGGGTGGTCTTGCCGGTGCCCGGTGGGCCTATCGTCAGTCGTGCTTCCATGACCCCGCTTTTGTAATACAGTATATGTTAAGACGCAGGTCTTTGTTACATAAAGACTTAGCTGGTTTTCGTGCTGTCGCCGTCTCGTTTTTTCGTGTGGACCGTATATATGCGTGTAACTCTTTTCTCCAGGTATTCTTACGCGCTCGTTTTTGCAGTTTTGTGTTATATATATAACTTGTAAACATGGCTTTGTAATACATGTATATAGTTATACAGGGGGTAAAGGCGTGTCAGAAAATTTCATTTCCTCCGTTCTAGGGGGCTGATGCATCATGATTTTTCGGGAGTAGTAGTAACGGCAGACCACCTTTCCCCCGGTACTCTTGACCCTCGCCGTCACGCGCCCACCCTTGAATCCGGACTCTTTCAACATGACCTTAAGTTCTTTGTTTGTAATGCGTTCCATGCAGGCCATGATGATGTACCGGCGCAGCGGGGCAGCCATGAGGTACACCCACCCGTCCTTCACGAACGGCTCCCTCATCTCGAGAGATTCGTTATAAGTGGCTTCATCTCGTATAACATTCGACCCCAGGTATTCCTCCACCCACTCCTCCAGTTGAGCTTGCTTCCCCTCCCCGTCCATGAGGTCTTCCTCGGCTATCAACTGGAGCAGCCCCGCCACCCGCCGCCACTCCCAGTCCTTCATCCCCGGCACCACCACCCGGCAGTTGTCGTACACGCTCGTGGCGAACCGCTTCGCGCTTAGCATCGTCTCCGCCGTCCCCACTTCGAAGGAATGCCCGTCCTTGAGGATCAGGAAGTACCTACTGTCGCTCCGTCCGTACTTCTTTACCCCGGCCAGGTCCCCGACCTTGAGCCACTGCCGGAGCTGCTCAAGCATACTCTGGTGTCCCTCGTGGCTGAGGACCTCGTTCTCGTGCTGGTCCAGCCGCTCCAGGAATACCTCCTCCGTCACGCTCCGCTGGGCCCAGAGGATCGTCCGGGCCAGGTAGTCCGGCCGCAGACATTTCATCTTTGGGTCATCCTTGTGGACCGTTCGGTGGTCCGTGATGAGCTGGATGACCTCCTTGACCGGGCAGTGGATCCGGACGGCGTACCACGCCAGGCTGGCGTCATATCGGCTGGCGTCCGTCCCGAACTCCCGGCGGCGCCGCTTCCAGGTCTCCTCAAACTTCGTCTCGTTCGTCCGGAGGGCCTCGAGCTTGTCCACCGGGAAGCCGTGGTTTTGTCCGCTGGCTATCACGCCCTCGATTTCTTTGACCAGTGTCGCGATCTCGGCATTTGAGACGATGGACGGCTTACGGACCTCTGGACACACGAGCTGCTCGAAGTCGTTCAAGCTGGCGTACCGGGGGCCGTCGACCTCCAGGACTCGCACCGCCGCCGGAATCTCCCCCTTGTGGTTCGTCGTCCCCGCCACCCGAAGGACCCTGACCAGGTCCTTCGCGGGGTCCACCTCCCAGCCGCCGGCCGCGGCGGCGTGGGCTTGAATGGTACCTATCCAGTCGTGGGCCAGCGCCCGGAAGCGAATCTTCTCCTCCACCTTGTCGAAATAAAGGGTCTCCGCGAAGAGCCACCAGACCTGGAGGCCGTGGCCGGAGTGGACGAGGAGGGTCGGCTTAAGTCCGCAGGCCTCAAGGATCTTCCGGGCCGCCGCCTCGTCGGGGGGATACCGCCGGGTCGTGTGCTCGGCCCCCGCGAAGTCCAGGTCGCACCACAGCCCGCAGCACCCGCACACGTCGGCCTCCCGGAGCCGGCCGCTCTCCGGGCGTTCGCGGCCGAGGGAGACGCAGACGTAGACCTCCCGAGGAGGCGCGGCGGCCATGAGCCTCCGCACCTCCTCGGCGGCCCCGTCGGCGGCCTTGAAGTGCCGGCCGTGGACGTCCTTGAGCTTCCCGGCTTCCAGGACGCCACTGAAGATTTCGATCAATCCCCGCTCGGCATCCTTCTCGCCCCAGAGCAAACTGAGGAACCGCTCGACCTCGTCCATTTGACCTCTCCTCCAGCGTGACCACCACGGCAACTCCACACGCTTGGGAAAAGTCAGGCCGAGATCTCGGCCTCGTCCCCGCCGGCCGCGTAGTCCTCCGCGCCGACCTGGACCTTGGCCAGGCTGGCCTTGATCTGGGTCGCATACTCCTTGACGCGGGCCAGCTCCTCCTTGTCCAGGCGCCGCGCCATGTTCAGGCGCACCTTGGCGTACTTGATGCCGCCCGCGTTCTGCGCCTGCTCCAGGTCGATCCGGGTCTCGACGGCATAGAACGGGATGGACTCCCCGGCGAGCCGCAGGAAGTACCCCTTGGCGTTCTTGAGACTCGTCGGCGGCAGCGGGAGGACCACCGGGAGGATGCCCTTCTCCTGGCAGACGAACAGGAGCCGGACCTGCTTGCACGCCTGGCCGCGTCCGCCCTTCGGGTCGCTCTCCCACTGCGCATACCGGCAGCGCTTGCACAGCCCGCCGGGGTTCCCGGTTCCCTGGACGCCGTCATTTGAGACGCAGTCCGGCGGCCCTGCTGGCCCGTCACCGAAGGCGTGCTCGTAGAACACCCGGCCGTCCCGCCAGTGGACGATTATCCCGCGCAGTTCCTTGGTGATCTGTTCGCCGTCGAGGGTCGGCACGGTCCACTGGAGCGCGCCGCCGGTCGGTATCCTCACGCGGTCGAGGTCGAAGCTCGTAAGGTTGCCGTTGGAGCCCACGTTCGCCTCGACGACCTCGCGGAGGTCCGCCGGGTCCCTGACGATGATCGCGTAACCGCCATCCTGCCTCGTGGCCGGTAGATTCTCAGCCATGCTATCCCGCCTTTCTCGTTCTGATCGAGTACACTTCCGCGACCTCTATCGCCTCGCTCAGTTCCGCGGGGAGGTCGACGCCCGCCTTCGACTGCTCGCGCACCCATGCGCTCAAGCTGTTCGAGTTGAACTTCTCCTCCACGAGCGCCCCGAGTTCGCAGGCCCGCAGCGCCTGGCAGGCCCGCAGGTAGTTCCCCTCCTTGGCTTTCGCCCACAGTTGTCGGTGGAGGTAGCACATGATCCCGTCCACCGTGACGTTCGAGGTCCCGCTGGCCTCGAACTCGTGGAGCAGTTGCTCCTCCAGTTCTTTTATCTCCGCCGAGACCGCCTCAAGTTCTACCGAAAGTTCCCGCTTGCGCTTCGCGAGCACCGCGTAGCGCCTCAGATGGTTGTCGTCCATGTTCCTTCCTTGTCGTGATGCCGGTGAGGATTTCGTCGACCACGTGGCGCTTCCGGCTGAGCGCCCCGTAGAGTTTCTCGTCCACCGTCTCACTGGCGACGAGGTGGAGGTAAGTGACGTTCTTCGTCTGCCCCGGTCGCAGGACCCGCGCGCACGCCTGCTCGTACTCCCCGAGGCTGAATCCGAGCGAGTAAAAGACGCAGTACCGAGCGCGAGTGAAGTCCACCCCGAGCCCGCCCGCCTGGACCTGGACCGCGAGCACCGTACTCGCGCCGGCCTGCCATTCTGCGAGCGTGTTCTCCGAACCCGATAGTTCGCTCGACTTCCTTGGCGGGTCGAGGCTCAGGGCGACTTCGCGGGTCAGCTCGAGGTCCCGCCGAAACCGGCAGAAAACCACGCACGGCTCCTCGGGTCCGAGGTCCTCGAGCACGTCAGAAAGCAATTCCGCCTTGCCCCGGTCCACGTCGTGGACCGTCCCGTCCTCGTCCCCGATGTGGCCGCTGGTGATTTGCTGGAGCCGCAGGAGCTTCACCAGCGCGTTGCTCACGGTGATGATTCCGGCGTCCACCTCGGCCACGAACTGCTCCTCCAGGTCGTTGTAGATTTTCCTGGCCTTCGGCGAGAGGTCGAAGCGCCGCTCGACGTGCAGTTCCTTCGGGAGGTCCAGGAGTTCGCGGCCGGCCTGGAAGGCAATGCTCGCAAAGCGCCGGTGGAAGTCCTCCTTGTTCTTGTAGGCCACCACCTGCCGCTGCTCGAAGCCGCCCATGACGGCATACTGGCTTCGGAAGATCGCGAAGCTGGTCCCGAAGACCCGCGGGTCGAGGAACCGATACTGGCCGTAAAGGTCGAGCGGGCTGTTCGGCATGGGGGTCCCGGTGAGGCAGAGCTTGCGTCGGACCCGCCTGCCGAGCGTCCTGAAGAACCAGGACACTCGGGAGCCCGGCGCCTTGACCCGGTGACTCTCGTCCAGCACGATGACGTCCCAGGGAACCTTGAGGACCTCGGAGCCCAGGGGCTCCCGCCAGACGGCGTCGTAGTTCACGACCACGGCCGTCGGCTTCCCGCTCGCCTCAGACCAGGCGAGCGTGTCGCGCATACGCTGGGTGCGGGTCGCTATGGTCCCCGTCCGCAGGACTTCGAGGTGGGTGGAGCGGGGGTCGTGGGTCGAGAATTGAGCAGGCCAGACGGTCAACACGCTTTTGGGGGAGACGATGAGGACGCGTCTGGCCTGTAGTTCTGCTAAGAGGTCGATGGTCACTTTCGATTTCCCGGTGTTGTGCGTCACGATGAAATCATCCGTGACGTACAGTCCATCTGGCGCAGCGACGCGGATGCACCTGACTTTTGCCGCGCCAGCCGGGGTCACGCTTTCAATTGCCCTGCTTGGAAAATACTTGGTCCTCGGTCGGAACTTTGCAACGGACTTTGAATGAGCAAACGGATTCATCCCGACCGGGAGCGAGAAGTGTATACGATACGATGGACGGCAGGCGGTCTCCTTCTTCACCATAGCCCCACGCCCACCAAAACTGCGAACGAGGAATAAAAAATCGTTGGCAAGTAGAGGCGATGATGAAGAGTACTCGACGGTGTTCATGCCGTCTTGCACGTAGCCGTCGGTGTCGCACAATCCTTGGATGAGTTGCAGACGGTTGATGGGTGGTGCGAGAAGATATTCCGTGGGGATGAATTTATCGTAGGAATGTCTTCCGGTTAGACCCAGAATTCTGAGTGCTTCCAGAAGTGAATTGCCGCGCCCTCGTTGATTTGAAAGTCCCCACTGGATGTTCGCATACTGCACCATGCGAAGACCAGAATCATGATTTTTCAAGGCCACACCGACGCTGTGGACCACGCCTTCATCATCGTCGGTGAATTGGACTCCGGTGTTGCTCATCGTCCCGTCTCCCAAAAGCGCCCCAAGAAACCATGGGTCGATCAGCAGCGACTTCAGTGTCTCGAAAATCACGGGGGCGACCATTGGGATGAACCAGCGCCTGTTTCCGTTCACGTCATGGAGAGAAGAGGAGATTTCCTTCAGTGTCATGGTTACCGGAGGAGAACCTTTGCACCTCATTTTGGGTGTACTGACCGTCCAAAGATGCTTCTCTGTGCATCTCGTGCTTGAACCGTCAGACATGTACACGGTCCAGATACGCTGGTCGTCTGGAAAATCGATGACTTCCAGGACATCTGTCGGCTCTCCGCTCGACCCGATGACTGAGTCTCCAACCTTCAGCCATCCTATAGGCTGGAATCCTGAAGGGGTCAGGACCGTGGCGTCGAGCGGCTGAGGCCCCATCCCCATGGCGAGCATGCAGGCCGGCCGCGCGAGCGCGAAGGTGAGCGCGCGTCGCTGGTGGTCCCACGGGGTGGTCTTGAAGGTGGTCATGCTGTCTCGCACAACACCACGCGCTTGTGCAGGCGCCGGGCCTTTGCCTTGCGCTGCTCGTCGCCGCACCACGAGTGCTTGTTGCCCTGGGTGCGCACGCGGGATTCGTCGCATTTGATGTCGAGAATAACCGCCGCGACACGGTCCTCGACCACGTACTGAGTACTCGGGTGATAGCAGATTTTCTGGATGGGGTTGTAATCGTCATCCAGTTGGGTGACCATGCCCATGGTCCCGCCGCCGACCTCGTACTTGCCGCCGAGGGAGCCCACGACCTGGACCGAGCCGTATCGCTGGTATTCGGACCACTCAATTGCCGTGAGCAGACTCTTGAGTAAGGCGCGGGCGCGTTGCCGTGCGACTCGTTTCTGGCGGCGCTCCTTGAGCTTGGCCTTCAGATCAATCTGCCGCTGTTTGCGCTCGGCCTCCAGTTTCTGTTCCGGGGTGAGCGCAGGGGCACGATATGGACTAAACGTGAAACCCGAACTTGGGGTCGAATTCCCTGCCGTCCCGGTCGTCCACGAACTCCAGATGTTCGTGGTGAGGTAAGTCGCAGCTGTCGAGTTCCAAGTTGTCCACGCATCGCCGCCAGTCGTGGTCCCGGTCCCCGTGGAGGTCGCGCAGTAACAAACTGTTGAAGGCATATCAACCTCCGCAGACCTGGGGGACGAGGATGATGGCCTCGGCCTTTGCGTCGAAGGTCTTGATCTGCTCGCTCTTGTTCCCCTTCTTGTCCACGCGGAAGGCGAGCATGCGCTTCTTCTCCGTGCACTCCTCGAACTGCTTCCGGGCGACCTCGACCTCGTCCGGATTGTCGCTGTCCCACATCTGCTTGATGTCCCCGGCGCCGGTATCCATGATCGACATTTCGCACTGCATGAAAATCTCCTTTCAAGAAGAGAGCCCCGGCGGGGTAGCGCCGAGGCTCGGGACATGGGCGGCGGAACCGTTCCGCCTCAGCGAAAACTTCACTTCTCCTCCAAGGGTAAAAACCAGGAGCCCGCTAAGATGTGGACTCCTGGTCCTTTTAAGGAGGTCGGTTGACAATGAGGGCGCCGGCAGTTCCCCACCGGCCGGCACCCTGGAATCTGCCCGAGTGAAACCAGCCTCGACACCACCACGTTGCTTGGAAAAAGCAGAGCGCCGGGTGATTTTTGAGCCTCCCAAGTGGCTCGCCCGGCGCTCCGCAGGTTGGTCCGTCAAGCTGCCTCGCTTG
>PDVH01000076.1_pt2 | contig 19370 bp, 15 predicted proteins | sample 1369781 | NCBI WGS metagenome assembly PDVH01 (sample SAMN07795378, study PRJNA414565) | Alkali sediment metagenome, whole genome shotgun sequencing project. | isolation source: glacial lake sediment | place: Bosnia and Herzegovina: Donje Bare Lake | collected 2016-06
GCAAGGTGCGTCTGCTGCCAACAGCATTGCCGGCGGCGCGAGCGCAGCGAACCAGCTTGCGTCTGGCGTGGGTGTCCCGCCTGTGGGTGGTGGCATGCCGCCGCCTACCGCCACGAGCGCATTCGACAGCTCTCTGAGCGCCGCCAAGCAAGGCGCGACCAAGGTCGGCGAGGGCATCTCCACCGCCTGGAACAGCATGGGCGACAAGACCAAGGCCGCGGCCCTGCAGATCGGTGGGCAGATGCTGTCTGGCGCATCGGCTGGCAAGGCGGCCGCAGAGGCCGAGAAGCAGCGCATCGCCAACGAGAACCGCTACCGCAGCGGCTCGGGCCTGTCGTACTGGCAGCAGAAGCCCAGCTACACCCCACCCGGAGGTTGACCCATGATGCCACCCAAGAAGGGCGCGCTTGCAGAGGCTCAGGAAGCCGAGCCCACGCTGCCCGGAGATCCGACGACGCCTGACGACAGCGCCGAGCACGAGGGCGCAGAGCCTGCCGACATGGAGGCCCAGGAGGGCGCAGCCGAGGGTGGCGAGGGCAAGACCTACTCGAAGGAGGACCGCGAGCTGTTCGACTTGGTGGTGGGCCGCACGCTCAACGCCCTGGCCAAGATCGGCGAAGACCTGGACGTGGCCATGCAGTCCGACCCGATCAAGGCGACGGTCGAGTTCGGCACGAGCGCCCTGCGCACTGTGGCCATGGGTGCGGACGATGCGGGCAAGCCCATCTCGTTCGACATCATGATTCAGGCCGGCATGCAGGTCATCAAGGAGCTGGGCGGTATCGCCAACGACAAGGGCTACCTGCCTGACGAGGGCATCGAGACGTTCCTGAAGGAGGCCTTTCAGCAGTCGCTGTCGAAGTACACCAAGATGGACGCCGACGACGGCATGATCGACCCGAAGGATCTGGAGAAGGCCAAGGCCTTCGCGAACCCAGGACAAGAGGCGCAGGTCAAGGCCGGCGCTGCCGATCAGGTTCAGGGCCGCATGACGCCCAACCCTGGCACGCTGGCGCAAGCGCAGCAGGAGCCGATGTAATGGAAGACTGGCAGCAGCGCGTGTTCGAGGAGCGCGAGGCCCTGCGCCGCTTGATCAGCAAGCTGCGCGGCATGCTGTCCAGCGACGTCTACACCAAGCTCGACGACATGGACCAGCTCCTGCTGTGCCGGCAAGAGCGCGCGATGACCGCCTACCAGGACATCCTGTCCGAGCGCATCGCAAGATTCAAGGAGCCATCGGCATGACCTCGCTTGCAGTGCTGGGCGGACTGGGCGGCCTCGGCCGCGGGATGAACGACGTTGGTCGGCAGATGGAGCTGGACGCACTCGAAGAGCGCCGACAGAAGAACCTGGCCGACATCGCTGCTGCGCGCGACCAGTCGCGTGAAGACATCGCGGCGCTTCGCGGCGGCCGCGCAGGATCCGGCTCGCGCTCTAGCTCGGGCGGCAGCAGCACCGGCGGCAACAGCCTGCGCGACCTGATGAACGACCCCGAGGCGATGGCGTTCGCCAGTGGCGCAGACCGCGGCCAGATCGACGACGCGCTCGCGATGGCCAAGGGTCAGCGCCTGACGCGCGAGGTCGAGGGCGAGATGCCCATGGATGAAGAGGGCAACGTCATGGAGGGCCCGGGCGCCCCCAGGACAGTCGACAAGTACGAGCCCGGCAAGGCCGCCGAAGTGCGCCAGGCCGGCGTCACGGCGCTGCGCCAGTCGATGAAGGTGGCCGACCCGAAGAACGCCGACGACCTGTCGAAGTCTGAGCGCACCGACCAAGGCACCAAGTACGCGGCCGAGTACCGCGGCGGCAACGACCGCGCCGGAGAGGCTGCGCTGATCAACGACAGCAAGCCCGCGTTCGATGATGGTTCGAGCAACGCCACGGGCAAGGTGACGTCTGGCTCGCTGGCCGAGGCCAAGGCCGATGCAGAGGACGTCAAGGCCAAGGCCGCCACGACTCGCGCGCAGGCTGCTGCGGCCAAGGCCGGCAAGACTGGCGGCGGCTCGGGATCCTCTGAGAGGCGCGCAGACCTGGCCCTGAGCGACCAGGAGCGCAAGGCTGCGACCACGCTGCTCGGCGATGCGCGCAAGGCGCTGACTGCCGAAGAGGCCAAGATCTCGCCCGACCCGAAGAAGATCCAGAGCCTGGAGTCTGAGATCGCAGGGGCGAAGGCCAAGTTGGCGCCGCGCGCGCCGGCCGCCGCGGCATCAGCCAAGGAGCCAGCCAAGACCGCCACCGCACCGCCCGCCTCGGCCCTGAAGGAAGGCGTGAAGACCACGTTCAAGAACGGCCAGACCTGGGTGCTGCGCAACGGCGTACCGGTCCAGCTCAACTAAGGGCCACCCATGGATTGGGAAGTAGCGCGCGAGGAGCCCGACACCTCGGGTGATGAGTGGGAGGTTGTCAGCGAGGAGGCTGCAGAGCCCGCTCGCGCCGCAGCCGCCACCCCCAACGTCGTGCGCCGCGGCACCGCGCGCTCGGGCGCTTCTCCATACGTCGCCGGTGAGGCGCCGTCCGGCGGAGTGCAGGCGCTGCGCCGCAGTGACAACGCCATCGATGCTGCAGCCGATGCCAAGCTCGGCGTGCTCGATCGTCCGTACCGCGGGCCCACGCCTTCGAGGTTCACCGACGCAGAGATGCAGGGCCTGGCCGCCCTTGAGGTGAGCCCCGAGAAGGCCGCGCGCGACAAGGCTGAGCTTGCCAGGCGTGACCGGGCAGGCGTGCTCAAGGCGGGCCCCGAGCCCAGCGCGCTGCGCGACCTGTTGAACAGCACCGTCGCCAAGCCGCTGGATGACTCACTGCTGGCGGCTGGCATCGAGACTGCAGGCGACGCTGCGCGAGGCGTGGCCAAGGCTGGCACCAACTTCGCGGACGCGGGCTTCGGCATGGTGCGCGCTGGCGCAGATCTCGTTGGCGCCAGCACTCTGAGCGACTGGGCTGGCGCATCAGGCGAGGCTGCGCGCGGCTACTCGACCCAGATGCTCAACCCGACCGACCCGGAGTCGATGACGACCAAGGTCTTCGAGAGCACCTTCTCCAGCGTGCCGCTGATGCTGGCTGCGCCTGGCGCGCCGCTGACGGCCATGATGGCTATGTCCGGCGCCCAGGAGTACAGCGAGGCGCGAGCGCGCGGCCTGAAGCCGCAAGAGGCTGGCGAGCGCGCTGTCGTGATGGGCTTGGCCGAAGGCATCGGCGAGCGCTTCAGCCTGCCTGCGTTCCAGAGCCTGTTCGCTGCAGCGGCCGCGAAGGCTTCGACCAAGGAGCTGGGCGGGATCCTCGCCGACATGCTGGTGAAGGAGCAAGTGGGCGAGCAAGTCACCCAGCTCTTCCAGTCGGGCTACGAGAAGCTCGGCCAGTACGGCACGCGGCCCAACATGACGCTGCGCGAGTACATCGACGACAGCGTTGAGACGGCCAAGGTCACGCTCGGCCAGACCCTGCTGACCGGCGGCCTTGCCGGCGGCGTGCGCAGCCTGGCCAACCAACAGAGCGCGGCGATCGCTGAGCAACAGCGACAGGCCATGCAGACACTGCGCACTCCTCGTGTCGAGGAGATGCCGACTACCCCATTCACCGTCGAGCAGATCGCGGCGCTCAAGGCTGCCGCCCCTGCTCAACCCGTCAATGCTCCAGCCCCGGAGTCTCCCCCTGTCGCTGGGACCAGTGCTCCTATGGCGGGGCCGGTGGCTGGAGCACCCATAGGCGTCGCCGCTACGCCGCAAGGATCCCTCGCGGATCTGGCCGATCAGGCACTGAGGAGCGGCAATGTCCAGCCAAACGTGGCAGCGCCTGCCGGCGCATCTCCTGGAGCCCCTGCTGCTGGGGGCGATCAACCTGGCGGAAGCGTCGGAGCTGTTCGACCTGTGCCTGCTGAACCCGGGCAAGTTCTTCCAGCCGCCGCCGCACCTACAGCCGGCGCTGCGCCGGATCGAGCTGCTGTACCTGCCAGCGTACCCAGGCCGGCACTAGACGAGCGGCCCGGCGCGACGCCGATCGCTGAGGGCGCATTCACCACCCGCGGCGAGGCCTTGGCCTTCACCGCGAACGAGGGCATGGGCCGCAAGGTAGACATCGTCGAGACGCCTGACGGCGGCTTCGCGCTGCAGCCGCGCGTGCGCCCGGCCAACGAACGCACACAGCAAGAGGACCAGCGTGAGCTTGAAGGACTCAACACCGCCATCGCCAAGCAAGGATGGTCCAACGACGACGGAACCCCGGTGTCCGTTCGTGCGGTGCCAGACAAACAGACTCCGCCTGGATTCAGCGCTGCTGCGAGCGCAGTTGAGGCAGCTTTCGGAGTTCGAGTCGTCCCTGTCGCAGGCACCCCAGGATCCGGCATCCAGTACGGACGCCGAGCCTACGTCAACGTAGAGCAGGTCAACACCCAGGAGATGGCGCTTGGCGTGACCGGGCACGAGTCTCTGCACTGGCTGGAGCAGAACGACCCGAAGGCCGCGGCCGCGTTCTACAAGGGCATGGGCGAGTTCCTGCGCCCTGATGCGGTGGCTGGCCAGCTCGCATTCGAGAACGCCAACCTGACGCCTGGCGAGGCGCCGATGACCAAGGAGGGCGCAACCTCCGAGGTGATGGCCAACATCAACGGCTCGATGTGGGTCGACTCGAAGTTCTGGGAGCGCCTGTACGACCTGGACAGCGGGTCCACTTTCCGCAAGGTGCTGTACTCGTTCATGAAGCACGCCTCGCGCCTGGCGCGCGTGGTGACCGGCGGCCAGTTCGATGTGCGCCGCTACGTGACCGACGCCAACGGCGCGCGCGAGGTGGCCGCCAAGGTATGGGCCGAGCGCGCACGCAACAAGAATTCCAGCCCGCTACCCACCAGCCTGCCCGCGCGCACCGCGCAGAAGCGTGCAGACAAGCGCATGCCTGGCGAGAAGGACAAGGCCTTCGCCAAGCGCGTGGTCGATGCGCGCGAGGCGCCGAAGGATCTGCCTGAGAAGCCCGACCGGTACTTCACGCGCCCGGCTGGCACGCAGGACATGAAGATCTCCCGGCTGATCAGCTCGAAGAGCGATGCCGAGAACCAGCAGGGCGGCGACAACGGCGCCAAGCGCATGGTGGCCGCGGCTGCCGGCGAGCTGAGCAAGCGCGCTCCGGTCACGGTCATGCCGTCGGAGAAGGTGCCCGGCAGCTTCGAGGTGGTCGACGGCAACGGCACGCTGACCACAGTCAAGAAGTACGGCTGGGCCAAGCTGCCCGTCGTCGTGGTGAGCCGAGAGGAAGGCCTGGCCGCGATCTCCGAGGACAAGCGCAAGGACAAGATCAAGAAGCACGGGTGGGTGCTGTTCGACGAGGACACCGGCACCAAGGGGATCCCGCGCGCGAACATGCCCCAGGTCAGCAGCGACCTGCGCTCGGACCTGTACGCCTACCTGGAACAGACCTTCGGCATCAAGGCGAAGTACGTCAAGGACGTGCCGGCCGATAGCCTGAAGCCGACCCAGGCCGAATACTCGCGCAAGAAGGTCGACGACATCCTGTCCAAGCCCGCGGCGCCGGCAAGCGAGTCGGCCACGCGCATGCACGTCTTGATGTCCAGCGATGGCTACATCCTGGATGGGCACCACCGCACAGAGGCTCGGCGCGAGGACGGCGGTGTGGTCGACGGCATGCAGTTCAACGTGCCCATCGACGAGCTGATGCAGGCCGTGTGGGACTTCCCGTTCACCAAGGTGAACATGCAGAGCGAGGGCCTGCTGACCCCGGCTGCAGAGCGCCCGACCCTGTCTGCCGAGCGCCTGGCCAAGATCGATGCAGTCACCAAGGAGGCGCGCGGCTCGGCGTCGGACAAGTCGATCGAGGAGGCCGTCGACACCCTCAAGCGATTCGATGGCGTGCCGCCGGTTGACATCCCGGTTGACATCCGCGCGCGCCTGGAGGGAATGCTCAAGCCGCTGCTGGAGACTGGCGCCAAGGAGAACGTCGCCTACGACAAGCTGCTGACCAAGGTGGCCGAGGACAACGGCTGGCGGCCCGTGCTCGCCCCGACCAAGAGCATGAAGCGCTCAGTCGAGAAGATGTACGAGGACGAGCGCTGGCACCCGGAGAAGAAGCTCGCCGACAAGACCTGGCTCAAGGACGCCGTGCGCGGGTCCATCGTCGTGCGCGACGAGACGGAGATCGGGTCGGCGATCGAGGCGGTGCAGAAGGCATTCAAGGTGGTCCGCATCAAGGACCGGTTCGCCAAGCCGCTGGACAGCGGCTACCGCGATGTGCTGATCAACGTCGAGCTGCCGAGTGGCCAGGTCGCAGAGCTGCAGATCCACATTCCCCAGATGCTTGCATCCAAGGAACTGGGGCACATGCTGCTCGAGATCGAGCGTGCGATGCCTGCGAGCGCAGACAAGGTGCGCCTGGCGCAGGCCGCTCGGTCCCTGTACGGTTCGGCCTACGCCTTGGCCGAGGAAACCAAGCGGTCAAACTCGGCCCGGTCGATCATCTCGCCTTCGCTCGACACCCGGGCATACGGCACAGAGGTGCCGTTCCAGCCTGACAAGCAGCGACCGTCTGGGAGCAAGACGGCGGGCTTGCCATCAACCTCGGCGAACTTGGTGCCGGGCGGCAGCTTGGACCAATCTGGGGTCATCTCGGGCTCTCCTTCGGGTAGCCCCATTCTACCGCGCCAGGCCCGCAAAGAGGGCGTGCCAGGCACCCCTGAACAGGGGGCTGACACGCCCGCCAAGGTGCCCAAGAAGCGCCTGCGGCCGGGCCAGCGCCTGCACACCAACCTGCCCGACCCCAAGATCGGGGAGCGCATCGCCAAGCAGCTCGGGCTGACGCCTGAAGAGCTGGCCTCCACCTCGCTGGCGCTGGCCACCGGCAAGGGCAAGGGCGACGCCTTCTCGCTGGTGGCTGTGGGTGGGATCCCCAGCACCGTGGCCGAGCTGACGCGCAGGCGCACCGAGTCTGGCCTGCGGGATCTGGACACCTCAGTGGCCGAGGACCGCGAGGTTATGGCCAAGCTGATGGCTGCCGAGACGCTGGCCGCCATCAACGCCGAGGGCAGCGCCGTCGAGTGGTACGACGCGACCATCAATCGCATGCTGGCCATGGCGTCGGTCAAGTACCCCGAGCTGGCCAAGGACCAGGACGCGCGCAACAGCTTCATCGTGGCCATGGCCATCACCAGCCAGGGGCTGAACGTCGAGAATAACCTCGGCTTGCGCCAGTACGAGGCCTATCGCCAGTCGAGCCCGGATCCTGAGAAGCGCCGCTTCCCGGTTGCCAGCGAAGGCAAGAACGGCAAGCCGATGCAGAACAACTTCAAGGTCGCCAACGGGATGATCGAGAGGCTGGGTCTGGACAAGTTCAGGCGCATGCTGCGTACCGACTTCACCGTTGGCGAGCTGAAGAAGGCCGGCTGGAAGATCGGCGGCGAGAGGATGGCCGAGAAGGTGCTCGGCAGCTCGATCTTCGGGCCCAAGATCGGCTTCGGCTTCTACTCGAACCTGTCCGGCAACTTCGAGCCGGTGACCATGGATATGTGGTTCATGCGCACCATCGGGCGCCTGGCCAACACCCTGCGTTCGTTCGACGCCAAGAAGTTCAAGAAGCAGACCGACCGGTTCCTGGCCAGCCTGGACGAGCGCGGCGACAACGCCCTGTACGCCGACAAGTTCGACCCCGAGATGGTCGAGGCCGCGCGCGCCCAGGTGCCGCAGACGGACACCGAGACTGGCGAGCCCCTGTTCGATGCAGCCGGCGAGCCCATCATGGGCCCGGACGGCGACGCCATCGAGGCCCTGGCCCGCGCGGTGAACAAGGCGCACCAGTCGGAATTCAAGAACCGGCGCGCCGAGTTCGACGCGAAGACCCGGGTCAAGAGCGACCTGGTGGCGTCGTCCGACACCATCCTCAAGTCGCTGGACAAGCCGCGCGACAGCCCGGCCAGCGGCATCGAGCGCCAATACCTGCGCGACGTGGTGCGCCAGACCGTCGCCCTGGTCGAAAAGGCATACGGAAAGCGGGTTCCGCCAGCGGCACTGCAGGCCCTGATCTGGTATCCTGAGCAGGAGCTTTACCGCAACCACGGCGTGTCGCTGAACGTGACCAGCCAGGACTATGCGGGAGCCATCCGCAAGCGCCTGGAGAGCGAGGGGTACGATGGACAGCAACTCACAGCAGCCGAATCTCGATCAAGACAAGCACAACGCCTGGCTGGCAAGCCAGACGGACAAGGAGCTGAACGAGAAGATGGACAGGCTGGCGGCGGCGTTCAACTCTCGGGCGAAGAGCGAGCCGAGTTCCTCGCAGCCACAACCCCAGCCCCAAAGGTAAAAGCCAAGGGCCCGAAGCAGTCTCGGGCCAGGTATGCCAGCGACGACGTCGCCCTGGAGGCCGGCTATGCTCCCGGCGATTACACCGCCCTGGAAGGCCGCACGGTGGAGCGCTCGATCACCCTCGACGATGGAAAGGTCGCGACCCTCAAGATGGACGCGGCACAGGCCTTGCGGGCCCATGACGCCCGCATCAATGCGCTGGAGAGGCTGCGGACCTGCCTGAAGGGCGCCGCATGAACGAGCAGCAACTGGCGGCGTTCGCCCTATCCAACGGGGCCGAGGTGAGCATCGGCGGGCGCGTCATCAACGCCGGGCGCGAGCGCTTCGACATCGGGCGCGCCAGGCTTGAGCCAGCGCCGGCCGCGCCGCAAGCGCCGCCGGAGCCAGTCCGCCCGACCCAGTCGTATGCCACTGAGGCCGAGGTTCGCGCCCTGCTTGCGGCGCGCGATGCTGAGTGGTCCAGTCAGCTCCAGCAGATGACGATGCTGGTTTCTCAAGTGGCCCAGCGCCCCGAGCGCGCCGGCCCGCCGCCTGAGTGGGACTTCGACGTCAGCTACGGGCCGAAGGGCCAGATCACCAACATCCGGGCCCTGCCCAAAATCGCCAGCTAGGAAGCACCATGCCCAAGAGCACCATCACTTGCAACAACCTCCTGAAGCTGCTGTTCAATGCGGTGGCTTGGGCCAACGTGGCGGACAACGCCGCGGCTTCGCCCCTGACCAACCTGTACGTCTCGCTGCACACGGCGGACCCGGGCGTCGGCAACTCGCAGCTCACCAACGAGGTGGCCTACACCAACTATCTGCGCATCGCGATCGTGCGCACGGCTGTGGGCTGGACCGTTGCGACCAACACCGCGATCAATGCGGCGCTGGCCCACGACGCACGTCGCCATCGGCACTGCATCGGGCGGCGCAGGCAACGTGCTGTACGCTGGCGCGCTGTCCGCTACCCTGACAATCGCCAACTTGATCCAGCCGCAGTTCGCGGCCAGCGCCCTGGTTGTCACGGAGACTTGAATGAAGTTCCCCTATGCGTGCGCGAAGTGTGGCGCTGAGGCTGTGGTGCATGCTGATGGCACGATCGTGCGCACATGCGACCACGAAGGCAGCACCATCATTGCCGAGCGCTCGGCCGTGCTGTACGGCATCGGCCACACACACGCCCTGACCCTTGCCGAGCGCGCTCAGCTCGCGATCTCGAAGCTGGTCGACTTCGTGCTGAGGCGATAGCTTGTGGGGTTCATCAACTCCAGGCGAATGGCGGAGGCTGAGGACGCAGGCCAGTACCTGTTCGCCAGCTTCCGCAAGCAGCCCACGCAGACGACCGGCGCGGGGATCTGGTTCGACCTGAGCATGAGTCCGGGCAACCCGGCGCCCAACTACTACATCGGCTCGCCCAACGTCTTCGTCCCGCTCAAGCAGAGCACGGACGGCGGCCTGCGCCACGGCGGCAACGTCAACTCGGTGGGCAAGACGAAGTACCTGCGCAAGCTGATGGCGCTGACGCCTACGGCGGCCGCGACGCCGCTGCCCATGAAGCTGATGGACTACATCGGTTTCTACGGGTTCATCGACGAGTCGGTGCTCGACGAGCAGTTCCTCGACAACACGACCCCGCTGCCTCGCCACGCTGACGGCCGGGGCGTGCAGATGATGCCGATCGTCGTGGCCGGCCAGACCGGCGGCCAGACCTTCACGGTGAAGTACACCAACCAGGACGGCGTGACGGATCGAGTCACGCTGCCGGTGACGATGTCCACCCAGTTTGTCAACGGCACCATCTTGCACAGCGTGCAGGCCGCCCTCGCGAACGAGAACAACGGCCCATTCCTGCCCCTGCAGCGCGGCGACACCGGCGTGCGCAGCGTGCAGTCGGTGACCATCGGCGGCATCGGTGACGTGGGCCTGTTCTCGCTGGTGCTGGTCAAGCCGCTCGCGACGTTCGCCCTGAGCGGCATCGACGCCGCGACCGAGGTCGACTACTTGACCGACATGGCGTCCATGCCTCAGATCGCGGACGACGCCTATCTCAACTTCATCGCGCTGCCCAACGGCACGCTGTCCGGTGCCCCGATTCACGGGATCATCGAAACCTCCTGGGGGTAAACATGAGTGGCTTCAGCTCACAAGACAACATGATCAACGAGGTGTCGGTGAACGGTAAGTTCTACCGCGCCGACTGGCAGAAGAGCACCTTCGGCACGACGGCTCAAGCCGCGGGCCTGTGGTACTCGCTGTTCCGTGGAGGCGGCAACCCGCCGGCTGATGCGATCCTCGGCACCGGCACCAACCTGGCATTCCAGGCCCTGACTGATGCGACGGCCAACGCGACCGGGATCCCGCACGGAGGAAATGCGCCTGGCGGGTTCAAGCACCTCCTGAACGCGGCTGCGCAGACGGCTGCCGCAACGACGGCGCCTGCGGTGCTGATGCTGGTGGACCTGCTGGGCTTCTACCCGATCACGACCGTTACCACGACTGGCGACCAGGCGCTGAACAACACCGTCACCTTGCCGCGCTACACCGACGGCGCAGGCGTGCAGGCGTTCATCACGCCGAGCACGGTCATGGGTGCGGGCACGCCCAACATCCGGCTGACCTACACCGACAGCGGCGGCGTCGCAGGCAACCTGACCCCGGCCACCCTGCCGGCAGCCAACGCCACGGCACCCGTGAGCCAGATCGTTTACAGCGGCACCGGCGCCGGCAAGTACGGCCCGTTCGTTCCGCTGGCAATCGGCGACGCCGGGATCCGTTCGGTGCAGCAGTTCAACCTGTCGGCCACCATGACCTCGGGCGTGCTGAACCTGGTGCTGTGCAAGCCGCTGATGACTCTGCCGATCACCACGCTGGGCGTCACTGCCGAGCGAGATCTGGTGAACCAGTTCATGAGCATGCCCAAGATCTTCGACGGCGCGTGCCTGTCCTGGCTGATGCTGGCCGGTGCAGCCACACCGGTGGCGAGCCCGCTGTCTGGTCACTTGGAGTTCGGCTGGTCCTAATGGCTCTGATCGGCAACCGCTCCGTCCTCCTGAAGTCGCCCGGCAGGTTCCTGTCGGGCACGATCGCGTCTGCGGAGCGCAGCAACTTCAGCCGGCCGGGCCAGACGGCCAACCGGTTCCAGGCGCTGAACAGGCTGAGCGCCGGCCTGCCCGAGGGCGCGCTGTCGCCCGCAAGCTGGTCGCTGCCACGCACCGCTGGTGGCATGTCGTCCCGGTACGAGATCCTCGGCACCGGCTCGCTCGCGGCGTCCGGCGCGCTGGGCCTGAACGCGCTTGCGGATCTGGACGGGGCAGGCGACATCATCTTCGCCGGCCTGGCGCTGGTCGTCTCGGCCGTCGCCAGCCTTGTTGGCTCGGGCTCGCTGAGCGCGGACATCGTCGGCAAGCTGGAGGCTGCAGCCTCGCTGGTGGGCTCGGGCGACGCGGCTGGGGCCATGGGTGCCCTGGCCTCGCTTGTGGCCGACCTGAGTGGATCTGGTTCGTTGGCGGGCGCTCCTCGCGCGGACGGCTTCATCTCGGCCAACATCCGGGGCTATGGTGACCTGACCCCCGAGGGGATCCGCGACGCGGTGTGGGCTGCGGCCCTGACGGCGATCAACGTGGCGGGCACGGCCGGCGCCGCGGTGCAGGCGGCCGGCGGCGGTGGTGGGGCCGGCGACCGTACAGCGTCGACACATCGACATCGATGGCCGACCCTGGCAACGGTGACGTGCGGTGGAACAACGCCACCCAAAACGCAGCCACGGTTCTTGCCATCAGCCACATGACTGACGACGGCTTGGACATTGGCGCGTTCTTCGGCCGCCTGGCTGCTGGTGACTACCTGCGCGTGCAGGACAAGGACGATGCGGCCAGGTTCCAGAACTGGCTTATCACGAGCGTGACCAACAACGTCGAGTGGCTGGAGCTGGGCGTGTCAGTCGTGACAAGCGGCGGCGGCAACTTGCCCAACAACCACCCGATCGTGCTGGTTGCCAGCTACCCGGCTTCGGCCGCCAGCGACCCGTGGGCCACTGGCCTGCCAGGCGCGTATGGCGCGGGCACGGCCGGCAACATCCTGGGCAACCTGCTGGGCGCGATCGGCACCAGGCTGATCGAGAACGGCATGTCCCAGGACGAGGTGACGCGCATCATGCTCGCGGCCCTTGCAGGCAAGCGCCAGGGCCTGGGCACTGCGACCGAGCAGTACCTGAGCCAGGACAACAGCAAGGCCCGCATCACGCTGTCGCCTGACATCGAGGGCAACGGCGACCCGACAGTCGACGGGACATAGCCATGCTGCTCAAGCGCGGCGTCTTCCGTGGCCTGCTCACCGCCGGTGCGCTGTTCGGCGCAAGATCCGGGCCCGAGCCTGTCGTCTCGCGCGTCTGCCTGGGCGCCTGGCGCCATGCTGTCGCATGATGTCGACGACCAAGAGCGCGCGCGCATCGAGCATCAGAACCAAGTCATCCTTGCCCTCGTCATGTCGGCAGTCAACTCAAGGATCCTCGAATGACCGCGAAGATGAGCTTCTGCGTGCAGGCTGCCACCACCCTGCCGCCCTACGACCTGGACGCGATCACCGATGCAATCGAGGTGATGTCCAAGGCCGGATTGGACATGCGCGACGCTGAGCGCCTGGCCGTTGAATCGGCCCTGGCCAAGGCGCGCCAGGACCGAAGCGAGACTGCAGACGCGGTGCGCGATCAGCACGCCGACCTGTACGTGCCGAAGAAGGCGAAGGCGCCGACGCTCGCGAGCGCATCGTCTCAGTTCTTCACCATGCCGGACGACTACATCGAGCCGCCTCGCCAGGCTCGCCGCATTAGCCAGGGTCGCCCGTCGATCGATGACCCGGTTGTGCCCGAGTCGAAGGGGTTCGAGGGCACGCTGAGCGGCGACCTGGCCGTGGTGCCGGCGCTGGGCGCGATCAAGAGCAAGCCCGTGCGCCTGCCCGTGGGTGCAGCCTACGGCCCGCACAAGGGCTTCGGCATGGAGCACATCAAGGACAACGCCGAGCGCAACCGCATGCGCGCGCCGCCTGGCGTGACGCCGGACGCTGCCGAGAACTTCGCCCGCCACGTCGTGGGCCTGCTGCGCTCGGGCATGGAGATCTACCAGGACGCCAACGGCGACGTCATCGTGCGCGACGGTCGCATCAAGCAAGCCGTGGTGCTCGAAGACCGCGGCGGCCACTACTCCGTCAAGACCGTGCGCCCATCTCAGGATCCGATGATCTGGGGCCAGATGATCGGGCGCAAGCGCCTGAGCCCGCCGGTGGGGGAGCTGCTGGCGCCAGGCAAGGCCACGGCATACAAGTTCGACATGACCGGGCCCGAGGTGCGCATGGCCCCTGTGGGCGCGCCTTCGGTGTCCATCAAGCCGCGGCGCCAGTTTGAGATGCCTGTGCGCCAGGCCAGGCGCATCCCGGCCGCTGCGCGCGCCGCCGGCTACACCGTGCGAGTGATCCACGGGTCCAAGTCGGACATCACGGAGTTCGACCCAACCAAGGCGCGCTCGATGGCGGCATGGGGGAGTGCGGTCTATGTGGCTGAGGCGGCCGAATCGGAAGAGGTGAACGAGAACTACGCAAGGGGCGATGGCGCAGTTGTCTACCCGCTGTTGCTGAACCCCGGGCGCGTGCTGGATTTCACCAAGAAGACGCCCAACAAGGCGGACATGGAAAAGCTGCAGGAGGCCGTGAGCAAGCTGTCGCCCAACAAGTCGACAGTCGCGGACTACATGCGCGGTGGGTACTTCCCCGAGAACGCGGTGGCTGCTGCGCTCGGCAGCGAGGTCGATCCCGACGGGAACATCACGCGCGGAGACATGGCGGCCGGCAAGCTGAAGGTCGCGGAGGCCATGAAGCTGGCCGGGTTTGACACCGTCAAGTACCCGCTGCAGAGGGATGGCACCGGCATCTCCTACGCCGTGTTCGACCCCGCGCGCCTGAAGTCCTCCATCAGCGCCACGACGTTCGACCCTTCGAGCCGAGACATTCGCCAGTCGCGCCGCGCGCCGGAAACCCCTGAGTTCAAGGCCTGGTTCGGCGACTCCAAGGTGGTCAACCCCGACGGCACGCCGCGCGAGGTGTACCACGGCACGACCCGCGACTTCACCGTCTTCAAGCGCGCGAAGGGCAACGCAGGCGGCGACTTCGGCAAGGGCTTCTACCTGACGAGCAGCACCGAGGACGCGAGCGCGAACTACGCCGGCATCGGGCCGGACCTGGCCAACAACATCACCATGATGGCCGAGCAGATCGCCGGCAGCAAGGGATGGGAGTACGACGACCCGCGTGCGCTCGATCAGGCGCAGAAGAAGCTGTACGGCGGCGCCGATCACATCATCCCCGCCTACGTGCGCATGGTGAACCCGCTCGTGCTGCCGGCCAAGGGGTTCACCGACGAGCGCATTGGACGCAAGTTCGTCAACGCCATCAGCTCGTCGATGAGAAAGGCCGGCAACGGCAGCCTGAATCGCGAAGAGCAGATTCAGCTCTCGGACCTGCTAGAGGCGGTCTATGACGAGGCGCCGTTCGATGCGCTGCTGTCCAAGGCGCGCAATGCAGTGCAGTACGCCGAAGACAGCAGCGGCAACATGATCGGGCCCGACCTTGTGCGACAGGCCATCGAGAAGGCCGGCTTCGACGGGATCATCGACAACACCGTCTCCAGCAAGTGGGGTGAGGGCAGCAAGCAGAACACCAAGATGAAGGGCGTGCTGAACGACACCACGCACTACATCGTCTTCAAGCCAGAGCAGATCAAGAGTTCGATCGGCAACAGCGGCGCGTTCGACTTGAAGAGCGCGGACATCCGCCAGTCGCGCGCCTACAGCGAAGACCAAGAGAAGCAGCTCCAGTGGTTGGGCCAAAGGGCCAGCGACCTGGGCTTCCGCGATCTCGATGAGATGGTCGACAAGGACTTCAGCGAATTCATGTCCCTGGCTGAGCAGTGGCGCGAGGAGAACCCGTACAACCCGAATGCGCGCGCCGTCGAGCCCGCGCCCATGTACGCCAGCTATCCGGTCGAGAACGGCGAGGACATCGTCGCCTGGGCCGAGGAGCAGGGCATCCGCGACATCATCCCGCCCGAGAAGATGCACGTCACCGTGGCCTACTCGCGCTCGCCGGTGGACAGCCGCGACCTGCCGCCTGCGCCTGCCGCATCAGTCGATGACGATGGCCGCTCGGTGCAGATCCTGGGTGGCGACATCGTGCTCATGGTGAGCAGCCCGGACCTGAACGCGCGCTGGGCCGCCATCAAGGAGGCGGGCGCATCGTGGGACTTCGAGAACGAGGCGCCAGCGTACAAGCCGCACGTCACGATCGCCTATGGCGCAGAGGACGCAGACGTCTCGGACGTCACCCCGTACAGCGGACCAATCGAGCTGGGCGAGGAGAAGATCGAAGACCTGAAGAGCGGATGGGGCGCAGCCCTCAAGCAGTCGCGCCCAGCGGCCGGCTACTCGCTGCCAGGCTTCGGCAACGGCTCTCTGTTCATCGAGAAGATCCAGGACCGGTACAACCGCTGGCGCCAGGTGCTCGACGCTGTGCGCAAGCAAGGCGGCATCCTCACCGAGGCCAACGACTTCTACAAGGCCGAGGAGCGCTACTGGGGCGTGGTCGGGTCGAAGATCGAAGACTTCGATGCCGACGTGCAGAAGCTGCTGGAGGGCCTGGTCAAGGACAAGATCGACGCCAGGTCGATGCAGCTCTACGCCTACGCCAAGCACGCGAAGGAGCGCAACGCTCGCATGCGCACGATGCGCGAGGCCAACCCCAGCAGCGGATTCGACTCGTGGTCCGGCATGACCGACGAGGACGCGGACGCCATCTTGGACGACGCGCACCAGTCGGGGCTGGCTCCTCTGTTCGAGAAGCACCACGCCGAGCTGATGAAGTGGACGCAGGGCACGCGCGACATCATGCTCAGCCAGGGCCTGATCACGCAGGACCAGTACGACGCGCTGCAGAACAGCTACGACTTCTACGTCCCGCTGAAGGGCAACCCGCGCGGCGACACCAAGCGGCCTGGTGTGGGGCAGGGATTCAACATCCGCGGCAAGGAGACGATGCGCGCGAAGGGCCGGTACTCCGAGGCCAGCGACATCATCGAGAACATCATTGCCGATCGCGTGCGCGCCCTGACTCGCGCCGGCAAGAACGAGGTGCTGCGCACGTTCCTGAAGTTCGTGCTCGACAACCCGGACCCGACCAACTGGGTGATCAACGACACCCAGATCAGCCCCGTGATGACCATCGATGACATGGGCAACCAGGTCATCAAGGAAGAGCGCCAGGTCATGAAGGGCGAGGACACCATCGGCATCAAGGATGGCGGGCGCGAGGTGTTCGTGCGCATCAAGGATCCGAAGCTGGTCGAGCAGATGCGCAACATGGGCATCGAGCAGGTCGGCTGGTGGCTCGGCCACATGCTGCGCGGCAACCGCATGCTGTCGCGCCTGTACACCAGCCTGAGCCCGGTGTTCACCGTGCTGAACTTCGCGCGAGATCTGCAGGCCGGCACGCTGAACATGATCGGCACCGAGGGCTTCGCGGCCGCGGGGCGCATGCTCGCCTACATGCCAAAGGCCCTGTACCAGTCGGCGATGGCTGAGAACGGCAAGCCGCCGGCCGACTACCAGCTCTTCCGCGCCACCGGCGGCAAGACCGGGTTCATGGACTTCAAGACGATCGAAGACCTGGCCAAGGATCTGGCCACGCGCATCGACAAGGCTGGCATGAACGGCGCAGACCCGCGCAAGTTCGGGCCCAAGGCGTTGGAGCTGATCGAGTCGATCAACGGCGCGATCGAAAACTCCACCCGCCTGGCCGCGTTCATGTCCGCGCGCGACGGCGGCCGCACTGTGGCCGAGGCTGCGTCGGTGTCGAAGAACATCACGGTCAACTTCAACCGCAAGGGCACGCTGACGCCCAACCTGGCCGCGTGGTTCCTGTTCTTCAACCCTGCCGTGCAGGGCACCGCGCGCGTCGCGCAGGCGCTGGCGAACCCGAAGGTGCTGGCCACCCTCGGCGCAGGCATGACTGGCCTGGCGATGCTGGCGCTGCAGAACGCGAGCATGGGTGACGACGACGATGGCGTGGCCTGGTGGGACAAGATCCCCGAGAACGTGAAGGACCGCAACATCGTCATCGTGCTGCCGCCCAGCTCGAAGCAGGGCGAGGCCATCCCGGGCTCGAAGACCGGCCGGTACGTGAAGATCCCGATGCCATACGGCTACAACTTCTTCGCCACCGTGGCGCGCCAGGCCGTCGACCTGTACCGCAACAAGCTCGACCCCGCGCGCGGCGCTGGCCTGGCAGAGGCGACGAAGAAGTCGGTCAGCTCGATGCTGGGCGCCTACATGCCTGTGCAGGAGCTGGCGCGCTCGCTGGAGAACACGAAGAGCCTGGCCCTGGCGATCACGCCCGACGTGGTCAACGCCCCGATGCAGAGCCTGCTGAACATCAACAGCTTCGGCCGCCAGATGTACCCCGACCAGGGCAGCGAGTACGTGGCCGACTCGTCGCGCTACTTCGCCGGCCAGGCGGGCAAGATCTTCCAGCGCGCAGCCGAGACGCTGAACGACAAGACCGGTGGCAGCACGTTCAAGAGCGGCTTCCTGGACTTCACGCCTGCGACGCTGGAGAACCTGGCCAGGTCATACGGCGGCGGGCCGGTGTCGTTCGCGCTGGACATCCTCAACATGGGGTATGCCAGGCAGAGCATCGAGCGCCCGACGATCGACGTGCGCCGCAGCCCATTCATCAAGCAGCTCTACGGCGAGATCGACAACGAATCAGACCGCCAGGCCGGGTTCGAGCGCATGGACAAGATCCAGGCCGAGGTGGACCCGATCCAGGCGGCCCTGCGCGCGGGCAAGAAGGACGAGGCCAAGGAGATGTTCGACGACGCCGGCCCGATTGCCACGCTGGGCAGCGCGCTCAAGGTCACGCGCAAGCAGATGACGACCATCCGCAAGCAGGAGCTGGCCATCATCGCGAGCGAGAAGAGCGACGCCGAGAAGTACGCCAAGCTCGAAGAGCTGGCCACCTCCAAGCGCAAGGCCCTTCAGGCGCTCAACCGCGCATTCGACGCAGCAGCACGCAAGCCAATGCCTGCGCTGGTCGCAGAAGAAAACTGAACACCAGGCACCCGATCAGCGCCAGCATCAGCAGGAGGAGCGGGGCTGTCATGATGAAGCCCAGCATCTCGACCGCTGGCGCGTTGAAGATGGCGCCGAAGATGAACACGCTGGACCCGGCGACGGCCAGGGCAAAGAACAGGAGTGCTGCCGATTTCATAGGTGCAGCCTACCTTAGACCGCCAGGTATGCCACGCTAGACACGCGGGCGCGACGCCGGAACACTACCCGGTATCGCAACGCAAGGCCGCCTCTGCGCAAGCAAGCCGCCAGGAAGAAACCGTGGCTGATCCCCAAGACGAGTTCGAGAGTGCATTTGCTCAGGCTGGCGCCGAGCTGGCGGTGAAGCAGGGAACTGCAACACCTCCCCAGGCAGAGCAGCCGCCAGACGATGCCGCTGGAAGTCCCGCGCCGCAGGCGCCGGCAACCCCGGTCGAAAACTCCGCCCCAGCGGGCAACGAACAAGTCTCGGCGGACGAGCTGAAGCGCCAGTTGGATCAGGCGATCCATCGTGAGCGCAGCAGTGCGGCTCGGGTTTCCGCGTTCCAGAAGGAGAAGGACCGACTTCTCGCAGAGCTGAAGCAGGCCCAGGATGCCATGGCGAAGGCGGCGCAAGCCCCTGCCCCAGTCACCCAGACGCCAGCGCCAGCGCGAGATGACGTTCTCTCCAACGCCCCCGACCTGGAGCAGGCTGTGAGCCTGCGGATCAACGAAGCCATGGAGCAGGCCAACAAGGCTGTTGCCGAGGCGAATGCGCGAGCAGAGGCCGCCATCAAGGCCGCCGACGACCTGCGCCTGTCCGTTGACCCGCTGGTGTCCCGTCGACAGGAAGAGTCGCGCACCGAAACCTGGAGGGCTCTCGATGAGCGCTTCACCGGGTATGACTGGCGCGGCGACCTGAAGACGGCCGAGTTCGATGCGTGGCTTGCCGACGCGCCGGA
>PDVH01000048.1_pt1 | contig 19365 bp, 17 predicted proteins | sample 1369781 | NCBI WGS metagenome assembly PDVH01 (sample SAMN07795378, study PRJNA414565) | Alkali sediment metagenome, whole genome shotgun sequencing project. | isolation source: glacial lake sediment | place: Bosnia and Herzegovina: Donje Bare Lake | collected 2016-06
ACTCTATTTCAGGCCAGGGAGTATAATGAAAAAAGATGGGGGTGTCAATGCCAGGGAAATAGCCTCCCAGCATATTTCTCCCCTTGGTTGTGAAAGTTCTCAAGTCAGAAATCCTGTTGTGTCCTGTCGTTTTTTGTCTTGACATCAAGGTATGACTCCCTTATATTCACTGCGCTCTTCGATACGCTTTTGTACTAATGATGAATTGAAATTTAACATTTTTGCATGCTAATTCCATCCCGGAATGACCCACCAGGTTACTTCTGGTCAAGAACAAAAATGAAGTTCAATATCGGTGATTGTAGCGATTTGTAAAAAATTTGCAGCTCCCGTCTACCTCTATCTTCAATGTCTGGGCGGTTGCGCAAAAGATTTTCATCTTCAATTATAGTCAAAGGATCATTTTATGCCAAAACGCCCCGACATCAACAAAGTGTTGATCATAGGATCAGGTCCCATCGTGATAGGCCAGGCATGCGAGTTCGATTATTCGGGTACCCAGGCCTGCAAGGCTTTACGCAAGCTCGGCTACGAGATTGTTCTGGTAAATTCCAACCCAGCCACTATCATGACAGACCCGGGAATGGCCGATGTCACATACGTGGAACCATTAAACCTCCAGTACCTGACAGAGATCATCGAAAATGAGCGACCCGATGCCATCCTGCCCAATCTCGGCGGGCAGAGCGGCCTCAATCTTACCTCGGAACTACACCGCGCGGGTGTCCTCAAGAAATACGGCGTCAAGGTCATCGGAGTCCAGGTTGATGCCATCGAAAGAGGTGAGGACCGTATTGCCTTTAAGGAAACGATGAATAAGCTTGGGATCGAGATGCCCCGGAGCGAACCAGCTTACAGCGTTGAGGAGGCTAAGGAGATTGCTGCAAAAATCGGTTACCCCGTGGTTATCCGCCCTGCCTATACCATGGGAGGAACAGGGGGAGGACTGGTTTACAACCTTGAAGAACTCCGCACAGTGGCGAGCCGTGGCATATCAGCAAGCCTTGTTGGGCAGATTCTGATAGAGGAATCGGCCCTGGGCTGGGAGGAGTTAGAACTTGAAGTAGTCCGTGACGCGAAGAATCAGATGATCACTGTCTGCTTCATTGAGAATGTTGATGCCATGGGTGTACACACGGGTGATTCCTATTGTACGGCCCCCATGCTCACAATTGATCCCGATCTCCAGAAGCGCCTCCAGAAGTACTCATATGACATCGTCGAGGCCATCCAGGTCATCGGCGGCACAAATATCCAGTTTGCCCACGACCCCGAAACGGGGCGTGTCGTCGTCATCGAAATCAATCCCAGAACCTCACGCTCATCGGCCCTCGCCTCAAAGGCTACGGGATTCCCCATTGCCTATGTCTCGTCGCTTCTTGCCGGCGGACTCACGCTCGATGAAATCCCTTACTGGCGCGAAGGCACTCTCGAGAAATATATACCCTGGGGCGATTACGTAGTAGTCAAATTCTCCCGCTGGGATTTCGAGAAGTTCCCCGGCGCCGAAGATAAACTTGGCACCCAAATGCGCGCCGTCGGTGAGGTCATGAGCATCGGCAAAACATATAAAGAAGCCTTTCAGAAGTCCATCCGCTCCCTGGAGAAGGGTCGTTATGGCCTTGGTTTCGTGAAGGACTTTAACCGGAAGACGCTCGAAGAACTTATGGATCTCCTCTATGAACCATCGAGTGAACGGCAGTTTATCATGTACGAGGCCCTGAGAAAAGGAGCTTCCGTGCAAGATCTCTACAAGAGAACCTATATAAAGCCATGGTTCATAAAGCAGATGAAGGAACTCGTGGAGCTTGAGGAGAAAATCAGCCAGTATAGCATGGAGAAACTGCCCGACGACCTCCTGCTACAGGCAAAGAGGGACGGCTTCTCAGATCGTTACCTTGCAATGCTCCTCAAGGTTCCTGAGCAGACAATACGGGAGCGGCGCCTGAGCCTAGGGCTTGGCCAGAGATGGGAGCCCGTACCGGTGAGCGGAGTGGAAGACGCTGCCTATTATTATTCAACCTATAATGCCTCGGATAAGGTCGGTGTAAGCGACCGCAGGAAGATTATGGTCCTGGGCGGCGGACCTAATCGAATCGGCCAGGGGATCGAGTTCGATTACTGCTGCGTTCATGCAGCCTTTGCCCTCCGCGACGAGGGCTACGAGTCTATCATGGTGAACTGCAACCCGGAGACCGTATCCACAGATTACGATACCTCGGACAAACTTTACTTCGAACCCCTTACCGTGGAGGACGTTCTCTCCATTTACGAGAAGGAAAAACCCGAGGGTGTTATCGTTCAATTCGGGGGACAGACGCCCCTGAATATTGCGAATGAACTTTATCAGGCTGGTGTCAGGATCATCGGGACTTCTCCGGAGACAATCGATCTTGCCGAAGACCGCGACCGCTTTCGTCAGATGATGAAGAAGCTCGGCATCCCCATGCCCGAGTCAGGAATGGCGAGCACCCTGGAGGAGGCCATGGAGATTGCCGCCAACATCGGCTATCCCCTCATGGTGCGTCCCTCCTATGTCCTCGGGGGGCGTGGCATGGAGGTGGTTCATGACGAGAGGATGCTCAAGCGCTACGTGGCCGCAGCTGTAGGTGTGACGCCTGAACGCCCCATCCTCATAGATAAATTTCTGGAGAACGCCATCGAGGCCGAGGCGGACGCAATTTCCGACGGGACCGATGCTTTTGTTCCCGCTGTCATGGAGCACATCGAGCTTGCCGGTATACATTCGGGCGATTCGGCCTGCGTGATCCCGCCCATAAGCATTCCCGTGCGTCATATCGATACCGTCCGCGACTACACGAAGAAGATTGCCGTGGAGTTCAACGTCGTAGGCCTTATGAATATACAGTACGCAATTGCAGACGATGTGGTCTACATCCTGGAAGCCAACCCGAGGGCATCCAGAACCGTACCCCTCGTGTCTAAGGTCTGCAATATTTCCATGGCACGCATTGCCACCCAGATCATGTTGGGGAAGAAGCTTGCAGACCTGAATCTCAAAGAAAGATCGTTCAAACACTTTGGCGTGAAGGAATCGGTTTTTCCCTTCAATATGTTCCATGAGGTGGATCCGGTGCTTGGGCCAGAGATGCGATCTACAGGGGAGGTCCTTGGTCTTGCCGATTCTTTCGGGCTTGCTTTCTATAAGGCGGAGGAGGCCGCACAGCAGGTTCTTCCCAATGAAGGGACAGTACTGATCACTGTGGACGATAAGGACAAGGGAAGCGTGCTCGGGGTGGCAAGGGAATTCCAAAGGCTCGGCTTCCACATCAAATCGACGGAAGGAACCCACAAGTACCTTCTGCGAAACGGTATCAAGACGGAGCCCATTCTCAAGACGCATGAGGGTAGACCGGATATCGTCGATGGCATCAAGAACAGGGAAATACAGTTGGTAATCAACACACCGAGTGGGAGGGTGGGAAAGTACGACGATTCATATATTCGAAAAAACGCAATCAAGCACAAGATCCCTTACATTACTACGGTGGCGGCGGCTGTTGCAGCTGCTAAGGGGATAGCGGCAAACCGCGAGGGACACGGCCGTGCAAAATCTCTGCAAGCCTACCATAAAGAAATCAAGTGATAAATGAAATCAAAAGGGAATGGTTAAGGATCTGAAGAAAGCTGGGGCAAGGGAAGTCCGTCACATCTTTAAATAACGAGCCGGCTGACTCTTCTGATTTTCCAGATATAGTCCATCGTTTCAGGGTCAAATCCATTGTTCAATCTGTTTCCCACTTCACCTGGGCCAAGGTTATAAGCTGCTAGAGCCAGTTCCCGATCTTTAAATTTTTTGAGCAACATCTTATAGTATTTCGTTCCGGCCTTAAGGTTATTTATTGGACCTTCGATATCATCAAAACCCATTTCCTTGCCTGTCGTTCGTTTAACTCCCATCAGGCCTACTGCGCCGGCACTGGACTCGGCATTCTCATCAGCCAAAGATTCGACAACAGCAATAGCCTTGATATCTTCTGGGCGAGTGTAATACTTCCTTGATATCTGCTCGATTTGGCTACCATATTTTTTCTCTATGATCTCAGCCAATCTGAGAATCTGTTCGTCCGTGGCCCATACTATAGATTTCACTATGGCCTTTTCTACTCTATTGTCACGGGCTCGTTGATAAGAAGCGGCTTCCCCTATAAATGTGTATTCGCAGTTCAGAGCTATTATGAGAATAATAGCGATAGCAGCGAAAAGAGAAATTGAAAGTTTCTGCATGATTTACTCTCCTGCAATGCAAGCATTAGCTGGCATGCGTCACGGTTATGAAGTATTAGCAATAAGCATAGTTTCTTATAAAGTAAAAGGCACTCCGGTATATTAGGAACCTATAGAGGAGTGCCTCTCTTTTTTTTGGCAATGGTGCTTTTACAGGGCTTTCACGTTGTCTGCTGCCGGGCCTTTCTTGCCCTGCGCAACATCAAAGCTCACTCGCTGACCTTCATACAACGTCTTGAAACCCTCGGCTTGAATGGCGCTGTGATGAACAAACACATCACCACCGTCATCTTTTTCGATGAAACCGAAGCCTTTCTGCTCATTAAACCACTTTACTTTACCTTCTGGCATCGCTTGAATCCTCCTTTCTCAAAATTTTCTCAAAGTCGGATTGCAGCTATGACAGAAAGAAAAAAACCACCAAGACCTAAAGGGCATGGTGGCCAACCTTTGCACTTCAATATGTCTGATCCAACTTCTACCGTACCCCATCACTACTGAAGGGTACAAATGTTGCGATGAACTTAGTACGACCAAAGCTGTAAGTCAACAACTTTTTTATTATTTTTCAACATTTCAAGCTATTTCAGGAGCTTAGCATCCACTGCTACCGGCGATTGTGCGTGTCTTGCCGCGCCGATTTTCCTGCTATCCGAGATAAACGCCTACCTTTTCGATCCTTTCCTGATAAGGGGGATGGATGACACCCGCTTCCGTTACAATGGCAGTAATGTAGCGGTTTGGGGTAACATCAAAGGCTGGGTTATAAACATGCACCCCCTGAGGCGCCACTCTTATTCCCCGGATGGTTGTGATCTCCTCCGCATTTCTTTCCTCGATGGGAATCTCATCGCCATTCCGTACCGACATGTCAATGGTCGATAGAGGCGCTGCCACATAAAACGGTATGTCATGCTCTTTGGCCAGGACAGCGAGTGAATATGTGCCGATCTTATTTGCCAAATCACCGTTTGCGGCAATCCGGTCCGCCCCGACAATAACCTTGTTGATCTTTTTTTGTTTCATTAAGAACCCTGCCATGTTATCGGCTATGAGCGTGGCTGGTATCTTCTCTTTCTCGAGTTCCCAGGCTGTGAGCCGTGCCCCTTGGAGTACTGGTCGCGTTTCATCGACAAAGACATGGAATTTTTTCCCTTCTCCCCAGGCGGCTCTGACCACACCCAGGGCCGTTCCGTAGCCGGCCGTAGCCAAGGCGCCGGCATTGCAGTGGGTAAGGATATTATCGCCGTCCTGAATTAGTGATCTTCCGTTAATGCCTATCTTCTCGTTAATGGCGATATCCTCCTCACAGACGCGGATGGCTTCCTCCACAAGAACCCGCTTGATCTGATCAGGAGAGCCCGACAATGCGTCGTCGAAACTCTTTTTCATCCTCTCTATGGCCCAGAAGAGATTCCTTGCCGTAGGACGGGTCTGGGAAAACTGATCACATATTTCATAAAACGCGAGCTTGAAGTTTTCTTTCGATGACGTGTCAAGATGGAGTGTGCCCAGGGCAATCCCCATCGCAGCAGCCACTCCGATTGCCGGGGCGCCGCGGATAGTCAGGTCTTTGATCGCTGTGATGACATCCTTATAATCAGTGAATCTCAGGTGGCGTTCTTCATGGGGCAGGGCCTTTTGATCGATCATGACGACCGCATCATCTTTCCAGAAAATCGTCTTTATGGCACTTCGCATTTTATGAGATTATTTCCTATTGAGTTCAGCGCTCTCGGATCAAAGTAACATATAGATAATGAGTCCTATTATTATTCTGGGGTGTCGAGCCGGGGTGTAGATTATTTCGCTAACATTTTTTTCAGGAGCTCATTGATGAGTTGCGGATTGGCCTTCCCCTGGGTTGCTTTCATTACCTGACCCACAAAATAGCCAAAAAGCTTCTCTTTGCCACCTCTGTACTGCTCAACCTGTGCCGTATTCGCTGCCAGGACGTCTGCAATGGTTTTCGAGATCGCAGCCTCATCAGTGATCTGAATCATGCCCTTCTCTCCAATAATCGTCTTAGGCGGCTTGCCGGTTCTGTACATCTCCTCAATAATATCCTTGGCCATCTTCCCGCTGATAGTCCCATCTTCAATGAGTTGAATCATCTCCGCAAGTGATTGGGGTAGAATGGGACATTCCTTAATATCCCGCTTTTCCTCATTGAGAAATCGCAGGATGTCCCCCATGACCCAATTGCTTGCTGTTTTCGGTTTTCCCGAAAGCCTGGCCACTTCTTCGAAGTAATCAGCAAGTACTCGGCTTGCCGTCAATACACCGGCATCATAGGAAGGGAGCTGGTAATCTCTGATAAACCGCTCACGTTTCTCCAGAGGAAGTTCAGGGAGACTGCTTCTGAGCTTCTCTATCCATGCCTCGTCCGTTACTATCGGAACGAGATCGGGATCGGGAAAATATCGGTAATCGTGGGCCTCTTCTTTTCCCCGCATGGATAGGGTAACCCCCTGCGCATCATCCCACAGCCTGGTTTCCTGGATCACCTCCTGGCCGCTCTCCAGGATATACTGCTGCCGCTTGATTTCATACTCCAGGGCGCGCTGGACATTTCTGAAGGAATTCATATTTTTCAGTTCTGTCCTTGTGCCAAATGCCGCTTCTCCTTTTGGTCTGATGGACACATTAGCATCACAGCGGAAGCTCCCCTCTTCCATGTTCCCGTCACAGATCTCCAGATAAACGAGTATTTCATGCAGTCGTCTCAGATAGGCGGAGGCCTCTTCAGCGCCTCTCATATCCGGCTCGCTGACAATCTCAATCAGCGGTACTCCCGTTCTGTTGAGGTCTACGTAGCTCGACGGCAAATGCTCATCGTGAATCATTTTACCTGCATCTTCCTCCATGTGAACCCGCGTTATGCCGATCCTCTTCTTCCCCCCATCCTCTTCAATATGCACATAGCCGTGTTCCGCAAGGGGCCGGGCGTACTGGGAAATCTGATACCCTTTAGGTAGATCAGGATAGAAATAGTTTTTCCTCGCAAAGGTGCATGTCTCGTTAATCCTGCAATTAGTAGCCAGTGCCATTTTCATTGCGTACTCGACGACCTTCCTGTTCAGAACGGGCAGGACCCCCGGCATGCCCATGCATACGGGACAGGTGTGACTGTTGGGCTCGGCTCCAAAAACAGTAGAGCAGGTGCAGAATATTTTTGACTCCGTGAGGAGTTGGGCATGAACCTCCAGCCCGATTACTGGTTCATATGCCATTAGAGATCGGGTCTCCTCTTCTCAATGTTTGCATGCTTTTCGAATGCAGAGGCAATTTGGAGTAACTTCCCTTCTTCAAAATGTCCCGCCAGAAACTGGGCGCCTATGGGGAGTCCTTGCCGTGTGAACCCGCACGGCACAGATATACCCGGTATGCCTGCAAGGTTTGTTGATATGGTGAATATATCAGAGAGGTACATCTGTAGAGGATCGTCCATTTTTTCCCCGATTTTGAAGGCAGGAGTGGGGGATGTCGGGGTCAGGATGACATCGCAATCTTTAAATGCCTCTTCAAAATCACTTTTAATCATTGCCCTCACCTGTGAAGCCTTCTTATAGTAAGCATCGTAATAGCCGGAAGACAATGCGTACGTCCCTATCATTATCCGCCTCTTTACCTCGGCCCCGAAACCGGCGGAACGTGTCTTCTTATACATATCCAGGATATCCCTGCAGTCTTCTGCCCGGAATCCGTACTTCACGCCATCATATCGGGCAAGGTTAGAACTCGCCTCTGCGGGGGCAACGATGTAATACACAGCCAGGCAATACTCAGTATGGGGAAGCGATATCTCGATACACGAAGCTCCAAGTCCCTCGATGGCCTTCATGGCTCTCGTCATGGCCTCCGTTACCTCCGGGTCAATGCCTTTTATGAAGTACTCTTTCGGAATCCCCACTTTGAAGCCATCAATCCCCCGTGAGAGAAATGCCGTGTAATCTGGTACGTCCAAGGGAACAGATGTAGATTCCCTCGGATCATATCCGGCGATAGCATTCATCATGATGGCGCAGTCTTCAACGTCTTTTGTAAGAGGACCAATCTGATCCAGGGAGGAGGCGAAGGCGATGAGGCCGTACCGGGATACCCTTCCATACGTTGGTTTCATTCCCACTACACCGCACAAAGCCGCAGGCTGTCTTATGGAGCCACCAGTATCGGAACCGATGGAGGCAATGCACTCATCAGCGGCCACAGCAGCAGCGGACCCGCCGCTTGACCCGCCGGGTATCCTGTCGAGGGCCCAGGGATTTTTGGTTATCCCAAAATATGAGGTCTCCGTAGATGAACCCATGGCGAATTCATCCATATTAGTCTTGCCGGTAAACACGGCACCGGCTTCCTTCAATTTCTCCACCACTGTGGCATCGTAAGGCGGGATATAATTGTACAGGATGCGGGATCCGCACGTCGTCAAGAATCCCTTCGTGCAGACGATATCCTTGAGGGCGATGGGTATGCCCGTCAGAGTCCGGATATTTCCTTCTCCGATACTGTGGTCTGCCTTGGCGGCCTCTTCAAATGCATATTCCTTCATGAAGGAAATATATGCATGAACACTGCCTTCTACGGCATCAATCCGTTTGAACACGGATCTAACTATGTCTGAGGAATTTACCTTCCCCGACCTGATTAGTTTCTGCAACTCGTGAATCGTTAACTGATGGAGTTCCATGCGGCCCCTACGCTATTCTATAACTTTCGGTACCCGGAAAAACGGGCCTCTCGCTTCCGGGGCATTGGACAGGGAAAGTTCATGGCTGAGGGAATCTTTGACAGTATCGTCTCTGAAGGCATTCTGAAGGGCAATGGCATGACTCATTGGTTCGATGCCCGCTGTGTCAACCTCATTCAGCTTATCCATATACATCAGTATATCGTTTAGCTGTGAGGTAAATTTCACCTTTTCTTCTTCGCTGAAATTGAGCCTCGCCAGATGAGCTACGTACTCGACTTCTTCTTTTGTAATCTTCAACGCCTTATCCTCATAACTGCAAAAATGAACTCACAACAGCCGCCAGCAAGGATTTATCTGATCAATGACCTTCTTGATGACTGGATCCGTATTGCTGTCTGCCTCATCTGCAATTCGAGCAAGCTCATCCTGCGTCACATGCGTGCCGTCCTTCATTTCGATAAGTGTCGCTTTTATCGACTCTGCAAGGCCGCTGATATGATACCCGCCTTCAAGGGTTGCAACCACTTTTCCACCGCAGCACTGATCGGCAATATCCATGAGAATACGGGTCAGACAGGCAAACCCCGCAGGCGTAACTTTCATTCCTCCCAGGGGGTCCTTGTAATAAGGATCGAATCCGGCCGATATAAGGACCAGATCGGGCTTAAACTTTACGGAGACGGGATAAATAATTTTTCTGAAAATCTTGACATACTGAGCGCTGTCCGTCCCTGGTCTCAAGGGCACATTGACATTGTATCCGATACCTTTCCCCCGCCCGATTTCTTCTATGGCGCCCGTACCCGGATAGTATGGATACTGGTGAGTTGAGAAATACAATACCCTCGGGTCCTCATAGAATTGCGCCTGCGTGCCGTTGCCATGGTGAAGATCCCAGTCAACAATCAATATCCTGTCCATCTTATGCTTAGAAATAGCATGCATGGCGCCTATGGCGACATTATTGAACAGGCAGAAACCGGCCGCATTGGACACTCCCGCATGATGTCCGGGAGGTCTGACAAGGGCAAAGGCATTGTCGACTTCGCCGGAAAGAACGCTGTCTATGGCGTTAAACAGCCCTCCCACCGCCAGCTTTGCAACATCATATGATTCCGGTGTGGCTGCAGTATCGGGATCAAGGGGAACAAACATCTTCCCTGCCGTAGAGGCTACAAGATTTATGTAGGAAAGAGAATGAATCATTCCAATCTCTTCATGTGTGGCATAACGCGGCTCAATTTCGACAAACTGTCCGGCCATATCAGACGTTTCAAGCATGGCATAGGTCGCGCCAAGCCTCTGTGGCGATTCGGGATGTCCAAATCCGGCGTCATGCCTTAAATACCTTTCATCCTTAACAATACCCGTTTTTCGAGACATCGGTCACCATCCCTGGAAGGGTTTTCTTACACAGGCTCAAGCTATTAGCATAAAAGCTATGAGAACGCAAAAATTTTCCAAACACAGGGAGGACTATCCCCGTTCCTGGAAAAACATTGACAAATGCATAAATCTATATATATTCAAAACTATTTAGCGAACAAGAGGTTGAAATCATGTTCGGCATTGGTTTGCCAGAGCTCATCGTAATAGCAATTATTGCCTTGCTCGTTGTGGGTCCTAAGAAGCTGCCTGACCTTGCCAAATCCTTGGGCAAAGGCCTCTCCGAATTTCGCAGGGCCGCCGATGATGTAACAGAAAACATCAAAGAAACACTGAAGCCAGATGATGTTAAAAAAGAAGTAAATAATTTTAAAGATTCACTGCTGTATGGTAAAAGAAATGACCAAGATGACCATAATTCCTCTCCTCCAGGCGGAGAGGAAAGAAGAGAAAACCCCCACAAAGATTCCACCTTTAAAGCTCAATCTTGATTTCACACATCGACAGAGAATTCATTTTAAAAGGAGCTGCTGATATTTAATCTATGGAAGACCCTGTAGAAGAAAAAATGCCCTTTACCTCTCATCTGGAAGAATTACGTACCAGAATCATCCGTATAATGATAGCAGCAGCTATCGGTTTTGGCGTTTGTTGGTATTTTAAGGAATGGCTGTTCCAGATCATTACAAGACCTCTGTACCAGGTCCTTCCCCCAAACAGCTTTATGATATATACCAGCCTGCCAGAGGCGTTTTTTAACTACATGAAAATCTCTTTCTACGGATCCCTCTTCCTTACAAGCCCTTACATTCTTTATCAACTGTGGAAGTTCATCTCACCCGGTCTCTATAAGTCAGAAAAAAAATATATGATTCCCTTCGTCATTTCTTCTACAATCCTGTTTATCTGTGGCATACTATTCGGATACTATCTTGCCCTTCCCCCCGCGTTCAGCTTTTTTGTGGAATTTTCCTCAGACTTTCTCAAGCCCATGTTTTCACTGCGTGAGTATCTTTCTCTCTCCCTGAAGCTCCTGCTTGCGTTTGGTGTGTCTTTCGAACTACCTGTTGTTATCTTCTTCTTAGCCAGAATAGGCGTCGTAAGTTCAAAAATGTTGTCGCGAAATAGGAGATACGCCATCCTTATAATATTTATCGCTGCTGCCATTCTGACTCCTTCTCCCGATGCACTCACCCAGATTATCATGGCTATACCCTTGATGGGTCTTTATGAGATTGGTATAATCGTGGCCAAATTAGCCGAAAAGAAACGTCCCAAAGCAGAAGATTTGAAAGACGATCAACAGGAAATATGAGACTTAAACACAAGAAAAAGCGACCTAAGCTCTCCCGCCTTAGCACGGTGCTGTTGGTAGCCACACTGTGTTTTCTCATCCTGACAATTATGGTAATCAGTATCTTGTACTATGTCCTGCAGCAGGACTTGCCCAGCATTGCCGCCTTAAAGGACTACCGTCCCAGCATCGCTACGCGGGTGTACGCAGACAGTAATGAACTGATCGATGAATTTTTCATGGAAGATAGAAAAATTATTAAGCTGTCCGAAGTTCCAAAGGTGGTCATTCAGGCCTTCGTGGCCGCGGAAGATGCGAGATTTTATCAGCATACTGGCTTCGATTTGGTGAGCATGACAAGGGCTTTTTATAAGAATATCGAAGCCGGTCGCATCGTTCAGGGAGGTAGCACCATAACGCAGCAGGTGGCTAAATCCCTGTATCTGTCTTCGGAAAGAAGCTACATGAGAAAAATCAAGGAAGCAATCTTGGCCTATAAGATTGACAAGTATCTTTCCAAAGATGAAATTATGAACTTATATCTCAATCACATATATTTGGGACATGGCACTTACGGCATCGAGGCGGCATCACAGGGATATTTTGGGAAAAGCGCCAGACATCTGAACCTGGCGGAAGCGTCAATCCTGGCTGGTCTTCCCAAGGCGCCTAGCAGTTATTCCCCTTTCCTCCATCTCGACAAGGCCCGCCAGAGACAGGCCTACGTGCTTGAGAGGATGGTAGAAGACGAATACATAACCACAACGGAGAAAGAGCGAGCCATTGCAGCGCCCATAATCCTCAAATCCATCAGGCCTAAAGAAAAAATTGCCCCTTATTTTGTCGAAAACATCCGCAAATACATTATGGAAAAATACGGGAGCGATGTACTGTACAAGGAAGGTCTTGAGGTCTACACGACCCTTAACATAGAAATGCAGAAAGCGGCACGGGATGCGGTAGAAAAGGGCCTTCAAGAATTGGAGGACCGGGAGAAATATGAGAAGGGACTCGTTCAGGGGGCTCTTCTTTGCATGGAGGTGAAGACCGGTGCTATCACGGCCATGGTCGGGGGCAGGGATTTCAAAAAGAGTGAATTCAACCGTGCCACGCAATCACGGAGGCAGCCGGGATCGGCCTTTAAGCCATTTATATACACAGCCGCCTTCGACAAGGGAATGACACCGTCATCACGCATACTGGATGCCCCCATTGTCTATGAAGACAGAGCATCGCCAGGCGGTTTTTGGAAACCAAGAAACTTTGACGGGAAATTCAATGGGCCGACCACCCTTAGAAATGCCCTCGTACAATCCAGGAATATCATTACGATAAAGGTTCTCCAGGAGATTGGGGTCGATTACGCCGCCGCATATGCTACAAATATGGGTATAACTTCTCCTCTGTCAAGGAACTTATCCCTGGCACTGGGAACGTCGGGCGTAACTCTGCAGGAGATGGTTAGAGCATATGGTGTCCTGGCAAACCAGGGCAACCGGGTCGTTCCTTTTTTCATCAAGAAAATCGTTGATCGGACAGGTCATGTCTTTGAGGAGACCCAAGTAAGAAGTGAGGAAGTTATCGATTCCCGTATAGCCTTTATGGCATCCTATGTAATGCAGGATGTCGTGGAAAGCGGAACAGGGAGACGGGTAAAGAGCATCGGCAGGCCTGTTGCAGGTAAAACGGGAACGACAGATGATACGAGAGATGCCTGGTTCATAGGCTTCACGCCGTCTCTGGTGGCAGGGGTTTGGGTTGGTTTTGATCAGGAAAGCTCCCTCGGCAGAGAAGAAGTGGGGGGCAGGGCTGCAGCGCCTATATGGCTCTATTTTATGGAAAAAGCCCTGCAAGGAAAGCCTAGGGAAGTTTTTTCCGTCCCGGACGGAATTGTTTTCATCAAGGTAGACCCTCACACGGGTATTCCGGCGACACGGTCAACCCAAGATGCCATATTCGAGAGCTTTCTCGAGGGTACAACAGGAACTCGTGCAGTACCCATAGAAATTAAGGAAACGCAGGAGGAAACCAACAGACGCTATAGGGACAATTCCCGTTAAATAGAGGTAGCCCAAAAATTGCTTGACATATCGTAACCGTAGTAGTAGTATCTGTACTTCGGGGGACCGCTGCTCGGTTTCTGTGATGGAATGACATAGAACGATGAGACGCGGGCCCCTTTAACCCGCGGCTTTTTTATGCTTGGGAAGCCGCTTTGCAGATGAACTGGCGGCTTTTCTATTTTCCGAACAGCAAGGAGCAAGAAGCAAACATGGAAACCATTGGCGCAGATATAGTTATACAAATTTTGAGAGAAGAAGGTGTTGATGTAATCTTCGGATACCCGGGGGCAAACACCCTGCCCGTTCACGACCGGTTGGTCGGGAGCCAGATCCGCCATTATCTCATGCGGCACGAACAGGCGGCGGCTCACGCTGCCGATGGCTACGCACGCGCTACCGGGAAGGTTGGCGTATGCATTGCAACATCGGGACCAGGAGCCACCAATCTGGTGACAGGAATCGCCACGGCCTTCATGGACTCAACACCCATGGTCGCCCTCACGGCGCAGGTGAGCACGAGCCTCCTGGGACATGATGCCTTCCAGGAGACGGACATCATCGGAATAACCCTGCCTATCACAAAACACAGCTACCAGGTGCATGATGTGAATAACCTTGCGGCAACCCTGAGGCAGGCGTTTGATCTCGCCAAAACAGGGAGGTCCGGACCGGTCCTGGTGGATCTCCCCCGCGACATCCTGTCGTCGAAATGCCAGCGGGCGGAAAAAAAAGCTGCCCCGGGACTGAAGACGAACTACAAGACCGCGGAAGATCGCGAACAGCTGGAGAAAATTGCGAAGACACTGAATCAGAGTGAACGGCCGATCCTAATCATTGGAGGAGGAGTTAAACTGAGTAATGCATTTCACCTGATACGCGAGCTTATCGAAAAGGCGAAGATCCCCTTCGTTACAACAATGATGGGCATCGGTTCCGTCGATTCCGTTAATGGCTATAACTTGGGGTTGATAGGAACACACGGGAATGAACTGGCAAACCGAATGGTGCATCAATCCGATTTTATTCTTGCCGTGGGTACACGCTTCTCGGATCGCAGTACCGCACTTATCGAAGAATTCGCCCCCTTGGCAAAAATTGCCCAGATCGATATCGATCCTACTTCAATCGGAAAGAGCATCAAGATTAATCTACCTTACGTCGGTGATATTCGTCAGGCCATTACGGCGTTGTTGCCTCTTATTGAAGAGAAGGAAAAGTCGGAGTGGATGCAGAGGATTCAAACTGAGCGTGAAGACATTGACGGAAAAGTCGTTGACACCGGGTGCGGACAGGCGGGAGATTTTATCCATATGTTGCAGGAAGCCATGCCCGTCGAAACAACAGTGACTGCGGATGTGGGACTGAACCAGATATGGACAGTACGCACCTGGCAGGCGCGCAGCCCTCGCAGCCTCATCACCAGCGGCGGTATGGGGACTATGGGGTTCAGCCTGCCCGCCGCCATAGGAGCCAAGGTCGGCACTCCGGAGAGGGCCGTCGTTGCTATCACAGGCGACGGAGGATTCTACATGAACATCCAGGAACTGGCCACCATTAGCTACTACAATTTACCCATAAAGATCGTCGTCATCAATAACGGCCATCTGGGGATGATCCGCCAGATTCAGGATCTTTTTTACGATGCCCGTTTTAACACGATTGACTTAGGAAGCAAGGTTGATTTCGTAGCGGTTGCCCGGGGCTTCGGCATCCCGGGAAGCAGAATTGCCGTGGATAAAGATCCGAAGGCCGGCATCGAAGCCATGGTAAAGGCTGATGGCCCGTATCTCCTAGAAGCCATTGTTGATCCGGAAAACTATGTATACCCCATTATACCGCCGGGATGCTCGAATGTCGAGATGATGTATGACAGACTTGACTGAAAAATAACTGCGGAGGATCTACCATGTTAAGAAAAGCACGCGAACAGGAGCAGACCATTTCCATTCTGGTAAACAATCAACCGGGCGTTCTGTCCCGTGTGGGCGGAGTATTTGGCCGTCATGGATACAACATCAAGAGCCTCTGCGTGGCAGAAACGACGAACCCTGAAGTTTCGAGAATCACCCTGACCAGCGAATCGGATCCGGATTTTACTGAAAAGATAAAAAAACAGCTGGACAAGCTGGTAGATGTAATCGATGTCTCCGATGTCTCAGGACAGTCCTTCGTTCAGAGAGAATTAATGTTGATAGGCGTTACCATCAAAGAGGGGGCTTATTCAGAGATCCTGCGGGCGATTGAGCTGTTCGGCTGCAAAATCGTCACCATGACGCCCGACTATTTTATCCTGGAATTGACGGGTCAGCCGGATGAAACGGCAGCATTCCTGAAATTCTTTCAATCATTCGGTGTGGAGGAAATAAACAGAACTGGATTAATCACCCTACAAAGAACCAGGCCCAAGAGAAAAGTCTAGAAAACTGACAAGAATATTCTTGACAATACTATGGGAGGCTGTTAAGAGGATTTCAATGTGAGGATTGATAACGGCATGCACGCAGTTAGTATCGCAAACATCATCATAATTATTATCGGGATAATCATTCCCTTCCATAGGGGGGCTGGATGATGGTTTGCGTTTAGCACAAAGTTTGCAATTGAAAAACCGTTACCAGCCAAAGGTAACGGTTTTTTTTTGTAGAAATATCCCTGCAGATCTTAGTCAGATAAAGACCCCATCCTTGCCCCCAAGTAGGCGGGGGCGCTGATGGAGGGGATTTAAACAAGGGGGTAGAGAAAAGTGAAGTTAACAGGAGCACAAGTTCTTTTTAATGCTTTGGAACAGGAGAAAGTTGATACCATCTTTGGTTTTCCCGGTGGAGCCGTGCTCGACATTTTTGATGAGCTGTACAGAAGGAAAATAAAGAACATATTGGTGCGGCATGAACAGGGCGCCATTCACGCAGCAGACGGATATGCCAGGGTTTCCGGCAAGGTCGGTGTATGCCTGGTTACGTCAGGTCCGGGAGCAACCAACACGGTTACTGGTATAGCCAATGCTTTCATGGATTCCATCCCGGTCGTCGTACTGACAGGCCAGGTGGCGACCTCGTTGATTGGCGGTGACGCCTTTCAGGAAGTGGATATCACCGGTATTACAAGGCCATGCACGAAACATAATTTTCTGGTCAGACGGATTGACGACCTGGGACGCATCGTCAGGGAGGCTTTTGACATTGCCCGGGGAGGACGCCCCGGTCCAGTTCTTATCGACATTCCCAAGGATGTTACTAGATCCCTTATAGAAGATTCTGACATATCCTGGACATCAAGCCTTCCTAATAACAACAAGAAGGCCCCTATCGAAGATGCATGTGCGAAGGCCCTCGACATGATCAGGAAAGCGGAAAGACCGCTTATCATCTCAGGTGGCGGCATTTTGCTCGGGCGTGCGCCGGATGAGTTGAGAACTTTCGTGAAAATGCTTAACGTGCCCATTACCTCGACCCTTATGGGGCTCGGAGCGTTTCCCGCTTCCGACCCCCACTGGCTCGGTATGCCAGGGATGCATGGCACATATTACGCCAACATGGCAATCAGTCATTGCGACCTCTTAATCGCGTTGGGTGTCCGGTTTGATGATCGGGTCACGTCAAAGCTAGACGACTTTGCGCCCCATGCCAAGGTTCTCCACATCGACATTGACGCTGCGTCCATCGATAAATTTGTAAGGACGCATCTGTCAATCGTAAGCGATTGCAAGCCTGTATTGCAGCTTCTCAATAAGTGGATTGGTGATGATAGTTTTGTAATCCCTGAAAAACAAACCAAAGCATGGCTCGATCAGATTGACCAGTGGAAAAAGTTTGCCCCCATGACATACTGTCAGACTGACAAAATCAAGCCTCAATTCGTCGTTGAGACACTTTATCGTCTCACGGAAGGAAAAGCGATCATCTCGACAGAAGTGGGGCAGAACCAGATGTGGGCCGCGCAATTTTATCATTTCGATTACCCTTATTCATGGATTTCGTCGGGCGGCTTGGGAACAATGGGTTTTGGATTTCCGGCTGCCATCGGCGCGCAGGTTGCGCGTCCTGATAAGGTCGTCGTAGATATTGCCGGAGATGGAAGTATCCAGATGAACATTCAGGAGCTGGCAACGGCTGTTAATTATGACCTTCCCGTTAAGATAGTCATCCTCAACAATGGATTTTTAGGCATGGTTCGCCAATGGCAGGAACTATTCTACGGAAAGCGTTATTCCCAAAGTAATATATCCAATGTGCCCGACTTTGTGAAGCTTGCCGAGGCTTACGGCGCTGTGGGCCTGCGGGCGACACGTCCCGAAGAGGTGGAGGCCACATTAATGAAGGGTCTTGATACTCCAAAAACGGTTGTAATGGATTTCCATGTCGAACCTGAGGAGGGTGTATACCCAATGGTTTCACCGGGCGCGGCGATCACAGATATGGTCTTAAGCAAATAAGATAGACTTGAATATATCAAATTTATTGTGAGGTGATTGAGCTTATGGAATTAAAAGAAAATACCATTTCCATCTTGGTAAATAACAGGCCCGATGTTCTGGCCAGGATTGCGGGAACCTTCAGTGGCCGCGGGTTTAATATCGAAAGTGTCTCGGCAAATATCACGAGAAATCCTGAAGTTACCAGAATAATCATTACGACTCTTGGTTCCAGGGAAACCGTCATCAAACTTGAAAAGCAGCTTTCGAAGCTCATCGATGTCCTTGAAGTTAAGGATCTGACGCGCGTCAATGCGGCCTCCCGCGAAATGGTTCTGGTGAGGATGAAATTAACCGACGCGAATCAAGTAAAAATCATGCAGACTGTTGACACGCTTAAGTGGAAGGTTGTAAAGATGGACGCTGACACATGCATACTGGAAGTAACAGGCGGTAAGAAGGAAATCGACGATGCCCTTACTCTCTTGGATAAGATGGGTATGGATGATTTTACGAGAACGGGAGTTGTCGCCGTGGAGCGTCAGAAATAGTCGCAAATCGGGATTTCCAGAGTACGCACCAAACAATACTATTGTTTATTCAATTCATAACAACAAGGAGGTACTGATATGCCTAAAATCAACATCGGCGGGGTCATGGAAGAGGTTGTCACATCAGAGGAGTTTACCCTCGAAAAGGCGCGCAAAGTGCTCAAGGAGGAAACGGTTGCCGTCATAGGCTACGGTGTACAGGGACGCGGTCAGGCCTTAAACATGAGGGATAACGGAATCAATTGTATCGTCGGTGAAGGTGACTTCAACTGGCAGAAGGCCATTGATGAAGGCTTCAAGCCTGGCGAGACTCTTTTTCCACCAATAGAAGCTGTAAAACGCGGCACAATTATTCAGTATCTGATGTCAGATGCGGGTCAGAAGGCCATGTGGCCGGAACTCAAACCCCATCTGACAAAAGGAAAGGCCCTCTATTTTTCTCATGGCTTCTCAATCGTATATAAAGAACAGACCGGTGTGATCCCTCCCGCAGATATCGATGTTATTCTGGTGGCACCAAAAGGCGCCGGACGCACGGTGCGCGACAATTTTCTTGCCGGAAGCGGCATTAATTCGAGTTACGCCGTTTTCCAGGACGCTACAGGAAAGGCCCTGGAAAGGACCCTTGCTGTCGGCATTGCCGTAGGATCGGGGTATCTGTTCCCCACCACCTTTGAACAGGAAGTTTACAGCGACCTCACAGGTGAGCGTGGCGTCCT
>PDVH01000136.1_pt1 | contig 19348 bp, 25 predicted proteins | sample 1369781 | NCBI WGS metagenome assembly PDVH01 (sample SAMN07795378, study PRJNA414565) | Alkali sediment metagenome, whole genome shotgun sequencing project. | isolation source: glacial lake sediment | place: Bosnia and Herzegovina: Donje Bare Lake | collected 2016-06
CACATTTTCTTTCCTCTCTGTTCATCCACTGACTCGACTTTGCATATCAATACATTATCGGAGTTAGAAACCGTAGACGTATAGTTTCCGCGCAAAACTATATAGACTATATAGGAATTGTTTACTAGGCTCAGTTCCTATAGAGAGATATAGAAATGATAGGACCCTGATGGATAGGAGAGAATGAGGGTTTGCTATGGAGACTAGGAAGTTGCAAAAGACAGGGGGATCCACTTACATCGTCTCTCTTCCCAAGCCATGGGTTGTCGCATCGAAGTTGAAGGAAGGGGATTCTGTGTCCATGACCATCGACAACAGAGGACTGCTCACAATTGACCCATCGCTTGGAACGAACAAGCCGATGTCAAAAGTGGAGGTCCTCGTCGAAGACGATGACAGCAGCACACACTTCATGAGGAGGCTCATAGGCCTCTACGTCTCGGGACACGACGAGATAGTGGTCAGGTCGAGGACAAGGATCCCGCCGGAGATCCGGAAGGTCGTGCGAGACTTCACTCGAAGGGTCATCGGCCCCGAAATCGTCGAGGAATCGGGCAACTCAATATCGATCCAGGACGTTGCAGACCATTCTCACCTCGACATGAGGAAGATTCTGAAACGGATGCACTTGATGTCTAGATCGATGCATGCTGATGCGATGGCCGCAATGATGGAAGGCAACGTGGACCTGGCCGGCGATGTCGTTGCAAGGGACGATGAGGTCGACAGGCTCTATTGGTTCATGTCGAAGCAGCACAGTATGATTGTTCGGGACGTCGCCATCGCCAGAAAGATGAACCTAAGCGTGTCGGAGGCATCCTTCTATCTCTCGGCCGCAAAGGCGCTTGAGAGAATAGCTGATCACGCGGCTCGGATTGGCCACAGTGCAAGCTCTCTTGTTCCCGAAAAGATGCCCGAGAAGCTCGTCGAGGAGATGAAGGATTATGGCACGGCTGTCGTCTCGGTGCTGGATAGCTCGATCGAATCTTTGCTCAAAGAGGACGTTCACTCAGCCAACGAAGTGGTTGATGAGGCTGAACACCTTCGCGGGAAGGGTGAGAAGCTGATTCGCCAGATAATGGACCACAAGGGCAAATTCGCCGTCCCTCTTGCTCGAGTCGTCGAGAGCCTTGAGAGGTCGGCACTGTACTCTGCGGATATCGCAGAGATTGCGATCAACCTCAGCGGTGCCGATTATTAAGCGCCCATCCGATGCAGCGAAAGGTAGCATGGCCAAGAACGAGTTGCTCGAGAAGGGCGTGAACAGGATCGAATGGGCAAAGACCCACATGAAGGTCCTTGGCAAGATCAGAGAGAGGATGGTCAAGGAGAAGGTCTTCGAAGGGCTGAAGGTAGGCATGGCCCTGCATACGGAGGCCAAGACCGCGGTGCTCGCGCTCGCCATTCAGGAGGCCGGGGCAGAGGTCAGGCTCACGAGCTGCAACCCGCTCTCGACCGATGATTCCGTCGCGCTCGCGCTCAACAAGGAGTACGGATTGGAGACATACGCGAAGAAAGGCCAGACCAACAAGGAATACTATGATTCCCTCAACAAGGTCCTCGACATCCGTCCGGATTACGTGATCGACGATGGGGCGGACCTCATATTCCTTCTCCACACGAAGAGGAAAGAGCTTCTGCGCAAGGTCAAGGGAGCCAACGAGGAGACGACCACGGGGATCATGCGCCTGAGGTCGATGGCTCAGGACGAGGCGCTCAAGTTTCCCGTCATGTCCGTGAATGATGCTTATATGAAGTACCTCTTCGACAACCGATACGGAACAGGCCAGTCCACGATGGACGGCATAATGACATCGACGAATCTGACAATAGCTGGCAAGGACTTCATCATCGCTGGATACGGTTGGTGCGGAAGAGGAATCGCCATGCGCGCAAAGGGCATGGGCGCGGATGTGACGATCTGTGAGGTGGACCCTATCAGGGCCATCGAGGCGAAGTTGGACGGGTTCGCTGTGATGCCGATGTTGGAGGCAGCCCAAGGCCACCCGGTCGAGATCATGGACATGAGCTTCGCAATCCAAGCACTGTGCCTCGAGTATCTGGATTTCAGCGTTCAGGCCCTGGAGAGCATGTCGAAGAAGCACAGGAAGGTCAGGGAATCCGTCGAGGAGTATCAGCTCAAGAACGGCAGGAAGGTCTACCTTCTCGCAGATGGGCGATTGGTCAACCTGGCTGCTGGCCAAGGCCACCCGGTCGAGATCATGGACATGAGCTTCGCAATCCAAGCGCTGTGCCTCGAGTATCTGGATTTCAGCGTTCAGGCCCTGGAGCCAGACGTCTACGACGTGCCGGACCACATAGACGAGCTCGTCGCCAAGCTGAAGCTCGAAACCATGGGCGTCAAGATCGACAAGCTCTCGAAGGGACAGCAATCGTATGTCCGGAGCTGGAAAGAAGGTACCTAGACACACCTTCTCAGGAACCCTTTAAGTGGTCTGCTTGACTGGCTCGCGATGAAGTATAAGTACACCTTTTCATCGAAAGGGCTCTCATCCTGCATCCTAATCATCAAGTGCGTGCCAGTCGATAGGGGTAGCAAGAGGAACGGGGTTTGCGCAGCAGCAATTTTCTGGGCGTCTACGGTCACACGGCGATGGATATCATCTACAGATCCGACGAGTTTCCACAGCCGAATACTTGTGTCGAACTCAAGGACAGGGAGGAGCATTTCGGGGGAACGGCAGCAAACATCGCGAGGATAGCATCCACGCTGGATGTGAAGGTCGCACTCGCAAGCCATGTCGGAGATGACTTCCCCAAATCGTTCATGAACGCGCTCAAGAAGAGCGGCGTGGACGTGACAGATCTGGTGAGAGTCCGTGGCAAGCGCACGCCGTTCATCATCATGATATCGGACAAGAGTCACAGTCAAATTGGTTTCGTCGATCAGGGAGCTGTCCTGGAACAGGACAGGCTTCCCATCAGAACCCACTCGACACTCACATCGAAGTTCGTCCACATAGGAACCGGAAGGCCGTCTTACGCGCTGAAGGTCGCGAAGCTCGCGCGCAAGAAGAAGAAGACCGTTGCGTTCGATCCTGCGCAGGAGCTTTCCTATGTATACACTCCGGAAACGTTCAAGGCGGTTCTTGAGCAATGCGACATGCTCTTTGCGAACTCTGCTGAGTTGGAAAGGGCCAAGACGTATCTGAACCTGAAGGAAGACGTCGAACTGCTCTCATACGTTGACATGATAGTGAACACGCGCGGAGGAGAGGGCAGCAGGATCCTCACCGAGGATGATGAGATAATCGTGGGCACGATCCAGCCCGACAAGGTGGTCGATACGACAGGCGCAGGAGACGGGTTCAGAGCAGGATTCTACGCAGGTCTCAGCCGTTCTCTCCCGATGGAGGAATGTGCATGGGTCGGAGCTGCCGCCGCATCCTTTGTCGTCGAGGGAGTCGGCGCNCAGAGCACNCTNCCGACCTGGGACATGGTCCAGAGGAGAGCCGCTCGCAGGAAGTGCGTCTGAGAATGGGCGGCTCGGAAGATCGATTGAACCTTCCAGGCAACCTTCTCAGAAAGATCAGGAACGCAAAGTCCGCATCGGTGCTCACGGGCGCGGGCGTGTCTGCTGAGAGCGGAATACCGACATTTCGCGGAGCGGGCGGGATCTGGGAGAAGTACGATTTCACGAAGCTCGCCACACCTCAGGGATTCAAGGAGGACCCTCAACTCGTCTGGGAATGGTATCAGCTCCGTCAGAAGGAGATCAAGAAGGCGAAGCCGAACGCCGCTCACATCACGATCGCTCACATGGAGGATCATTTTCCGCGGTTCTCCGTCCTAACGCAGAACATCGACGGGATGCACAGGAGGGCGGGCAGCCGCAATGTCGTGGAGCTGCACGGCAGCATATGGAGGATGAGATGCGCAAGAGATGGACTGACGATTCAGAACGATGATCCTGTGGCAGAGATACCGCCGATGTGCCAATGCGGGAGCATCCTAAGGCCAGACGTTGTCTGGTTCGGCGAGCAGCTCTCGCCGCATGTGATGGACGAGGCGTCGCGAGTGGCGAACGAAAGCGAAGTGATGTTCGTTGTAGGCACTTCGGCCGTCGTCTACCCTGCCGCTGCGCTCCCTGCCATCACAAAGAATTCTGGAGGTTTGGTCATTGAGATCAACCTCGAGCCCACAGACATCACGTCCTATGCTGACTTGTCGTTGTTCGGTCCTGCCGGAGAGATGTTGCCAGCATTGTGGAACGCAGCAGTCCGTATCCCGAAAGCTTTATGACCGGTCATCCCATTATACCGAATTGGTGAGGACCAGATGGCCGTGGGTTTCATACTCATAAGCACTGCGCCAGCAAAAGAGCATGAGGTATACAACGAGCTCCTCAAGGTGAAGGAGGTAGTCGAGCTTCATCCGCTTTTCGGGGAGTATGACCTGATTGCGAAGATCGAGGCCGAGGACTTCAATCTCCTTGGACAGGTCGTTGTTGACAAAGTGCGTTCAATACCAGGCGTGATAGACACAAAGACACTTACTGGAATCAAGTTCTAGATATTCGATCGAGTGTGGTGAAACAAATGGAACTGATGGAGTTCTTGACAGTGCTTATACTGGTGTTCGCCTTGTTCATGCTCCTAGCGGGCATATTCACGGCGTACTTCGGTAGCGGCAAGAGCAGGATGATCGGCGTCGCGCTGCTAGTGATCGGCCTGGTCGTTGGATTGTTGTGGGTCATCATGGCCATGGACAGCGTTGACATCATCAAGGTTGACCTGTCGAAGGTAATCTGGGACGCGTTCCTCTACATCCTCGCAGGCGTTCTCGGAGCCCTCGCTGCGATCGGCGTGTTCTTGGTCGCAATCATGAAGTCCTAGATGTGCACACAAACCTATTTCTACAAACTATCCTTCTACCTTTTCTGATGAGTGTCCAGATTGTTTTGGGCAGCAAGAGCGACATGAAGGTGGCGGAGAAGGCCACAAGCATCTTGAAAGAGCTCGGCGTGAAATACAAGGTGAGCATCGCGAGCGCTCACAGATCGCCCGAGCTGCTGGACAAGCTGGTCTCCGAGGCAGATGCTGATGTGTTCATCGCCATAGCTGGGCTTTCTGCTGCGTTGCCAGGCGTGATTGCTGCTCGAACAATGAAGCCGGTCATCGGTGTCCCTGTAAGCGGCGCCCTCAACCTTGATGCCATTCTCTCTGTGGTTCAGATGCCTCCTGGAGTGCCCGTTGCAGCCGTCGGATTGGACAGAGGGGACAACGCGGCGCTTCTTGCAGCTGAGATAATAGCACTCAAGGACGAGAAGGTTCGAAAGGCTCTAGTCCAGCATCGACAGAAGCTCAAGGACATGGTCGCTCAGGATTCAAAGGAAGTTGAGATCTAGATGTTCAACGCGGAGAAGTTCATAGAGCAGCAGGCCAAGAAGATCAAAGAAGAAGTGAAGGGCAAGGCCATCATCGCCGCATCAGGAGGTGTAGACAGCACGGTGTGTGCAGCTCTTGTAGGCAAGGCCATAGGCGACCGGCTGCTGGCAATCTATGTCGACACCGGTTTCATGAGGAAGGGCGAGACGGAATCGGTAGATGGCATGTTGAAACGGCTCGGCGTGAACCACAGGGTAGTTGACGCCAGCGATGAGTACTTCGATGCTCTCAAAGGCATCGTCGAACCGGAGACGAAGAGGAAGGTCATCGGCGAGAAGTTCATTCGTATATTCGAACGAGAAGCGAAGAAGTTCGGAGCGGACTACCTGGTCCAAGGTACCATCGCACCTGACTGGATCGAGAGCGGAGGAGGCCTCAGAGACACGATCAAGTCGCACCACAATGTGGGCGGACTTCCCAAGGACATGAACCTCAAGCTCGTCGAGCCCCTGAGAGACCTCTACAAAGACGAGGTCCGGAAGGTCGGACGAGCGCTCAAGATAGAGGTGGCTGAGAAACAGCCGTTCCCAGGTCCGGCGCTCGCGATCAGAGTCATGGGCGAGCCCACGCGTGAGTCCGTCGCCATCGTGCGCGAAGCGTGCGCGATTGCGGAAGAGGAGATCGAGAAGGCGGCGGCTGAGGGCAAGATGAAGCTCCCGTGGCAATACTTCGCAGTCCTCCTTCCCGTCAAGAGTGTCGGAGTCCAAGGCGATATCAGAGCGTATGGATACACGATCGCCATAAGGGCTGTCGACTCGGTCGACGCGATGACCGCAGTGTACTCGAAGATACCCCACGAGGTACTTGAGAAGATATCGATCCGAGTGACAAACAAGATGAAGGACAAGGTCAACCGGGTTGTGTATGATGTGACAAACAAACCCCCTGCGACGATAGAGTGGGAGTGAATCCTAGGCAGGAGAAAGTCCTTCACTGCGTGGTCGTTGTTCCGCATTCTGTTTAAATACGCTCCTCATGGCCCACCGACCAACTGGCACGTCCTGGTTCGAGAGAATTTCAACCTGGGGTCATCGCCAATCAGCAGATGATTTATATCCCGCGAATGTTCCCCTTCACCATGCGCATCTTGGTCGTGGACAACGGCGGTCAATGGACGCACAGGGAATGGAGAGTCCTCCGAGACCTCAATGTGGACTGCGAGATCATACCTAACAACACACCCCTCGACAAGATCAAGGCCGACGGGCTTGTCCTCTCAGGCGGCGCTCCTAGAGTCGGTCTCGACCAGGAGAAGATGGGCATGTGCGGCGAGTACATCGACAAGGCTGGCGTGCCAATCCTGGGGATATGTGCCGGCCATCAGTTCATGGCCACGCACTTGGGCGGGAAAGCTGGCGCTTCTAAGATTCCCGAATTCGGCAAGATGATGGTCACCGTCGACGACGAGGATGACATGTTCAAGGGATTGCCAACGGAGTTTGTTGCCTGGGAATCGCATAACGATGAGGTGACAGAGTTGCCACCGGATTTCGTTGCTCTTGCGCATTCCGACAGCTGCCTGATACAGGCGATGAAACACACGTCGAAGCCGCTGATCGGTCTTCAGTTCCATCCCGAGGTGGAACACACGGACAACGGCTACGAGATGTTCCAGGCGTTCATCGACATCTGCCAGGCGCACAAGAAGGAATAAGTTATGGAGCCAGCGCTCCTGGACATCCTCAGGGAAGCCTTGGCGGCTAAACAGCGGAAGGAGACCTTGGAAAGAGCCATAGGCAAGGCCGTGAGAAGGAACAATCTCGATTTTGGAGTCTACATCAAGATCATTAGCGAGCTTAGGGAGATGGCGAACAAAGAACAGAAGACCCCCGAAGAGATTGCGAAGAATGTCGTGTCAAAGGAAGAGAAGGGCTCCTAGGAACACTATCGCCATCACGATGCCGACAATCAGCACGAAGAGTGCCATTTTCTTGCTCGACGCGAATGCAATCGGTATCGGACCGACCAGAACCACGCCTCCGTAGGCCATCTTCTTTGGGGTAGCTGTAGGAGAACGAGCTTCTCCATTTGCGGGCTGAAACCGGTCTGCCTCTGTCCCTCCAAAGGCGATCATCGCGAAGCCAACGAAGAAGCTTAGGACGATGAGCAACGTCCCCAGGATGAACAGCCAGCTGGAGCCGCTGAAGACAGGGAATATCAGGAACAGGCTGACATCTGCCTCACCCTCTGCAACTGCAGCTGCGATGCATGCCAGGCCAGATACGAACACCGCTATCGGGGCCCAAATGATCGGCCTCAGGCGCAAGACCTCCTTCCAGATGCTTTCTCGATAACTGTCGGCCTTGGCATATTAACCTTGCGACTGTGAGCCAGTCAGCTGAGAAGTCTTTTATGGGCCGCTCACATTCTGGGGTAGGGGCTTGCTTGTCCACTCTTAAGGACTACATGGTCCAGATCCTCGAATCGCGCGACTTCTCTGTACAGGAGAGGGACGGATACTTGTATGGGAAGCGCGACGACACATCCGTAGTGATAATGGCCGCGAGCGACATGCTCGTCGACGATGTCCAGGATTTCGTCAAGAACGTGTCGGGGTTCTCGGGTAGGAAGGTAGTGGCATCGCTCGGCAAGCTCGACGAGAGTGTCCAATCGTATCTTCAGCAGAGCGATATCCACTACTGGGGTAGGGAGGAAATAGAACACGAGATCGGAAACCTGCAGCTCGAGACCGTCGGCAACAGCAGGGGCAGGAGCCTCATCGATGAGATAACATCGGATGATATCCCCGAGAAGATGTCAGAGCCGCCCGAGATGGCCATCCCGATCATCGTGGAGAGATCCGAGGAGCGCACAGAGAGGATTGTCAAGCCTAACATCACTCTCGAAGACGTGAAGTACCTGGCCAGGCACGAAGTCCAGGGATACAGGTACGATCTCGAACTAGTCCCGCACTATCTATTTCACTTCGTCTTGAATCTCGAGGACGGAAAGCAGAAAGCGGGAATCGCAGCCGTCAACGCGCTCACGAGTCGCGTCGAGACGTGGAGGTGGGGATTCGAGCTTGTGGACTCCATCGAATTGCCGCATTCGAAGCGCGAGCCGAGAATCGACTACGAGACCGCTAAGCAGATCGCAAAGGCCCTCATAGAACGGGAGCACAAGTCCCATGTGGAGACCGTTCAGGATTTCGGGCACTCAGAGATAATCGAACGAAAGAAGACGCAGAAGGATTCGATGGTAATAGAGTCTAAAGGGCTCGTGTACCTGCCGGTCTGGTGCGTCGAAGGCAGGGGAGGCGCAATGATTGTCAACTCCTCTAGTGGCAAGATAGTCAGCGAGCATGTTCACGGGGCCAAGCAGATCCAGGAGACTAAACAAGGTTGAGCCTGCGGAACCTGTCCATTATGCCGTGCCAGTGCGTCCCCTTCCAGTATACTTTCCCGCACTTCGAGCATTTCCAGAACTTCTCGTTGTTCTCGAACGCGCCTTCGGGCACGGATTCCTTCGCCTGCGCCTTCTCAAAGTCCGCCAACTCTCCGTTGCAGGCAGAACATCTGATCAGGTCGTCATGGAACTTCAGTCCGTACTTTTCTGATATTGCCTTGATCTGGAGATCGAGGTCGTCCGCCTCGATCATCAGCGCACCAGGCTCCTTGGCAAGTTCTCTGTCTCTCGTCAGGATGAACCTGCTCTCGGCTCTCGCGAGGGTCGCGATCCCGGAGTCGTCCAGGCTCTTGTCGTATACGGTGTCATATCCCATGATCCTGAGCCATCTCGCAAGCGATCCCAGCATGTGGTCCGCGACGAACTTCTGGGGGCCGCCTCCCTCCGTCACTTGACCACCTCGTAGGTGAGCAGTACGCCGTCTCCAACAGCCTTCATCGTTTTGAGCACTAGAGCGACGATCGCCTTTTCATTCTCGGCGCCTGCTCCTCCAGCCGGTGTGGGCGACTGGTCTCCTCCAATCACCATGCTACCAACGAAGATGTTGACCTCATCAGCAATCCTGGACCGCAGGAACGACCATATCACCTTAGAACCGCCTTCGACCAAAAGAGTCCTGATCCCCTTCTTCTCGAGGATCCTAGTCAGCTTCTTCAGGTCGACTTCTTGATTCCCGCATCTCGCCGTCGTCGCATTTGGGAAGACCTTCTTGCACTTCTCGTTCGTGATTATCAAGGTCTTCGAGGTCCCGTCCAGGACAAGTGCGTTCTTCGGGGTCCTTCCTCTCGAATCGAGCACGATTCGCAAAGGATGCCGAGGCCTCTTCACGTACTTCGGATTGACTGTCAGCTTCGGGTTGTCAGTGATCACAGTCTCCACCCCAATCAAAATTGCATCCGAAGAATTCCTAAGTTTGTGGACTCTTCTCTTGTCCTCTTCGTTGGAGATACGGGTTTGTCGCCTGGTTCTGAGCGCGATCTTTCCGTCCGCGGACATCGCGCAATTGATGACTACTTTCAATGTGACCGAAGGTTAGCATGTTGCGCTCAGTAAAGAAACTTTCGGGGATTTCTAGTCAGTACGGGAACGAGTATTCTGAGAGGTCTGTCCAGTAATTATCGTCTCCTAAGACTTATATGCGGAGCATCTCATTTGGGCAGTGATGGACAGGAACGACGTAAGAGTACACGAGTTCAAGCGGGTGGACCTCAAGGGAGCCACTATAATAGACGGATTCCCGAGCGTGGGCCTTGTGAGCTCCATCGCCGCCAACTACTTGATCAAAGTTCTGGACATGGAACACATCGGAATCATGGATTCCGTTCACTTCCCGACTGTCTCGCTAGAATCTATGCGGGCAAGAAGGGGAGGATGGGAGACCAGATAGTCGCCTTCATATCGGAGTTCCAGGCGCCACCGAACCTCATCAGACCCATAGCCTACACCCTTGTCGACTGGGCCGAGGAGCAGAAATGCAAGATGATTGTGTCTCCTGAAGGGCTAGTCGTGGACCCTGAACTGAGGGACAGCGCGGAGATATCTGATGTGGTTTTCGGGATCGCGAGCACACAAAGGGCCAGGGAGTTGTTGAAGCAGCACGGGATACAATCGTTCGAAGAAGGAGTCATCTCGGGCATAGCAGGCGTTCTCCTCAACGAGGGCAGGAAGCGCGATTTCGACGTGATGACTCTTCTAGCTGAGGCTCATCCAGATTTCCCAGACGCGAAAGCGGCGGCACTCGTACTCGAAGCGATCGACGATATCCTGCTAGGAATCGATTTCGACGCGAAACCTCTGTTCGAGGAGGCCCAGCGGATAGAGACGCACATAAAAGAGATACAGAAGCAAGCTGTGGTCAAGAAGGATGACAAGGGCCCGCCCAGGCCGAGCATGTACGGCTAGGCGATGGAGATCTCTGTCAGACCGTTCTTCTCTTCGACTGAGAATCTCTTCTCGACGAACTTCTCAATCACCCAGATGTTCGTCTCCGCATGGCTTGTAAGCTCTTCGGCCAGTACTCGGGAGCCGCCTTGCGCCAAAGCCATGTACAGCAGTATTTGATCCAGCATGTGTTGATCCACCGATGCATTTGTGAGAAGCACCTCCTTGAGGTCAGAAGAGCAATTCTCTCCGAGAACCTCCGACTTGACGCCCTTCGCGCCTAGGGCAGATTCTCCGATTATGGAATTCTCGCATGTCGCAGCCAACACGATCCCCGCACCTGTGCTGTGACCCTTTCTAATGTCCGAGTCAACCCGGATTCTCTTGAAATCGAGCATGTTCTTCTGAACGGAGTGTCTCATCCGGGAGATAACATGTTCCGGAAGATTCTGAGCATAGGCGCAGCCATCGATAGATAGAACATCGCCTCGCTCGCCAAGGTCCAGACCAGAGAGTTTGGTTACTGGCGATATCTCCACGGACACCTCTCCTCCCCCTTCCGGATAGAACCCTCTCGAGATAATCTCAAGATCGCATGCTGGGCCGAATCTCGTCAGAATTGGAAGGTGCACTAGTCTCATGAAATCGATTGGAGGAGACCATTTGACGTCGGTTCCCCCCTTGACGACAAGGTTCACACCGGACTTGGACATCGCGGCTGGCAATAGACAGCTCTGCAAGACAAGTGCTATGCTCCCTGCTGTTCCGACATCGAAATCGAAAGACCCGCCTGTAAGCTGGCACGGCTTGAACACGATATTCGTTGAGCCAGCGAACAGGCCATCCACCTCGGCGTCGCATAATTCCGCCACGGCCTCGATGCTCGTCACATGTGAGGGCGAAAGGCCAGGGTTCTGTCGTCCCGCGCGAATGTTGCCTATGAGGACATCCTTCCCCGTGACCGCGGATAGCGCGATCGCCGTGCGGAGGATTTGTCCCCCGCCTTCCCCATGAGATCCATCTATCTCGATCATGAGCGGCCGGCCCGAACCTTGTTAAGGCGTCTGCTCAGCATTGCGGACAGGAAGAAGACTATCATCATCATGATTCAGCCACGAAGGCCCCGAAACCTAATGCGAACGAGTAGAGTCCCATCGTCGCGCCATAGCTTTTGGCGTCAGAGGAATCCGCCATCAACGCAAGTGCAGAAGGAACGAAGGCACCAGCTCCAAGTCCGAGTATTCCAAGAGGGATCATTCCCAGCCAATTGAAGTGAACCCCGGTGTCATTTTGGTAGAAAGCGGCGTTTGGGAAGAACACAAGCATGACTGCGATTCCGGCGATGCTGAAGACCCCGTAGGCCATGACTGGAATCCTTCCCACGATGTCCGAGACCTTCCCCCAAAAAGGCTGGAGTAGGCCGAGCGCGATCCCTGCAGCTGCGAACATTATCCCTATGGTCGCTCCAGGAGTCCCCTCGTTCAGGAGAATTATGGGCAAGTACGTAATCGCAAGGCCAAGAAGCGTGGCGATTATGAGCCATATCGGGAACATAAGCCTGATCTCCCTGACCTTGAAGACGCGCTTGAGGTCCGCAAGGCTCGCGAAACGTTCGGTCTTTGTCTTGGGCGGTTCCTTCCTGACGAGAGTGTAGAGCATTGTCGCGGACATTGCTAGCATGCCTGCAACTATCAGGAATCCCACGCGAGGGTCCACGTAATCGACCATGAACCCACCCACGACAGCCCCGATTATGTAGCCGATGAACGTGGAGTAGTCGAACCATCCCATCTGCCTGCCGCGGTCGCGGCTGTCAGCATGATCTGCTATCATGGCGATTGCAGGCGCGACCGTTGCAGCAGCTCCAATTCCGTGGATGCCGTGCATCGTAGCCAGATACCATCTGTTGTCCGATAGGGCGTACATCGTGACAACTACCGCAGCAAGAGCCGTTCCGAAGACGATGATAGATTTCCTTCCGATCCGGTCTGACAAAATCCCGAAATAGTTCGCGGTAGCCATCTCGGCCAGCGGGTAGGGAACCGCTATTATCGCGACGTTCAGCAGACCTTGGTCGCCAGCGACATAGGCGGAGATCAGCAGCAGGAGGGCACCGAAAGCAGTGCGTAGAATGAAGGTCGAGATGTACAGCACTCTGAGATGCCAAGGAGTCCGCACGCCCTTGCTCTTCAATGCTCCGGACATTCTTTCGAAGTCAGTAATTGTCGCTACTTAAACATTTCCGGTTCAGGATTGGGTGTCCAGGCAAGATTCCGCGATGGGACTGCCTCGGAATCATTTAAGTATGTTGCGGCGATAGGCGAAGGACGGTGCTCAGCCCTTGGTAACCCTGTTAGTCGTTCTTGCCCTCATCATCTCACTATTCATCATCCTGATAGGCTGCGAGATTTTCACCAACGGCATCGAATGGCTCGGCATGAGGCTCGGTCTAGCGGAGACCGCGACCGGAAGCATACTGGCTGCCGTCGGTACTGCCATGCCAGAGACCATTGTGCCCCTTATTGTGTTGGGCACTCTGGCGATGTTCATAGGAGGTATCACAATATGGTGGGCTTCGAGCAAGGGACGCCGGCAACCGCGCCTGCAGCTTCGGAAAGATCACGCGGAGCGCGACATGAAGTATTTCATGACCATGTATTGCGTGGCCCTTCTAGCTGGCGTCCTCGGACAACAGCATTCTTTTAACACGAAGTATCTCAATTACGGATTCGCCGGACTTCTAATGGTCGCTTACGGCATCTATCTCCACAGAACTCTCAAGGATGAGAGAACTGAAAAGGAGAACACTTGCGCTCCACTCTACCTATGCCGCGCCTTTGGTGGAGATGCCGGCAAAGGTCATCTCGGTTTCACGATGATCGTTCTTCAAGTGGTTGGAGCGCTCATTGGAATCATCATAGGAGCGAAGTTCTTTGTTGATTCAGTTTCCCAGGTCGCGTCCACTGTAGGCATCTCTCCGATCATTCTGTCGTTCCTGATCGCTCCTATCGCAACTGAACTCCCAGAGAAGTTCAACAGCGGACCAAAGTTACACTCGGATTCGGCAACATAACCGGGGCGATGGTTTTCCAAAGCAGTTTCCCAGTCAGCATAGGCCTGCTTTTCACAGAGTGGAGGCTAGAGCCGATAAACATCGCGAGCATCATCATAGCCCTGGCGAGCTCTGCATGGCTCTTCTATTCGATTCGGCGCAAGAACGGGATAGATTATCGGGTGATGCTCGCCTCCGGCTCCTTGTACATGGTGTACATCGTTCTTCTCGTGCTTTGGGGTCCGCATATCTCCGGCTAGTAGCGGAGCTACTAGGCGTCGAAGCATCTGGCTAGCACCTGGTCCTGACAAATTATAAGTACAGACAAAGCCAATTAGCGACTGGATGGGATGCAAACCGATTCTCCTCTTCTCAGAGGATATCATCCACCGCCCACAGAAGGTGAGGCATAGATGATGTCAGACGCGGAGCTGCTTTTCCAGCTCGGTTCCATCATGCTTCTTGCGTTCATCGCTGCGAGTCTCGCGGGCAAGATGAACCAGTCAGTCATGATCGGCTACATCATCATCGGTGCCTTCATCGGGCCGAAGATGAGCTTCGAGATACTCGGGGTGCAGTACCACGGCCTGATCAGGGACACCACTTTCATCGAGGTTCTCTCCAGCATCGGTCTTATCATGCTCATGTTCTTCGTCGGTCTAGAATTCTCGTTCACGAAACTGAAGAAGACACGCACACCTGCGATTGTACTCGCGGTGGTCGACACGAGCGTCGGCCTGTTCGTCGGATTCATGTTTGCCTCCTACCTTGGTTGGCCGCTCATCGATTCCATCTTCCTGGCAGGGGTGGTAGCAATGAGCAGCACGAGTATCGCGATGAAGATACTTTTCGATCTAAAGCGTATGTCAAGTCCAGAGGTCGAGTTTCTCATCGGGCTAGTCGTCGTTGAGACGTTCATCGCGATGGTGATATTGGCAGTCGCTAGTGGCATGATTGTTCAGCCCAACGCGAACCCGGTTGGCTACGGCCAGTTGTTGATTGGCATCGCAGCATTCTATGGATTCTTCGTCTGGATGGCGATGTTCGCGATTCCTCGAGTGGTCAAGTTCTTCAACAGCATCGAGAACGATGAACTGTTCATCCTGTTCGCCCTCGGCATAGTCTTCCTGACGTCCGGTGTCGCTGCGGTCATGAACGTACCACCCATCATCGGCGCGTTCTTCATAGGCATGATACTGGCCGAGAGCAAAGTGACTTCGAGGATACAGATGAAGTTGGATTCCTTCAAGGACGCTTTTGTGGCGATTGTCTTCACATCGTTCGGGATGATGATTGACCCCGCAATGTTTCACGAAGTCATCTGGATGATTGTGCTCGCCGTTCCTATCGTCCTGCTCTATGAAGCATTCGTGATATCATCTGTCGCATACTTCATTGGATTCTCAGCGAAGGCGTCCACCACGATCGGGACGAGCATGAGCGGAAGAGGAATCGAATCGATTCTATATGCTAGCGTTGGGAGCCGGGTCCAGGGAACTACCATGGGTGCGCAGCTGAACCCGTTCGCGGGAGTGTTCTGCTTTGTCATGAGTGCGATTACCCCACCACTCGTGAAGCATTCTGCAGGTTTCGCCAACGCTATGGCGAAGGTGGTTCCGAAACCGTTCAAGTTCTCTGGAACGGTGGTGTCTAGAACTCTGGGGAAGGCGGTTATGCCATCCAAAGTCAGAACCGCGAAAGGAGCGAAGATGACGGGCATTCTCCTTGCCTCTTTCGTGATTGTTTGTGCAATAACGCTTCTCACACAATCTTACCTGCATATAGTCATGGCATTGGGTGGTCTGGCTATAATCGGACTTCTGTACTACATCATGAGAATTGAGCTGGCCGACATTGCCAGAATTGTGAACTACTCGAGCATCGGCGTGAAATCGGGGAGCAGCACTGGAGTGGTCGACCTGGTATCTGGCGTGGTAGTCGGAGCAGTTCTAACGGTCCTCTTGATTGTGTCCAGTTGGACATACACATGGCAATTCTCGCTCGTGATCGTTCTCGCATACGTCGTGTACGTCATATCGCTCATGCTGTGGGCATACAAGGCTCTGTACTTGCATGGCGCAGATGTCCCGCAGAAAGTGTATCATCTTCAAAAGGCTGCACTGGGGCCGGTCGAGACGATATCGGACATCCCAACGCCGATCTATGGCGTTGTGAGAGCATCTGAGCATTCCCGCTTGTGATGTCCCCAATCATTATCACGGCCGAATTCCATGGTGAATGCATGACCAGCCAACGAACTCAGAAGGCGGCTGTTCTATGCGGCTTCGGTGCCGTTGTGGCATTCCTCGTTCTATACATGATTGCGATGTCTTTGGATTCTACGTATGTCTTTGGCAAGAACTACCTAAGCGACCTGGGCGTCGGCAATGGCGCGTGGGCATTCAACGCGGCCCTTGTTCTTGTCGGGCTACTCCTGATTCCATTCTCCGTCCTCGGTCTCGGTCCGGCGCTCGGTGACACTAAGTGGGCCCCGGTCAGCAAGATCATGCTCGCGATTGCGGCGCTGTTCCTCGTCAGCATAGGAGTGTTCACTGAAGACGCAGGCGACATCCACGGCGTCGTGTCCTACGGTTTCTTCTTGACGATGCTGGTCGCTTTCGTGTTCGTTGCCCTAGCTCTCTACAAGACGCAGTACCTGGGCGAATCTGGTTACGGCATCACACTCTTGGTCTTCATCTTCGGCTTGATCCTCCTTCCGATGGGTGGCGATCCGCTCTCCGAAACACTCGCCGTCCTTGGAATAATCGTCTGGGGGCTCGTCATGGGAAGTCTTCTTCTGCTGAAGATGCTTGGCAGATACGTTCCTTGAACCGTGCTACCGCTCTAGGCTCAGAGAAGCGTTTTAAGAGTGGAGTGCTTTCCGAGAACCGACTCCAATAGTCAGAGGGTTTGGACTTGAAAGCGAAGGATTACATCGAGCTCGAGGAAACCTACGGCGCGCACAACTACCATCCGTTGCCAGTTGTGATATCGAAGGCCAAGGGCGTCTGGGTCTGGGATGTCGAGGGAAAGAAGTACATCGACATGCTCAGCTCATACTCTGCCATCAATCAGGGGCACCTCAACGATAGGATCGTGAAAGCCGCAATCGATCAGATGAAGAGGGTCACGCTCACGTCGAGAGCGTTCTCCAACGACAGGATGGGGCCGTTCCTGAAGAAGCTGTGCGAAGTCTCTGAGATGGAGATGGCACTCCCGATGAACACGGGAGCTGAGGCAGTCGAGACCTCGATCAAATTGGCACGAAGGTATGCCCACATGAAGAAGGGCATTTCCGAGAACGAGGGCGAGATCATTGTCTGCGAGAACAACTTCCACGGTCGGACCACTACAATCATCAGCTTCTCCAGCGACGCCGACTCGAAGAAAGGCTTTGGACCGTTCGCACCGGGTTTCGTCACGATCCCGTACAACGACGTTTCCGCTTTCAAGAAGGCAATCAACTCCAAGACCATCGGCATTCTGGTCGAGCCTATCCAGGGTGAAGCTGGCATAAACGTGCCATCTGAGGGTTACCTGAGGGAATTGAGGAGGATATGCACAGAGAGGGGCATCCTCTTGATACTCGACGAGATACAAACGGGCTTTGCCAGAACTGGAAAGATGTTCGCATTCCAGCATGAGAATATCAAGCCGGACATACTCTGCGTTGGCAAGGCGCTTGGAGGAGGCCTGTACCCTGTGTCAGCGTCTTTGTCGACCAGGGAGATCATGAGCGTCTTCTCGCCGGGCAGCCACGGAAGCACATTCGGAGGTAATCCCCTCGCCTGTGCGATCGCCGAGGAATCGCTAAACGTGCTCATCGATGAGAAGCTGGCTGAAAGGTCCACCGAAATGGGCGCGTACTTCGTGAAGCGCCTCAAGGAGATCAAGTCGAAGAAGATCAAAGCGATAAGGTCGAAAGGTCTGCTGATCGGGGTGGAGTTCCATCTGAAGGGAGTCCTGGCAAAAGATACGCATGAGAAGACCATCAGGTTCGCACCGCCCTTGGTCATCACCAAAGAAGAGATCGATTGGGCGATGGAGAGGATCCACGAGGTATTTGACGCAGCTTGAAATCTTACCCTATCAGAGCCTGGACCACCCTGCCGAACAGGAATCCTAGGCCGCATGACAATCCGCCTATCACCAGAGTCTCGATGCCGCTCAGGAGCCATGGGACCCTAGTCAACTTCGTCTTCCACACGCCAAGAATGAACAGGAACAGCAGAATCGCTATCGCGCTAATCAGAAGAGCTATGCCAGCATCCTTCAGGATGAGGAAGGGCAGTATGGCTGGGAACGCTCCCAAGAGGAATGACAGCGAGGATATCCCCGCGATGGTCAGAGGATTGTCGATTTGGCTCGGCGAGATCCCAATCTCTTCCTGGACCATGAACTTCAGCCAGAGCTCCTTGTTCTTCGTGATCCGTCTGACGGCAGTCTCCTGCTCGGTGGCGTCGAATCCGTATTCGTCGAAGATCTCGCGAATCTCCTGAGTCTCTTTCTCAGGCATCTTCTCAATCTCCAATCGCTCGCGCTTGATTTGGTTTTCGAAGAAGTCCTTCTGGGCTTTCGTGGAGATGAACGCGCCGAAGAATATCGCTATGGCGCCGGCCGCGATCTGCGCTACGCCAGCAAGCACGATCTTCTCGTTCGTTTGGACAAGAGCGGACACGCCAGCGAGAAACGCGACCGTCGTGATGAGACCAGTGTCAATGGCGTATACAACATCCCTTATCAATCGACCTTTAGGCGTATGCCAGTCTTCACCATGCCAAGCCTTGAGGCGGTCGGGGGGTTGCTTGTCCATTCTTCTCGAGTTCGTGGAAGCACTATCTCAACAAGTCATTTTCGGTTCGGTAGCATGGGGTAAGTCTAAATGCCATCCCCTGTGATACTTATCTTGGTGATTCGGATGGAGATATCACGGAAGGGAGTCGTCCTGATGCTCAGGCTCGATCATGGTGAAGACATATTGGGTTCGATACTGGAGGCGGTCAAGAACGAACGGTACACGCTCCTTGTCGCGACCGGTTTGGGCATGATACACGATTTCGAACTTGGCTACTTTGATAAGGGAAAGTATCTAAAGAAGGTCTTCTCAGAACCTCACGAGTTGCTTGCCCTCCAAGGCTCAGTCGCCTCCGAAGGGGAACCGCGGATCCATATTCACGCTACGGTCGCTGACACCAAGCACAAAGCGTTTGGTGGCCACCTGATGCGCGGCAAGGTTTGGATGAGCAACGAGATTGGCCTGCTCCTGCTCGATGGAGGATTCTCGAAGAGAGTCATGGATCCTGACAAGAAGGTCGGCATTCTTCACATCGAATGAGAGTCATGTATTGACTGGAATGAGTGCGGCTGCCGGGATTTGAACCCGAGTTTGAAGCTTGGGAAGCTTCAGTCCTAACCGCTAGACTACAGCCGCTCGCCGGCCAAATAGCGGAGATTCCCATTTAAATCTATCCGGCTCTGCCCGTTTGATGCGTTGCGGTGAGGAAATGAAGCTTGGCAGTGTGACAATCCGGGCAGCAACTATCTTTCTGGCAATCATCCTCGTCGCGTCCGCCGTGGTAGGTTACATCCTTGTCTGGACTGA